>Ga0079224_100008395_pt1 | contig 13981 bp, 11 predicted proteins | sample Stecom2015_FD_80414 | JGI IMG/M metagenome (GOLD analysis project Ga0079224, IMG submission 80414) | Agricultural soil microbial communities from Utah to study Nitrogen management - Steer compost 2015 | ecosystem: Environmental > Terrestrial > Soil > Agricultural land | place: USA: Utah... | reverse complement strand
GAGCGGCACGTAATAATCAGGTCAAGGTCGTGGGCGGCATTTACGATCTGACAACGGGGCGCGTGGAATTGGTTCAATAGATCAGCTCCCTGCCCCTGAACCCTTGACAGCTCCTGAGATCCCAGCCGGGCAGCTCTCTCCCCGGCCGGCTTCCAAAGTTGGAACGGCAACTCCCGATTAATTTGATCGGGTGCAGGCCATGGAAGATCGGGCATCCCCGTTGAACACCAGGTCGATCTGCGCGCGGCCGGTATTCTTGACCGAATATTTGCCCACAGCATTCGACAAACTGCCAGTGAACTGCAGGGAACCCGTTGCGGTCGCGTTGAAAGTACCGCCTTTGTTTCCCACACGATAACGGCCCGCGTCCTGAATGACGATGTCGGTATGGGTGTAGTTGAGCTGGCCCGAGTCAAAGGTGTAGCATTTGTAGACTCCAGGCTGCGGCGAATTGGATGAACCCTGTTTCGCTGATTTGTTGGTGGCAGGCGCCGCCACATTGGCAGCTGGTCGCAGGCGCTGCGCATTCACCCATTCGTCCCAGTTCGACCCATATCCGTCATAGGAAATTTTGCAAGTGCCCGAATTGTCAGGCCCCTCGATAACTCTAGCCGGGTACCACTGGCCTGCGTATAAAACTTCGACGGCTTGACCGGGCACACACAGGCCGGCTGCATTGGCTGTGAGTGTGCAAACGAGCAGCAACGCACTCAGGATACCAATTGTCGGTAACTTGAAAGCAGCAGAAATCCGCATTCCGGTTTCTCCAGGTAGGCAGGTATCGCTGAATGCTTGGACGGGGGAACTATAGACCCGGAAAGTACATATATCAATTGCATCGCACCAACGATTGAATATCCCTCCCACGGCTTCCTATACTGTAGAGGTGGCTTTATCGACAGTCCCGTGCCCCGCATTTGATGATGGCACAGCTTTTCGAGTTCAGACCAAAGGTGAATCATTATGGAAACACCCAGACACGCAGCGACCGTCACGCGCACGAAAGTCGTTGGTGCCCAGGCCTCCGGTGCATCAGCGCTCGCAGCGTTTGCCATGGGCGCACTGGCGGTGGGTGCATGTGCCATAGGGGCGTTAGCCATCGGCCGGCTCAGCATTGGCAGAGCCCGCATACGCCGGTTGGAAATAGACGAGTTGATTGTGCACAATGAGAAGCGGCCATAGACTCGGCTACCCTCAGGGCCTATCTAGAGACCGAATACCGCGTTCACGGCGGCCTTGAGCTTGTGCTGCGCGTAGGGCAGTTCAATCCCCAACTAGATGCCGCCCACAAAGCGCACCGAGTTCGCTGCAGCACTTTCATCACTGCGTGGAACCCATATAGTCGGCTCACAGACGCCGCCGTCAACGCCTTCAACCAAGCACAGCTCGCCAGGGAAATTGAGCGCAGGGGGCTTACATTCTTTCCGGGGCTGGGCATCCACCCTTTCAATGGCTGGCCCGGCGAGGAAAGCTTTCTGGTGCTTGGGCTGCAACTCGATGAAGGGAGGGAACTGGGAATCGCCTTCCAGCAAAACGCAATCATGTGGGCGGGTGCTGATGCGATTCCGCAGTTGGTGTTGCTGGGTTGACCTTGGGCAATGCAATGGCAGAATGCATGTCCAGTATTCGCTAGGACTTCCCTATATGAAAGAAGTCGAATTACGCACACGCCTGCTTGATCTCTTGAACACGCATAGAACGGGCGCCCTGGGAACGCTCTCGGAGCAAGGCTGGCCCTATGTTTCCATGACCCCTTTCGCGGTCGACTTTAAGAACCCGTCTCTTCTGATACACGTGAGCGAGTTGGGCGCTCATACGCGTTATTTGCTCAAACGCCCTCAGGCTTCCTTCATGGTCTGTGCACGGGAAGAATGGGCGGCACCGGTCCATGCCCTGCCCCGGGTAACGTTTCAAGTCGAGGCGGAACAACTGGTGCGAAATTCACCGCCATGGGAAGTGGCGCGGGAAGCGTATCTGCGGCGCTTTCCCGACGTTGAGTTCATGATGGACTTCACGGATTTTCACTTGTTCCGGCTCAACATTGTGCGCGTGAGGCAGGTGACAGGGTTTGGGGCCGCGAAAACACTGGACGACGCGGATGTCCGGCGGTGGCTCGCGTCTGATCGAACCGACCCATTGCTGCGCACCGCTCAAGACATCCGTAGATGAACCTCATACTGCCAGAGATTATTTGATTTCTTCAATGGCCTGGACGTCGGACTGATTGATCATCACTTCGCGCCCTTCCTTTTCATATTTCACAAACCCGCTGTCCTTGTCGATTTCAGGTTTGTCAGCGGTGGGTATTGCCCGCCCATCCCGTGTGTGAATTTGCGAGGGTGTAGAACATGCCGCCATGGTGGCCAGGGCGGTCAGGGCCAAGGCGGCAATCGTCGGTCGGATAATGTTGGTGTTGTTCATGAGGACTCCTGTTACGTTGCAGACGGTTCCTCATAGCAAACCTCATACCTCGCCCGTTTGCCGCCAGCACAGCGCAACGGCTTGCACCGCTCATCGGGGCGGCAGTGCATAGGCAATCAAATCATCCCCGGCTTTCGTGCCCAGGGAGCCGTGCCCCCCGGCCGCCACTACCACGTATTGGCGCCCATCTGAACCGGTATAGGTCATGGGCGTCGCCTGTCCTCCGGCAGGCAGCCGAGCCTTCCAGAGCTCCTCACCCGTGGCCAGATCATAGGCGCGCAGATAGTAGTCCAGCGTACCGGAAAGGAATGCCAAGCCGCCCGCGGTGATGATGGGCCCACCCAAATTGGGCACACCCATCTTGAACGGCAGAGGAAGAGGAGAACTGTCCCTCACCGTTCCATTCTTCCGCTTCCATGAAACTTCGCCGGTAGTGAGATCTGCACCAGCGATGTAGCCCCATGGTGGCTGCTGGCAGGGCAGGCCAAGAAACGATGTAAAGGCGCTGAGCTCCACTGCATATGGTGCCCCGAAGTTCTCATTGAGCGCTGGCAGGCTGTCTTGCGGGCGTTCATCGCCCTGTACATATAGGGTGGTGTCATCTGCCCGCGGGATCAACTTGGAAATGAAGGCCAGATAAGTAGGGGTTGCGAAGACCACTTGCCGCTGGGGATCCACGGCCACCCCGCCCCAATTGAATACGCCGAAATTGCCGGGGTAAACCAATGTGCCCTGCGTGGATGGAGGGGTGTAGCGCCCCTCATATCGGAGGCTGTGAAATTCGATGCGGCATGCCAGTTGGTCAAAGATAGTCGCACCCCACATTGAGGCGCCGGTAAGCGCTACGGGGTCAAAGGACAATGCCGATACCGGTTGAGTGGGCGAGGTTCTATCCCCTTCTACAGCGCCCTGGGGATACGGCTGCTCGGTAACTGGCAGTACGGGTTCACCGGTTCGCCGGTCCAGTACGTAAATTTCGCCCTGTTTGGTGGGTTGGACAAGCGCAGGCACACTCTCACCATTGATGGTCAGGTCGACGAGGCTGGGTTGGGAGGGCACGTCGTAATCCCAGAGATCGTGATGCACGGTCTGAAATACCCAACGTACCCGTCCGGTTTCAAGGTCCAGAGCGACAATGGCAGAAGCGAAGTTGTCTGCTGCTTCTCCGCGGTTGCCGCCCCATTGGTCCGGGGGCTGGTTACCCATGGGCACGTATACCATGCCGAGTTCTTCGTCTGCGCTCGAGATGGACCAGCTGTTTGGTGTCGTCGGTGTGTAAAAAGCGTCAGATGCGATGGGAGCAGTGTCCTCAGGGTTGGCCGGGTCCCAGTTCCACACCAGCTTGCCTGTATGAACATCGAAGGCCCGTATCACGCCGGCAGGTTCGTCCGTAGACACATTATCTAGAACCGTTCCACCAACGATGATGAGAGCTTGAGTGACCACGACAGGTGACGTGGAATAGTAACCACCCGCCAGGGCATTGGGCATGTTCGCCCACAGGTTGATCTGGCCGGTGCCCGACCCAAAATCGGTGCACACGGCCCCATCCTCAGGGTTCAAGGCGATGATGCGCCCATCCGCCGTAGGCATGAACAGCTTTGCTGTGCAGGCTTCGGCGAGCTTGACATTGGGGTCCTGAGCGGCGACCGGCAGGTTCAACCGCTCAAGGGCTTCCTGTTGGGCAGCGAGCGTCTGCGCGCCTTGTTGTTGCCCGGTTGCGGCTTGCCGCCCGTTTGCAGCTCGCTCCTCGTTTGCGGCGTGGTAAGAAAGCCCTCTGCAGGTGAGATGCTGCAATGCCAGTTCACCACGAATCTGAGGGTCATAGCGCCATACCTCTTCCCCGGTCGTGGCATTCAGGGCGACGACGGACTGGTGTGGAGTGCAGATATAAAGGTAATCGCCGATCTTCAGGGGGGTGACCTGGAATGTGGTTTCTTCCGGGTCGCCCGGCTGACCACGAACGTCACCCGTTTTGTAATGCCATGCAAGCCTCAGCTGCGTGACATTTTCCGGGGTTATCTGTGCCAGCGGAGAGTAGCGCTGCCCCATGTTGGTTCTGCCATACGCATGCCATTCGCCGTCCGGTACTAGCGACTGCGCGAGTTCGGACCTGTGTGCAGGCAACACACCCTCTTGATTATGCGGCTCCACCAGCCAGGACGCGATCGCCACCAGAAAGAAAGCCCCCATCGCAGCCCAGAGCGGCAATGCCGTGTAGCGGTCTTGTCGTATTGGCCAGGACGCGCCGACATCTCGCCTTATTGCGCTGTCATCTCCTTGCCTGGGTTGATTTTCGGACACATCAACGATTCCGTCCGCGCGCCTGCCACCATGCGGGCCGGTCAATGCTCTGCGCACCCAGGGAGTGAGCATGAATAGACCCAAGAGGACGAATACATCACCCCGTGCCGCGATTGGCCACCAGTCGAGTCCCGATTCCCAGAGCGACCACAGCAGCACAAGCATCAGAAGCAGTGCGTAAAGCCAAAGCGCAGCCCTTCGGCGTTGTACCAGTAAACCGGCGGTTGCCAGTAGGAGCAGCCCGGCCAACACATAGAACCAGGAACCGCCGAGGGTCATGAGCCATATTCCACCGGCCAGCAGCACCAGCCCGAACACTCCGTTCAATACGGCTGCCACCATCAAGGCAGTACTGCCATGTTGCGCTTTCATCCCGCGTCCTCCTCATCTGCCATTTGTCGTATGCAAGACTTCGGGCAGCAAGCCGGATGCCGCCAGACGGCGATGGCTAACTTCAACAGTTCAGAAAGCAAAAAACAGCTCAAAAAAAAATTGTCACATCTGGCATTTATCGTTAGATTTCATTAACAAATCATAAATTCAAGGAGCAACCATGTACCCGCATCGGGGCATTTTTCGTCCTTCGGTTTCACGTCGCACTTTCCTCAAGGCAGCCGGTGCGGGAACGCTGCTTCCCTTGCTTCCCGGGTGCGGTGATTCTGGCGATTCCAGTCTGCGCCTGAGCAACACCATCCAGTGGGGGCGCACCACCATTCAGGAAAAACTCCAGGCGAACTCCAACATTGCCGCAGTGTCAGTTGCCCTGCTGTGGAACGACGACCTTGTCTGGCAAGAAGCTTTTGGGGTGTCCTCTCCGAAGAGCGGCACCGCAGCCACTACGTCGACCCGATTCAACATCGGGTCGGTCAGCAAGGTGCTTGCTGGTCTTTCCGCCATGATTCTGCAGGATACAGGGCAGTTTCATATTGATGAACCCGTTGCCCGCTATCTCCCGCAGTTCCGCATGTTGTCGCCGCAATTCCAGGAGATCACTTCACGGCATTTGCTTTGCCACAGTTCCGGATTGCCGGGTTCCAACCTTCGTGGGATGTTCACCTTTACGCCGGAGCTGGAATACGCGCGCGACACTGAGGAAGGACTGGCCAATTTCCACTTGAAGCACCGCCCGGGCGAACTGCACGTGTATTGCAATGACGGGTTCACCCTGTTTGAACGTGTGGTCCTGGCTGTGACGGGCATGAGCTATCCGGAGTTCGTGCAGCAACATATTTTCGAACCGTTGGAAATGGTGCACTCCGGCTACCCCTTGGCCATCCTGCCGGAAGGCACCTATGCTCATCCTGTCAACAATGGAGAAGAATTTCCGCAGGAGTCGGTCAATGCCTACGCCACCGGCGGCGCTTATTCCACGCCTGGTGACATGATGCAGCTGGCCAGCATGTTCATCAACCGCGGGCTTTACAAGGGTCGGCGCATCGTGTCCGAAGAGGGTGTGGAGCTGATGGGGTCTGACCAAACGGCGCGCGCAATCCTCAACCCGTCGCCCGAATGGAAATTGGGCCTTGGCTGGGATGCAACCCGGCAATCAGGGATGGAGGCGGTGGGTGTGCGCGCGTGGCAAAAAAATGGCGGCACCCTGTTTTTCCAGACCGAATACTTCGTCCTGCCGGACATCCGCATGGCATTGCTCATCACGGGCAATATGGGCTATCAGCCCCTGAATATCGCCGAGGGGATACTGCTGCGAGCACTCGATGAAATCGGCGCGATTCCTTCCGCTCCGTCACCCTTGCCTTACACACCTCCCCAAGCTTCCTCTCCGGATACCGCGTTCACGCAATTCTCCGGTATCTATGGAAGCTTCCTGGCTCCCGTCAAGGTAACGTTCGAAGGTCCTGGCTCCATGAGCTTGAACGTTTGGCGGGAGGGGCACTGGACACCCATGGACGCGGACGCAGAGCTGTTTTCACTGCGCGATGACGGCTGGTGGTGGACAGACAAGCCCGGTGCGCCCAGTTACCGCTTCGACGAGGTCGATACTCTGGAAGGCGGGCAGACCGTTCGTCACCGCTACCTGATTGTGCGTTCACGGCCCGGCAACGGCCACTATTACATGTCCATGCCGGTCGGGGAACAACTTGCCCCCAGGGAAGCCCTACCCCCGGTCTGGCGGCAGCGGCTGGGAACCCGCTGGGTGCTGGCCAATGACACTGCCGACTCCCTCGTCAGTCTGCTTGAAGGCAATACCTTGGATATCGGTGAACTCCCCGAACTGCCTGGCTACGTCATGGTGAATGGCGAACAGCTGCTGACCCCGTTCAACGATCAGCGCGCAGGTATGAGTGTGAAGATTCCCGTCAACCATGGGCGAGATCTGATCGAAATCTTTTTTGAAAGCGGGTCGGGTGGCACGGTGCTCCGAATGGGCTCATCCATATACACGCAGGTCACCGATTAGGCCCAGGTATTGGGCGTACACATGGAAACTCCTGCCGTGCAGCCGGGCACTGACGGGGAGGCCTCGCCTTCTGTCAGCCCGGCTCCCTGGTTTTCTTCAGTAGACGCAGCAGCCAGTTTCCGTGCCGGGCAACAGCATGTGCGAGGTCGTCTTCCACGGCCAGCTCAAACCCGGAAAACTCAAAACCCGGCATGACGGCACAGCTGACCAAAGCGTATCCGGATTCATTATTCAGTTCGCCCGCAAACCAGCACCCGGCCGGTATGGTGACCTGGAATACTGCATCTTCATGTTGCAGCGGGTCAGCCAGGTGGTAGCTGAGCAGGTTCCCGTCGTCCTGCAATACATGCAGCCTCACCCCCTCTCCTGAATGAAAGTACCAGACTTCGTCCGCGTCGATGCGATGCCAGGCCGAGCAAGCGCCTTCCGCCAGCAGGTAATAGATAGATGTACCGGAACTGCGTACATGCCCGCCCGTGGTGACATAGGTGGGAGAACGGAATACCTCCCTGTAATAGCCGCCTTCCGGGTGCGGCTGCAACGCCAATGTTCGAATCAGGTCGCGCCAGACTGGCTGCCCGGAGGTGTTCAAACCCACACATCCACTGCCATTGTTGCCATCCATCTACATTCTCCACAAGCCGGGCCCTGGATTTGCCCTTCGCGCATACGTCAGTATAGAGAAGAGCGCAGGCCAAGCGTAAGGTGAAATGCTGCAATTCAAGAAGAGGAAGGGTGAACTCATGAGGGGAGCGACGGGGAAATGACCTTCGAAATAGCCATGGTGCTTTCCATCGCGTTGGTCGCGGTGGTGTTGTTTGCCACAGAAAAGCTTCCCATGGACATCGTGGCACTACTGGTATTGACCGCTCTCGCCCTGAACGGCCTGGTGGACGGCGGCGCTGCCCTGAGCGGCTTTAGCAACCCCGCGACCATCACGGTCGCCTCGATGTTTGTTCTGGCAGCCGGCTTGCAGAACAGTGGCGCGTTGTCGGGTATAGGTAACTTGCTGGGAAAGGCGAAGTCGCCTTTCCAATTTCTGCTCATGTTGTTCACAGTGCTGGCCGTCATCGCGCCCTTCGTCAACAACACGGCGGTTGTCGCTGTATTCATGCCCATCGTCATGGCTGCCACTGCGAGCATTGGCATGTCAGCTTCCAAGGCGCTCATTCCGCTTTCCTATGTATCGCAGATGGCCGGCGTCTGCACTTTGGTGGGCACCTCGACCAACCTCCTGGTCAACGGCATGGCACGTGACCTTGGCCACCCCGGCTTCACAATGTTTGAATTCACCTCCCTCGGCGTCATATACCTGGCCGCCGGCTGCATCTACCTGCTCACACTGGGGCGTTGGCTACTTCCCGATGCCCGTGCGACTGAACTCGTGGATCAATATGAACTGGGAAAGTACATCACCGAACTGCGAGTGGGGGCCGAATCCTCGCTGATAGATACGCCCCTGAGCGAAGCCAAGCTGGGGGAAGAATATGGTGTCTATGTCCTGGAACTCCTGCGCGGCGATGAGAAAGTGTGGTCACCGCGCTCGCAGACATTGCGAGAAGGCGATGTACTGCTGGCGCGCGGAGAATGGGCCAAGCTGGAAGAACTCTGCAATGCGACCGGACTGGAACTCAACGCGGAATTCGAGTTGAAGCAACGGTCCTTCGAGGACGTGGAGCAAGTGCTCGCTGAAGTATTGGTGGCACCGAGGTCTCGACTGATCGGCAGCACCTTGGGAATGGTGGACCCCGGCTGGCACCACAACACCACCTCACTCGCCATACAGCGCCGGGGACAGATCCTGCGGGAGGAACTGCGCCACGTGCGCCTGCAAGTGGGCGACATTTTGCTCCTGCTCATCCCTGAAGCGGAAATGGCTGCCTTACGCAAGGACCGCAACATTATTGTGCTGTCTCAACGTCAGGCTGAGCGCCCCGCAGGCTGGCGGGCTCCTTTCGCTCTGGTGACGACGGGTTTGGTCATTGGGGTGTCTGCCCTTGGCTGGGCGCCGATTGCAGTCACGGCGCTCGCCGGCGCTGTGGCGATGACTCTGGCCGGCTGTCTTGATGCTGAAGACGTCTATGACGCAATCGACTGGCGCATCATCATTTTGCTGGCTGGCCTGATTCCCCTGGGCGTGGCAATGAATGAATCGGGTGCTGCAGAGTTCCTCGTGCAGAACTCGGTCGGCTTGGTGAGCCAGCACGGCCCCCTGGTGGTTCTTGCGGTCATGTATCTCCTGGCTCTGTTACTGACCGAATTCATGAGTAACGCGGCGGCCGCTGTCCTCCTTACGCCCATCGGTGTTTCGACCGCCAACATGATGAACGTCGACGCAACTCCCTTTCTGATTGCCGTCATGTTCGCAGCCTCCACAAGTTTCTCCACTCCGGTTGGTTACCAAACGAACACCATGGTTTACGGCGCGGGGGGCTACCGTTTTATCGACTTTGTGAAGGTGGGCCTGCCTCTGAACCTCATCTTCTGGGTGCTGGGGGTGGTCTTCATACCGGTGTTCTGGCCCTTCTAACCTACCAGGGGCCAGCCCTTCGGCATCCCCCATATCTTGCCGATCTGGCCTTATTCACGCCCGGGCTGTTCTGACTGTGGAGCCCAAAAAGGTCTAAATTGGCTCAAATATTCTGAAATGAGACAATCACTCCTCACCTCTTGAAACCATGGGGGTCCACTCCCCCGCATTTTTGCCTCGTATACTGATGAGTTCCCTGCCTCCCTGCCCCAAATGCCAGGCCGACTACACCTATGAAGATCGGAATTTTTACGTCTGCCCACAGTGTGCCCATGAATGGTCGGCGACCGACACTGCAACTGAAATATCCGGCGAGAGAGTCGTGCGCGACTCGGCGGGCAATGTGCTTCAGGACGGCGACAGCGTCACCGTCATCAAGGACCTGAAACTGAAGGGCTCCAGCGGCGTCGTGAAAATGGGAACTAAGGTGAAGAACATCCGCCTGGTGGAAGGCGACCACGACATCGACTGCAAGATTGACGGTTTCGGCCCCATGAGCCTGAAATCGGAATTCGTGAAGAAGGTCTAAACGGAAGATCGAGCGGCCCCGCACATACCCCTGACAAAGCGCAGCGACCCGCCGCTGCTCACAGCCAACAAAAACGGCCCGAATGTCACCATTCGGGCCGATTCACTTTCACTACCGCCTGAATTCAGGCTGCAGGAACTGCTTTATTACTGACCTTCGAGGAAGCTCTTGAGCTTGTCAGCCCGGCTGGGATGACGCAGCTTGCGCAGGGCCTTGGCTTCAATCTGACGGATACGTTCGCGGGTAACGTCGAATTGCTTGCCGACTTCTTCCAGAGTCTGGTCGGTACTCATTTCGATACCGAAACGCATACGCAGCACCTTGGCTTCACGCGGGGTCAGCGAATCAAGGACTTCCTTCACCACATCGCGCATGGAGCCGTGCAAGGCTGATTCAGCAGGCGACAGTGTGCTGAGATCCTCAATGAAATCGCCGAGATGAGAATCGTCGTCATCCCCGATGGGCGTTTCCATCGAGATCGGTTCCTTGGCGATCTTAAGGATCTTGCGTACCTTTTCCTCGGGCATGTCCATCTTCTGCGCCAGGGTTGCGGGATCCGGCTCAGAACCGGTTTCCTGCAGAATCTGACGGTTGATACGGTTCATCTTGTTGATCGTTTCGATCATGTGAACCGGAATACGGATGGTACGGGCCTGGTCGGCGATGGAACGTGTAATGGCCTGACGAATCCACCATGTGGCATAGGTGGAGAACTTGTAGCCGCGACGGTACTCGAACTTGTCCACTGCCTTCATGAGACCGATATTGCCTTCCTGAATGAGATCCAGGAACTGCAAGCCACGGTTCGTGTACTTCTTGGCGATCGAAATCACCAGACGCAGGTTGGCTTCCGTCATTTCGCGCTTGGCCTTGCGGGCCTTGGCTTCGCCAGTCAGCATGCGCTTGTTGACCTCCTTGAGGTCCTTCAAAGGCAGCACCACCGCGCGCTGGATTTCGATGAGCTTTTTCTGGATTTCCTGGACGTCCGGCACGTAACGCTCAAGCGTTTCGGAGTACGGATGCCCGGCAGCCACTTCATCGAGCACCCAGTCGAGATTGGTTTCGTTGCCCGGGAAGCTCTTGATGAAATGCGAACGCGGCATACCGGCACGAGTCACACAGGTGTTCATGATGGCGCGCTCAAGTTGGCGAACCTCATTCACCTGGACGCGCATGGACTCGGCAAGACGTTCCACCATCTTCGCGGTGAAGCGTACACCCATGAGTTCGTTGAGAATGGCCTCCTGAGCCTCCTGGTAGGCAGGCGAAGAATACCCTTCCTTCTCAAAGGCCTCGCACATTTTGTCGTACCATTCCTGCACGACCTCGAATTTCTTGAGCGCTTTCTTGCGCAGATATTCAATCTGCTTGCTGCTCATGCCGCCGGCAGGGCCGTCGTCATCTTCCTCATTGGTTACGCCAGCGCCGGCGTAATCTTCGCCTTCTTCGTCCACCAGACCGTCGACGAATTCGTCAATCTTGAGCGTGTCTTCACGAACGCGGTTGGCGTGATCAAGGATTTCGCGCACGGTCGTCGGGCAGGCGGCAATGGCCATGACCATGTGCTTGAGGCCGTCTTCGATGCGCTTGGCGATTTCAATTTCACCCTCACGGGTAAGCAGTTCGACGGTACCCATTTCACGCATGTACATGCGGACTGGGTCTGTGGTGCGACCGAAATCGGAATCCACCGTGGTGAGCGCCGCTTCAGCTTCGTCTTCAACGTCGTCATCGCTGGCTGCCACCGGAGTGGAGTCGCTCATCAGCAGGGTGTCGGCGTCCGGAGCCTGGTCGTAGACCGAAATGCCCATATCACTGAACGTGCTGATAATGCCGTCAATTGCTTCGGCGTCCACCAGATCGTCAGGCAGGTGGTCGTTGATCTCGCCATAGGTGAGGTAGCCGCGCTCCTTGCCCAGTTTGATGAGCACCTTGAGACGGTTGCGACGTGCTTCCTGTTCTTCCGGCGTGAGGCTGCGCGCAGGGACGTCTTTTTCGCCCTTGCCACGCTTGGCGCCACGCTTGGGAAGCGGCTTGAGTTCGGGAATGATTTCGCCATCAACGATGTCGTCAACGAAATCGTCGGTTGCCTGATTGGCATTCTTGGCAGGACGCCCCGGCCGCCGGCCGGTCGATTTCGTGGCGCGCACTGTGGTTGCCTTCTTCGCAGCAGCCTTCTTCGCCGCAGTTTTCTTGGCAGCCTTTTTGGCGGCGGTTTTCTTGGCAGCCTTCTTGGCGGCGGTTTTGGCGGCGGAGCCACCTGCCGCATCAACGTCTTCCCCCACCTTCACCGAGAGCGAATCCGCATCGCGGGTTGCTGCCACAGTCTTGGTTTTCTGAGTGACGTCATCGGCCACTTCGGGGGAAACACGGGTAACTTTTGTCATATCGCTTTCCGTAGACGCAATTTCACTGGAGGGCACAAGCCCACAACTCGCTGCTTCAGATAGGAAGGAAGGTTGCGCTCAGCATAGGCGAAAGCGCTGGGGAACATTCTATTTTACAACACTCTACGTGAACCGCCAGTTTCAAGCAGAATACGGCGACGGTTCAATTCCTGATAGCGTTGTCGCTCGGAAGCTTCCTTCAACCCTCCGTGCACCAGCGCCGTCTGTTCCGCCTTGATCAGGTCCAGCTCGATGCGTCTCAGGGCGTCATTCCATTCGGCCTGCGGATCAGGCAGGTCCTCTTCGGCCAGCACTTGTGGCCCCAGCCCAGACAGCACCTGCTCCAGATCAGAGCCAGGTTCTGCAGCTTGCAACAATGCCCCAGCGTGTCGGGCGCCGCAAGCCACAATGAGCGCGATCAACTCGCGCACAAGTTTCAGATGGGGACCACGCTCCAGTATTTCAAGCTGTTGGTCCCCGAGCTCCTGCACAAGCTGCGGATGCGCTATGAGCAAACGCAGCAACTGCTTTGCCATGGGTGTCACACCGAACTTGGTCTGGGCCGACCTGCCCGATGCAGCACCCCGGGGTGGCCGGGGTATGTGCCCCGTAGTTTGATCCATGCCCGAATGGATATCCGGCAACGTCGTATGCCAGACCGGTGGTTCGCCTGTGACCGGATCATCCTGAGGCCAGTCATCTGCGAAAGTATTTCCGCCCGCTTCATCGTCGAAACGCTCGTGCCCGCTCTCACCGGGCATCACAGGCGGATGAATGGTCACATTCGCTCCCCGCCCCTCGCTAGCGTGCAGGGTCGCTGCAGGCCTGCCTGCACTCGATGGCCAGGGCTGTTCCCCCGGACGAACGTTGCTACGGGCTCGCTCAAGCAGTCGCGTCAACTCTTCAGGCGTCAGCAGGACCAACTGAGCAAACTCCCGTTCCACCTGTAAGCGGTATGCGTTCCCCGGCATACTTGCCAGCAAGGGCAATGCCTCGTGCACACAAGCCGCGCGACCCTCAGCCTCGTCCAGACGATGGCGACGGCCCAGCTCCTCCAGCATGAAGCGGGACAGTGACACAGCTTCTTCCATGGCGGCACGGAAGGCCTTGTCCCCATAGGCTCGAATGTAGGAATCGGGGTCATGCTCCGCAGGCAGGAATAGGAAGCGCACAGAGACGTCGTCCCGCATCTGCGGCAGACAGGCCTGCAAGGCGCGCCATGCTGCGCGTACACCCGCCTGATCACCGTCATAGCTGAAGATGATCTTATTGCTGGCGCGCAACAGCTTCTGCACATGCTCCGCAGTGGTGGCCGTGCCAAGTGTGGCCACGGCGTTTTCCAGGCCGTGCTGGGCGAGGCCCACCACGTCCATATAACCTTCGACCACGAG
>Ga0079224_100008394_pt1 | contig 13982 bp, 11 predicted proteins | sample Stecom2015_FD_80414 | JGI IMG/M metagenome (GOLD analysis project Ga0079224, IMG submission 80414) | Agricultural soil microbial communities from Utah to study Nitrogen management - Steer compost 2015 | ecosystem: Environmental > Terrestrial > Soil > Agricultural land | place: USA: Utah... | reverse complement strand
TGTCCAGGACGTCCACGCAAGGCTGCGCGATGACGTAGGTCACCTCGAGCTCCTTCTTCTCCGCACCATGGCATGACTCTGACCGCGGTTTGCTAGGCCCTAGTATTGCCGTGCTCACTTGGTGGCCGAAACGGAGGGTGGCAAACTCGTGGCCGCTCGTCTCGTGATCACTATCTCAGCATCCGACGTCGGAGCGCGCGTCACCACGCGCAGGCGGGTCCCCGGAGGGTTCCGCGACACGGTCGGGACGCTCGAATCGTGGGAGGGCGGGGTGCTGTGCGTGCGCAGGCGCGACGGCACTCTGGTGGAGATCCCGGAGGAGACGCTGGTGGCGGGCAAGGTGGTTCCCGCCGCGCCTCCTCGACGTGAGCGGAAGTAACGGACAGTATTCGATGTGTGACCGTACGTACCTGCACCGCCGTAACCGCCATCCTCGTCAGCGCCGGATGCGGCGCGTCGCCCTCCGCTGAGAAGCCGGCGTCCGAACATCCCGTCAAGGTCCAGGCCGCCTCGCTCAAAGAGGGCTTCGGCACCATGGAGCGGCTGATCGAGGCGGCCCAGAAGGAGGGGACGCTCACCGTCGTCGGCCTCCCCCGCGACTGGGCGAACTACGGCGAGATCATCGACACCTTCGCCGACAAGTACGACATCGAGGTCAAGCAGCTGGAGCCCGGGGCGAGCAGCCGCCGGGCGCTGGACGCCGCCGCGCAGCTCAAGCCCGACGTGTTCGACCTGAGCCTGGAGGAGGCGGTGGGCGCCGCCGGCCGGTTCGCGCCGTACAAGGTGCAGGGCTGGCTCGACCTTCCCGACCACGTCAAGGATCCGTCGGGCGCGTGGTACGCCGCCTACGGCGGCTACATGTCCATCGGGTACGACCCGCGCGCGGTGCCCGCACCCGCCTCCTTCGCCGATCTGGCGAAACCGGGCTACAAGGTGGCGCTCGACGGCGACCCGCTGCGCTCGTCGGCGGCGTTCTCCGGCGTGATGGCGGCCTCCTTGCAGGGCGGCTCGCCCCGTCCGCAGCAGGGGGTGGCGCTGTTCGCCAAGCTCAAGAAGGCCGGGCAGCTCACCTCGACCGACTCCGCCAACACCGTGATCACCTGGGACCACGTCAACGCCGCCCGCGCGGCCCGCAACTCGGGCTCCTGGAAGGTGGTGATCCCGGCCGGGGCGCCGCTCGGCGTCTACCACGTGCAGGCGATCAACAAGGCCGCGCCGCATCCCGCCGCCGCCCGGCTGTGGCAGGAGTTCATCCTCTCCGACGAGGGCCAGAACCTGTTCCAGAAGGGGTACGCGCGACCGGCCCGGGGTGAGGCGATGCACATGCGCGGCACCCTCGACGCCGAGCAGGCGGCGAGCCTGCCGAAGGCGCCCGGCCCGCCCGTGCTGCTGACGATCCCGCAGACCGACGCCGGGAAGACCTACCTGAAGAAGGAGTGGGCGAAAAGCGGCGGGTGATGCCACTGTGATCACTTATGTCGTAGCGACAATCTAGCTCTAAAGTGAACCGACACTACGGCCACGGGGGCCCGATGTCTCACGAATGAGAGCTGATCGTCTTGCGATACGACACACCGGGCCTGGAGCGGTGGAACAGTCGCGCCTACGACAGCAGCTTCGGCTACGTGTCCACCCAGGGCGCGCCCCTGGTGGACCTGCTCGATCCGCAGCCGGGCGAGCGCGTGCTCGACCTGGGCTGCGGCACCGGCGTGCTGACCGCGCAGATCGCCTTCCGGGGCGCCGAGGTGCTGGGCATCGACGGCTCGACCCCCATGATCGAGAAGGCGCTGGCGCAGAATCCAGGCATCAACTTCATCGTCGGCGACGCCCACGACTTCACCGTGGCCCGCCCGTACGACGCCGTCTTCTCCAACGCCGCGCTCCACTGGATGAGCCGCGACCCGGACGCCGTGATCTCCTGCGTGCGTGACGCGCTGCTGCCCGGCGGGCGGTTCGTCGCCGAGATGGGCGGGGCGGGCAACTGCGCCGAACTCACCACGGCGATGCTGACCGCCTGGCGCGAGCACGGGCTGCGCGAGCCCGAGCTGCCGTGGTACTTCCCCTCTCCCGCCGAGTACGCCCGCCGGCTGGAGGCCGGGGGCTTCGTGGTGCGGCTGCTGGAGTACTTCGACCGGCCCACGCCGCTGGAGGAGTGTCCCGGCGGGGCCGCCGACTGGGTGCGGATGTTCGCGTCCTCGGCACTCGACGGGCTCGCACCCAATATGGTCGAACCCCTGCTCCGGCGGGTGAACGAGCTCGCCGCGCCGGCGCTGCGGCGGGAGTCCGGCTGGATGGCCGACTACGTGCGCCTACGGTTTGCCGCCGTTCGACGCTGATGCGTAGTGCAGGATGCGTAGGGCTGATTTGCCGGACTATGGTCTCTTCAGTGGACGGCGAGATGATGGCACCGCGACACGGCGTCGCATGGCCCGCTGAGGCACGGCGGCGTGAGGGGCTGGTGAACGGAACGGGATGAACTTCTGCCTGAGCGACCTCGTACCACCGTTGCGGTGGAGCGACACGTCCACGATCACGCTGCTCACCGGGCAGCCGGGCCTGCCCGACGCCTGGTGGCGCAGCCTGCCCATGCCGCGGGTGCTCGCGGCCATCGGCCCCGAGTCGCTGGGTGAACTGCTCACCGAGATCGCCGTCGAGCACTGGCCCGCCGCCGCCGTCGGCGACGTGCTTCCGGCCCTGCACATGCTGGACCCGGACGAGGCCGACGAGCCGTACGTGGCGATCGCGCTGGACCGGGCCGGGTCGTGGCCGGGGCTGCTGGCGCTCACCGGGCGGGAGCTGATGGACCAGCCGTTCGTCCAGGCCCGGCCGGTGCTGACGGCGCTGTTCTCGGCCGCGCTGAGCCGCCTCGCGCCGGACGCGCCCGTCTCGTCCAGCGGCGTCGACACCCTGGACGAGGAGACCCCCGAGGCTCCCGCCGTCCACGAGTCCCCGGCCCCCGTCGCGGACGACGAGGCGGAGGCGCCCCAGGAGGACGCTGCCCCCGCCGACCTCGCCCCCGGGGCTTCTCCCGACGACGAAGCCGCCGCGGAGCAGCCCGCCGTGGCGGAACAGCCGGTCGCGGCGGACGAGCCCGAACCGGAGCCCGCCGACGACCAGCCGGAGGCGTCCCGGGAGGAACCCGCCCCCGCGGACCTCGCCCCCGCCGACCTCGCCGCCGCGGACCTAGCCTCCAACGAGGAGCCCGCCGACGACGCGGTCCCCGCGGAGCAGCAGCCCGGACCCGCCTCCGTGGAGGACGAGCCTGAGCCGGAGCCCGCCGGCGACCGGCCGGAGGACTCCCAGGAGGACCCCGCCCCCGACGAGGACGAGGCTGATCTGCGGCAGCTCATCGAGACCGCGTTCGCGCATCTCGACGACAAGAGCTGGGCCGTCGCGCAGAACCGGGTCTTCACCGACCAGCCGTCGGAGGTGGACCAGCTCGCCAAGCTGTTCGCCGTGCCGCCCGCCGAGATCACCGCGACCGAGGACCGGCTGCGTGCCATGCTCGACACGTGGCTGGCCAGCGACGAGGCCGCCCCGTACCGGGCGTACCTGGACGAGCTGCGCGAGCGGATCGGCCCGGGCGCTCCCAAGGAGCGCCTGATCAAGGCCGCCGGCTGGCACGCGAAGGAGATCAAGGCGCTGGAGGTGCCTGCCTGGCAGTTCGTGCTGGCCACGCTGCCGGACCGGCCGCTGCCGCAGCGCCCGGCACCGCCGTCGGCGTTCAGCGCGCCCTACGCCTCGCTGCCGGAGCCGCCGTCCGCCTTCGCCCCGGTGCAGCCCAAGAGCCCCCCGCCCGCGAGCCCGCCGCCGACGAGCCTGCCGCCCGGGTTCGTGCCGCCGGACCCGGTGCCGTCGCAGTTCCAGGCGTTCGCCCCGGCCGTCCCGGTGGACAGGAACGGCGGGTCGGGCGAGCAGCCCGCCAAGCCGTACCAGCCGCTGAAGGACGTCTCGCAGACCAGGCGCTGCTTCCGCCAGCCCGACGGCCGGTGGTGGCTGCGGGTGGACGTGACGGCCGAGCAGCTCGCCGGCGGCGAGTGCCCGCTGCCGACCGGGTTCGCCGCGTACCTGGGGCTGTCGCCGGGCGAGAGCAGGACGGTCCGGAGCGCCGCGGGCGAGCTGACCATGACCTGGCACGGCCGGCCAGTGCTGGACTCGATCGAGCGGCTGCTGGCGGACGTCGGCGCCAAGGAGGGCGGTCACCTGTTCCTCACGCTGTCGGACGAGGGCGTGCTGCGGGCCCGGCACCTCCCGGTCGCCGCGGCCGGCGCCGAGAAGATCACCAAGGCGCTGCGCCTGGTCGGCTACACGGCCCCGGGCGGCACCCGCGACCAGGCGGCGCGGGTGATCGCGACGAGGATCGGGATGACCGGCCCGGTGAACCTGCCTGACCTGCTCACCAGGCTCCGCGAGCGCGGGGACCGCGACCTGCTCCAGCTTCTGGACTGATGCCGTGCCGCGGCTCGCGATCGGCCCTGAGTTCTCCAGGGAACTGGGCGCACTGGCACAGCCGGTGCGCCGGGACGTCGTGGTCGCGCTCCGGCGCTTCCTGCTGAACATCGCCGGCGCCCCGGAGCCGGTGCCGGGCGCCAGGGACGCGCGGGTGGCGACCCTCCCCCTGGCCGAGGGGCACCGGGGGGTCGTGGTGCGGCAGCGGGACGTCTGCTGGCTGCGCACGGTCCTGCCGGACGAGGAGGCCCGGTCGTTCGCCGCCCGGCACCGCTACAGGATCAACCCGGTGCTCGGCGTGGTCGAGGAGTGGGACGCCGAGGCTCTGGAACGTGTCGAGCCCTCCTTACGCCGGTCGGCGGGCCGGGACCGGCTGTTCGACCCGGTCGGCGACGGCGACCTGCTCGCGCTCGGCATCGACGAGCGCCTGCTGCCGCTGGTCCGGCTGATCACCACCGAGGCGGACGTGGCGGCGCTGGAGCCGCTGCTGCCGTTCACCCAGTACGTGCCGCTGGAGGTGCTGGCCCGGGGCGGCACGCCGGGCGAGGCCTGGCGGGAGCTGGACGGCTGCCGCGCCTTCGCGGATGACGCCGGGGAGCCGGTCGACCCCGAGGACCTGCACCGGGCGCTGCTGCGCAGCCCGGACCGGGCCGCGTTCGCGGCCGACAAGACGGAGCTGGACCGGCTGCTGACGGCGCCGGAGTGGTGCGTGTTCCCGCGCGCGCCGCACCGCCGCCTGTCCACCGGCCGGTACGACCATCCGGTGCTGGTGGTGGGCGGGGCGGGCACCGGCAAGACGGTGGTCGCGCTGCACCGGGCCGCCCACTTGGCCGCGCACGGCAGCGGGCCGGTGCTGCTGGTGACGTTCTCGCAGGGGCTCTGCGACGAGCTGTCGGCCCGGCTGGACCAGCTCGTCCAGGACGACCTGCTGCGCAAGCGAATCGAGGTGGACAACCCGGAACGGCTGGCCATGCGCATCGTGGCCCAGGCCGAGGGCCGCCGCCCCGCACTGATGGGGGCGGGCGCGCGGAGCATGGACGAGCTGATCGACGAGGCGCTCCGGCTGCTGGCCAGGTCGACCGGCGACCTGCTCGACGACGTCGAACCGGGGCGTAAACCGTACCGGCACATCGTGGTGGACGAGGCACAGGACGTCAGCCCGGCGCAGTGGCGGCTGCTGCGCGCGGCGGTGCCGCGCGCGTCCGACGACCTGTTCATCGTCGGCGACCCGCACCAGCGGGTCACCGACACGCGGGTGACGCTCGCCGCGGTGGGCATCCCCGCCGTCCGGCACGTGCTCAGGATCTCGCACCGGCTGCCGCAGGACATGCTGTCGTTCGCGGTCCGGATGCGCGGCGGCGGGCCGGCGGACGGGCTGGTCGAGGGGATGTCGGCGCTGTACGGGTTCCGGTCCTGGCGAGCGGGGGCGCGGCCGGTGGTCCGGGCGTACGAGAGCGCGCGGGCGGAGCTGGCCGGGCTGGAGAGCACGATCGCCGGCTGGCTGGAGGAGGGCGTGCCGGCCGACCGGATCGCGGTCGGGGCGCGTGGTCAGGACATGGTCCGGGCGGCCAGGGAGATGCTGGGCGACGTGCCGGTGCGGGTGTCGACGTTCGCCGGCCTCAAGGGGCTGGAGTTCGAGCGGGTGGCGCTGATCGGCGTGGCCGAGGGGGTCGTGCCGGAGCGGCCTCCCGACGATCCGGGTGCCCGGGCTCGTGCGCTGCAGCGGGAACGGAGCATGCTGTATGTCGCGTGCACGCGGGCCCGATCCATGCTCTACATATCCCATTCAGGAAGAGGGAGCCCATTTTTGTCGTTTTGATCACATAGTCTGAACTGCGGATATCTATCTTGGCCGGTTGGACCCCAATGAACCTCAGCCTGAGCGACATCGCGCCACCACTGCGCTGGACCGCACCTGGTCAGATCGCGCCGATCGCGGAAGAGCCACAGCTGCCCGAGGCATGGTGGCAGGCGATCCCGCTCGACCGGGCATGCGCCATCGTCGGCACCCACGCCGTGGCGAGCCGCCTCGCGGACCTCGCCGTGGCCTTCTGGGGGCATCTGGTACTCGGCGACATCATGCCGTTGCTGCGCTTCTCCGACCCCGCCGAGGCGGAACGGACACCCGAGACGCTCGGCAAGGACGTGGTGGAGAAGCTGTTCACCGGCGTCTTCGACCGGCTGCTCGAACCCGCCTCCGCCACGGCCGTCCCCGCCCAGCAGGACAGGCCGCTGCCCGAGGTGATCGACGGCCTGTTCGCGACGCTGGACGAGCGGCAGCGGGCCATCGCCCGCGACCGGCTGTACGCGGGCGACCGGGCCACGCTGGACGAGCTCGCCCAGCGCTTCTCCGTCACCCGGGAACGGATCCGGCAGATCGAACGCGACCTGCGCGAACACGTCGAAGCCTGGCTGGGCGGCCCGGAGGCGGCGCCGCGGGTCGCGCACGTCACCTGGCTGCGCGGCCGGCTCGGCTCGGCCGCCCCCGCCGACGACCTGACCGCCGCCGTGCCCTGGCACCGCACCGAGCTGCGCACCCTGGGCATCCCCGTCTGGCGGTTCGTCCGTACGCTGCTGACCGGCTACGAGGAGACCGACGGCTGGCTCGTCGCCGGCGGCGCCGACGACCTGCGCGAGAAGACCCGCCAGCTCTTCGCCGACGGTCCGCACCCGCTCGCCGAGGCCGTCACGATGGTGGCCCAGCTCGGCGTCCGTGAGGACGTGGCCGAACGGTGGATCCTCGCCGTGCCGCACCTGCGGGTGCTCGACGGGCACGTGGTGCCCTGGCCGCGCAGCATCAACGACAAGGCCGAAGCGGTGCTGGCCGTCACCGGGAAGCCCATGTCGCCCGAGGAGATCCAGGAACGCATCGGCGAGGACTACAGCCTCGTCGGCATCCGCAACCAGCTCACCGCCGACGACCGGTTCCTGCGGGTCGACCGGAACAAGTACGGCCTGACCCGCTGGGGCGGCGAGGAGTACCTGGGCATCCGGGAGATGATCGTCAGGGAGATCGAGCGGGCCGGCGGCGAGGCCCCGGTCAACACGATCGTGGCCAACCTCACCTCCCGCTACGACGTCAGCGAGAGCTCGGTCCGCGCCTACTCGGGCGGGCCCGGGTTCGAACGCAGCCAGCGCGGCTGGGTCCGGGTGGCGGGCACCTCCTCCGGCGACTACCAGCCCCGCAAGGACGTCTCCGAGACCCGGCGCTGCTTCCGCAGCCGCGACGGGCGCTGGTGGCACCGGGTGGACGTGAACGCCGAACACCTGCGCGGCTCCGGCTCGCCCCTGCCGACCGGGTTCGCGGCGCACCTCGGCATGGCGCCCGGCGGGTCGCTCACCGCCTCGACCCCCACCGGCGACGTCGTCATCAGCTGGCACAACCAGCCCACGATGGGCTCCATCCGCAACGTGCTCGCCGACTACAAGGCGGGCGAGGGCGACCACATCTTCCTCACCGTCTCCGACGGCGGCGAACTCCTCACCCGCCACCTCCCCGGCGCCCCTCCCGGGATGCCGCCGCTCAACCGGGCCCTCTACCTGATCGGCTACACCGCGCCGGTGGCCTCCGAGATGGAAGGGCTGCGGCTCATAGGGGCGCGGGTGGGGCTGCCCGAGACCGCGACCCGCGAAGAGATCCTCGCCCGGCTGCGCGAACGGGGCGACCGCGACATCCTCGGCTTCCTGGGGGGCTGACGGCTAGGGTCGAAGCATGCTGCGGATCTACGACACGCGTACTGGACAGGTCGAGGAGGTCCCGCCCGCCCGCGGGGTGCGCCTGTACGAGTGCGCGCCGCCCGTCGACCGGCCGGCGCACCTCGGCGACCTGCGGCCGCTGCTGCTCTCCGACCTGATCCGCCGGGTCCTGGAACGGCAGCGGGTGCGCATGGTCGTCTGCCGGGGCGTCTCCGACCTGGGCAGCCCCTCCGAGGCCGCTCGCTCGTACGAGGAGGCGGTCTCCCGGGACGCGCTGGCGCTCAACCTGCGCTCGCCGGAGCAGTCGCCACGCGCCACCGAGCACGTCGCCCAGGTGATCGAGCTGGTCAGGGGGCTGATCGAGCGGGGTCACGGGTACGCCGCCGACGGGTGGGTGTTCTTCGACGCCGCGAGCTTCCCTACGTACGGGGAGCTGTCCGGGCAGAAGGAGGGCCCGCCCGGTGACGAGGACGGGCCGCGGCGGAACCGGGCCGACTGGGTGCTGTGGCGGCCCGCGGACGGCTGGGACTCGCCGTGGGGGCGCGGTGTGCCCGGGCCGCACGTCTCGTGCTCGGCCATGTCGCTGGCGAGGCTGGGCGAGGACGTCGCGTTCCAGACCGGCGGCACCGAGCTGATCTTCCCGCACCACGAAGCCATGCGGGCACAGGGGAACGCGGTGGCCGGGCGCGAAGTGGTGCGCCGCTGGGCCCACGGCGCCGGCCTGCTGTCCGAACCCCCTATGCTCGCCGACGTGACGTCCGCCGGGCTCGACCCGCTGGCGGTGCGGCTGGCGTTCCTGCAGCACCACTACCGCAGCCCGTTCGACCTCACCTGGGACGTCCTGCGCGCCGCCGACGCCACCCTGCGCCGCTGGCGCGCCCGGGTCGCCGAATGGTCGGAGTCGCCGAGCGCGCCGATGTCCACCGCGTACGTCCAGCGCGCCGAAGCCGCCCTCGACGACGACCTCGACACCCCGGAGGCGCTGCGGGTCATGGACGAGCTCGAACACGACGAGTCGGTGCCGGCGGGCGCCAAGTTCGAGTCGTTCCTGCACCTGGACTACGTCCTCGCCCTCGACCTTCCCGTGGACATCGGCAAACCCCGCACCTGAACAACCGCAACCCCCGGCCCGGCGCACGCCTTCTCCGCGGCGCGGGTGGCCGCACGCCGGTGGCCCGCCGCCAGCAGGAGCAGAGCGCCGGTCCATCCGCCTGCCGATAGTCGACGAAGCAGGATTCGCGGGCGCGGAGGCCGGCTTTACCAGCACATCAACGGTTCCCTGACGGTAGCCGATGCGGCGTGAGCGCCACTCCCGATGGTCGCGAGCCGAGAGATCCCAAGGAGCGTCATGCGCTTTCCCGGACTCGCCGCAGCCGTAGTGGTGGCCGCTCCCGCGCTCATCGTCTCCCCCGCGGACGCGGCGGCGGCTTCGTGGACAGGGTGGAGGCCGTCAACGTGGCCGAGCACGACGGCCGGGAGGGGAGCACGCCGACGGCGTACGACTACTTCGTCACGCTGAAGGTGACCGGGCGCTGAGCCCCGGCCCCGCTCGCGCGCGGTGCGGGCGGGGCTTTCCCGTTAGGATCCAAGATCGCTGCGAATGGGGTCGGGCGGACGGCATGGCAGGAACCGTCCGCCCGGGATGGCGCCGTCCTGGTGCGGGGGTGTGGACGGTAGCGCGCCATGCGCACGATAGACAGATCTTGGGTTGCATCCGGGTTGCGAGATGCCTCCCAGTGCGCGAGAGAGGACGCGGTGTGACGGCGGTGAGAGGAGCCGGCGGGGGCTGCCACACTGGGTGCCAGCGCGGGGAGTATGGAGGTTTTCGTGAGGTTGAAGCCGTACGCGTGGCTGCCGAGACCGCTTCGGTGGTTCGCGCGGGTGGTGACCGTTCTCCTGGCGATCGCGGTGGTGCTCACGGGGGTGCTCGTGTTCACCGTCCGGCAGTCGTTCCCGCAGCTGGAGGGCACGATACGGCTCCCGGGCCTCACCGGGAATGTGGAGATTTATCGGGATAAGTACGGAATCCCGCACATCTACGCTGACACGTCCGAAGACCTCTTCCTGGCCCAAGGCTTCGTCCACGCCCAGGACCGCTTCTGGGAGATGGACTTCCGCCGCCACGTGACCGCCGGCAGGCTGTCGGAGCTGTTCGGCCCCGCGACCCTCGACAGCGACAAGGCCATCAGAACGATGGGCTGGCGCCACGTGGCCGCCCAGGAGCTGCCCCTCCTGACCGACCGCACCCGGCGCTTCCTCGACTCCTACGCCAAGGGCGTGAACGGCTGGATCGCCGCCAACCCCAACGCCTCCGAGCGCAGCCTCGAATACTCGATCCTCAAGGTCCAGAACGGCGCCTCCAACCCCGAGCCGTGGGCGCCGCTCGACTCCATCTCCTGGCTCAAGGCCATGGCCTGGGACCTGCGCAGCAACCTGGAGGACGAGATCGATCGCGCCCTGGCGCTCACCGTGCTGCCGCCCGAGCGGGTCGCCCAGCTCTACCCGGGCTATCCGTACGAGAAGCACGAGCCGATCGTCACCCGCGGCACGATCGATCAGGACCGCTTCGACCAGACCGCCGAGCCGCGCGCCCGGCAGGAGCTCGGTACGGGCGAGGAGGCGCTGGCGCAGGCCGCCAAGGCGCTCGGCGCGGTGCCCAGCACGATCGGCGCGGCCGACCGGGAGGGCCTGGGCTCCAACTCCTGGGTGGTCTCCGGCGAGCACACCAAGAGCGGCAAGCCGATCCTGGCCAACGACCCGCACCTGTCGGCCCAGCTGCCCTCGGTCTGGTACCAGGTGGGCCTGCACTGCCGGAAGCTGAGCGCGGCGTGCCCGTTCGACGTGACCGGCTTCTCGTTCTCCGGCGTGCCCGGCGTGGTCATCGGGCACAACCACCGGATCGCGTGGGGATTCACCAACCTGGGGCCCGACGTGGCCGACCTGTTCCTGGAGAAGGTCAGCGGCGACACCTACCTCTACCAGGGCGAGCAGGTGCCGCTGAAGACCCGCCGGGAGCGGATCCAGGTGGCGGGCGAGTCCCCGGTCACCATCACCGTGCGCAGCACCCGGCACGGGCCGCTGGTCAACGAGGTCATGGGCCAGGTGAAACCGAGCGGCGAGGCCAACGCGGTGGCGCTGTCGTGGACCGCGCTCATGCCGGGCCGCACCGCCGACGCGATCTTCGAGCTGAACGAGGCGCGCGACTGGCACGAGTTCCGGGCGGCGGCGGCGCTCTTCGAGGTGCCCGCGCAGAACCTGGTCTACGCCGACACCGCAGGCAACATCGGCTACCAGGCTCCCGGACGCATCCCCGTACGCAAGGCCGGTGACGGCACGGTCCCCGTGCCGGGCTGGACCGGCGAGTACGACTGGTACACCGCGCCCATCCCGTACGACCAGCTCCCGTCGGTGCGCAACCCGGAGGAGGGGTACGTCGTGACGGCGAACAACGCCGTCATCGACCCCCGGCGCTACCGGCCGCTGCTGACCGAGGACTGGTCGCACGGCTACCGCTCCCAGCGCATCCTCGGCCTGCTGCGCGAGGAGATCGACAAGGGCAAGGTGGACGTCGAGACGATGGCCCGGATCCAGGCCGACGACCGCAACCTGTTCGCGGAGAGGCTGGTGCCGTCGCTGATGGCGGTGGACCTGGCCGGCCCGAGCAAAGAGGCGCGCGCGCTGCTCGACGGCTGGGACGGCTCCCAGGACGTCGGCTCGGCCGCCGCCGCGTACTTCAACGCGGTCTGGCGGCACCTGCTGGAGCTGACCTTCCACGACGACCTGCCGGAGGGCGCCTGGCCGAACGGCGGCGACCGCTGGTACGAGGTCGTCAGCGCGCTGCTGGACGACCCCGACGACCCGTTCTGGGACGACACCCGCACCGAGGAGGTCACCGAGCGGCGCGACGACATTCTGCGCCAGGCCCTGGCCTCGGCCTACCAGGAGCTGAAGGAACTGCTCGGCGAGGACGTGAAGGCGTGGCGCTGGGGCGACCTGCACACGCTCACGCTCACCCACGGCTCGCTCGGCACCTCCGGGATCGCGCCGATCGAGGCGCTGTTCAACCGGGGGCCGCTGGCCGCGCCGGGCGGCAAGGACGCGGTGAACGCCAACGGCTGGAACGTGCAGGAGGGGTACGCGGTCACGACCGTTGCGTCCATGCGGATGATCGTGAACCTGGCCGACCTGGACAAGTCGCGGTGGATCAACCTGACGGGCGCGTCCGGCCACGCCTTCCACGACAACTACTGGGACCAGGCCGAGCTGTGGGCCAGGGACGAGCTGCTGCCGATGCGGTCGGACAGGGAGTCGGTGACCAAGGCCGCCGTGCACGTCCTGCGGCTCCGGCCCTGATCAGAAGGAGCGCGACTCGCCCACGGCCAGCCCCCACAGACGCTCGCCGGGCAGGCCGTGGGCGGCCCACTCCTCGCGGACCCACTCCAGGGGCCGCAGCAGCGGCTCGCCCGAGAGCACGAACGTGCCCCAGTGCATGGTGGCCATCCGCTGGGCGCTCAGGTCCAGGAAGGCCCGCACGGCCTGCGGCGGGTTGAGGTGCGCGGGCTCCATCGCCCACGGCGGCTGGTAGGCGCCGATCGGCAGCAGCGCCAGGTCGAGGCCGGGGTGGCGGGCGCCGATCCGGGCGAGCCGTTCGCCGTAGCCGGTGTCGCCGGCGAAGTACACCGACCCGCCGATCACCCAGCCGCCCCAGAGGGTGCGGCAGAAGTCGAAGAGGGTGCGCCTGCTCCAGTGGTGGGCGGGCACGAACTCGAAGCTCACGCCGCCGACGGTCGCCGACTCCCACCAGTCCAGCTCGATCACCTCGGTGAAGCCGCGGCCGGTGAACCACTTCCCGAGCCCGGCCGGAATCAACATCGGCGTCCCCCTGGGCAGCCTGCGCACGGTGGGCCAGTCCAGGTGGTCGTAGTGGTCGTGGCTGATGACCACGGCGTCGATCGGCGGCAGCTCCTCCCAGGCCAGGCCGGGCGGGGTGAGCCTGGCGCGGACCCCGGGGATGCGGCGCGACCAGACCGGGTCGGTGAGCACGGCCAGGCCGCCTGTCCGGATCAGGTAGGTCGCGTGCCCGACCCAGGTCACGGACGTCTCCCCCGCCGCCACCGGGGGCAGCCCGCCGCCGGCGATGGGGATGCGGGCGGCGTCGCGCAGGTCGGGCGGGAACAGGCCGTGCCAGGCGATGCTGAACACCTCCCGCCATCCTGACGGCCGGTCGGTGAGGCGGTCCCGGAATCCGCCGGTCCTCTTCGGGGCATCGATGATCTCCGTCATGGCGGTCACCTGCCCCGGGTATTCGATCAGTCACTCACGGGGAGGCTCACCTGCCCGGACGCGCCAGCGCGGCGGTCTGCGCGGGTAGCCGCCCGCGTCCAGGCCGGCGAGGCGTTCGAAGGGGTTGTAGGACGCCTGATCACCGCAGACGAGCACCGAGACCAGCATGGCCAGGAGATACAGCGGGAGCATGGGCAGGCCGAGGCACCAGGCCCACTGGCTGGCGTGCCTGCTCTCGTGCCGGATCAGCGTCTCGCCGAGCCGGTCGCGCCTGGTGATCACCACGTTCCCCACGGTGAACGCCCCGGCGATCGGGAAGCGGTAGCGGTACCCGTAGGCGAGCACCAGCCCGTCGGGGCCGGATCGCCTGGTCGCGCCCCCGATCGCGGCGATGAGCAGACCGAGCGGAGTGGTGAGATTGAGGAAATTGACGATGCGCCGGAACCGATATCGCCTGTCCATACGTCTTAGTCTTGACCAATCTTGACAAGTCGGAATAATAATCTGCGTCCTGAAATCTCCCAGAGAGCAGGATTATGAGATTGACCATCCTG
>Ga0079224_100008393_pt1 | contig 13984 bp, 13 predicted proteins | sample Stecom2015_FD_80414 | JGI IMG/M metagenome (GOLD analysis project Ga0079224, IMG submission 80414) | Agricultural soil microbial communities from Utah to study Nitrogen management - Steer compost 2015 | ecosystem: Environmental > Terrestrial > Soil > Agricultural land | place: USA: Utah... | reverse complement strand
AACCGGCTGTCGATCACGCCGGTCACCGACTCCGAGTGGCGTCACATCCTCGCGCTCCTCGACTGACGGGGCCGGCACCGGGGCCGGCCGCGCTGGTCGTCGGACGAAGCTGTCGTACACTCGCCGGATTCGACGACGAGAAACCATGCACCAGCCGATGCTCCGCCTGACGCTCGCCGCCCTGGTGGCCGGCGCGCTCGCCGCCTGCAGCAACGACGGCGATCCCGCGCCCCCACCCACCAACATCACCGCCACGCCCGGCGACGGACGCATCGTGCTCGCATGGGATGCCCAGCCCGGCGTGGAGTACTGGATCTTCGGCGCCGCCGACCCCAACGTCACGGTCGACAACTGGATCACCATGCCCGCAAGCTTCAGCGTGATCCGCGGCCGCAGCCCGCAGCCCGTCTGCGCGCTCGAGAACGGCACCACGTACTGGGCGACGATCAATGCGCGCACGGGAACCGCGGAAGGCGGCCCGGGGTCTCCCTCCGTCAGCGCCACGCCGCGGCTCGCCGGCGAGACGTGGACGACGACGACGCTCGGCACGCCCGTCAATGCGCTCGGCTTCGCGCTCGTCGATCGCTGCCGTACGGTCAACGCCGTCACCGATAACGAGCGCCCCGCCACCGGCCTCTTCATCGCGGTCGGCGACGCGGCGAGCATCCATACCAGCCCCGACGGGGTGAACTGGACGAAGCAGCCGGTCGATCCCGCCTTCACCGGCGACCTCTACGCCGTCGATGTCTTCACCCGCAGGCCCGGCAACCTGCGCGACCTCGAGCAGACCTGGCTCGCCGTCGGTGCCGAGACCGCCACGCTGCGCAGCTACAACGGGGTCGACTGGATCCTCAGCGCGGCACCGGTACCCGGTACCCGGACCCTGCGCTCGCTCACGCACCGGTTCGAGACCTTCGTCGGCGTCGGCGACGGCGGGCGCATCGCGGTCACGAGCAACACGACGCAGTGGTTCGAGCGCGAGTCGCCCACGACGGAGAACCTGAACTTCGTCACCTACGACAACGGCAGCTTCCTCGCGGTGGGCGACAACGGCACCCTGCTGATGAGCGGGGACGCGACGGGCTGGTCCCGCATCGACATCGGCACCACCGCCCGGCTGCGCGGGGCCGCCTACGGCAACAACAACACCAACCCCGGCAGCGCGGGCCATGAGGAAATCGACACCTGGGTGGTCGTCGGCGAGGGTGGCACGGTCGCGATCAGCCGCAACAACGGCCGCAGCTGGCAGCTGCAGGCGTTGCCCGGGGCGCCGAATCTCGTGGGGGTGGGCTACACGACCGCCTTCATCGCCGTGGACGACACCGGTGGCGTCTGGCGCAGCATCGACGGCGCCAGCTGGGACGGCCCGATCGCGAGCGGTCTCGGGCAGGTGGAGATCGTGAGCGGCCTCAGCGAGTACGGCATTCTCGGGGCGCTCCCCGGCGGACGGGTCGCGGCCAGCTTCTGAGGCCTCGCCCCATCGCGGGACGCCGCCGGGCATCCCGCCACGCGCCTAGCCCTGCAGGGCCTTCCACATCTCCATGTCGCGCTCCGCCGTCCAGATGCGCGGATGCTTGATACCGCTCGCCTCGTCGTAGGCCCGCGAGACATCGAACGGCAGGCAGTGCTCGTAGATGAACACGTGGCCGAACACCGGGTCCATGACGCGACGCGTATCCTCGAACACCGCCTTGAGGTCCTTGCCGGCAGCAACGCCATCGCGGGCGGTGCGATAGAGGTCGGTGACCCACTTGCGCGTGTACTCGATGCCGCGGGCGACATCGGCCGGCGACTCGAGCGCGGGCCCGCGACCGGGGACGAGCTTCTCGGCCCCGAGCGCGGCCAGGGCGTCCAGCGTGGCGGGCCACTCCTCGAGCTGGGCGTCGCCCGTGTACACGCCCGCGTTGTACTCGACGAGATCGCCGGAGAAGCAGATCTTCTGCGAGGGTATCCAGGCGATGGTGTCGCCCCGGGTGTGGCCCGGGCCGAGGTGCATGATCCGGACCTCCAGCCCGCCGAGGAAGACGGTCAGCTCGCGCTCGAACACCATCGTCGGCCACGTGAGGCCGGGTATCGACTCGACCGCACGGAACAGCCGCGGGAAGCGCTCGATCTCGGAATGCATGTCGGCCTCGCCGCGCTCCACGATCATCTCGTAGGTGCCGCGGGAGGCGATGACCTCGGTCGCGCCCTCGTCGAAGAAGGCCGATGCGCCAAGGACCCGCACCGCATGGTAGTGGGACAGCACCACGTACTTGATCGGCTTGTCGGTGACGGTGCGGATGCGGGCGATGAGGTCGCGCGCCATGACCGGCGTGGCGGTCGCGTCGATCACCATGCAGGCGTCGTCGCCGATGATCACGCCGGAATTGGGATCGCCTTCGGCCGTGTAGGCATAGGCGTTGTCGGAGAGCTTCGTGAAACTGACCACCTTGTCGGCAAGGTCGGCCTTCGATGCGAACTCCTTGCTCATGTGTCTCGCTCCCGGGCGGTGGACTCGCCTTCGATCATAGCAGCCGCGGGCGGTGATAGGATCGTCGGCTCCGGCGCTTCCGGACGCCCGCCGCCCGCCGCGCCAGGCCCCATGGAGAGTCCCTTGGATCCCCTTTCCCTCGTCGCCCTGGTCGTGCTGGGCACCGTCACGGGCTTCCTTGCCGGCCTGCTGGGCATCGGCGGCGGCATGATCATCGTCCCCTTCATGTCGATCGTGCTGGACCGGGTCGGCTTCGACCGGGACCTGGTGCTCAAGCTCGCCATCGCGACCTCGCTCACGACGATCCTGTTCACGTCGATGTCGAGCGTGCGGGCGCACCACCGGCGCGGCGCGGTGCGATGGGACATCGTCAGGACCCTGGCGCCGGGCATCGTCGCCGGGTCGCTCGCCGCGGCGCAGGTGGTGCGTTTCATGCCGAGCCGCTGGATCGCGCTCTTCTTCGGCGCCTTCATCGCGTGGACCGCCACGAACATGATGCGCCGCAAGCCCAGGGGGGCAGGCGAGCTGCCCGAGCGTGGCCTGCCGGGCGGCGCGGGCATGTTCGGCGCGGGCGGTGTGATCGGCGCGCTTTCGGCCTTCCTCGGCGCGGGGGGCGGTTTCCTCACGGTGCCCTTCCTCGCCGGGCGCCAGGTACGCATCCACGAAGCCGTCGCCACCAGTGCGGCCTGCGGCTTTCCCATCGCCCTGGCGGGAACGATCGGCTACATCGTCGCCGGCATCGGGCTCGACATGCCGCCCTACACGATCGGCTTCGTGTACCTCCCGGGGCTGCTCGCCGTGGCCTGCGCAAGCGTACTGACGGCGCCCCTCGGGGCGCGGGCTGCCCATGCCCTGCCGGTGGACACGATGCGCCGGATCTTCGCCTGCATCCTCTTCGGGCTGTCCGCCTACATGTTCTGGCGCGGCCTCGGCTAGCGCAACCAACGATGAGCGACACGACGCATCCTCCGACCACCGTTCCGGGCTCGGCCTGGGACGCCGTCTCCACCCTGTACAACGCCTTCTTCACCGGGCTCGTGCTGTGCGCCTCGATGCGCAGCGGCAGCGGGCGCGCCGCGGAGTTCGTCTATCGCATCTTCGATAGCCAGCGCGAGCGCCGCTTCCTGCCGGGGCTGGCCAAGCTCGGGCTCGAAGGGCTCCCCCACGCGGTCGCCGCGGCCCAGTACCACTACCTCTCGAACAACATCGGGGGCGTGGCGGTGCAGTACATGCCGGAATCCGATCGCAAGGCCTGGATCCGCTACGTGCCGCCGCGCTGGGCATGGGCGGGCACCGCGCTGTGCGGCGTGCCGCCCGAGGTCTCCACCGCGATGCTGCGCGGCTGGCATGCCCGCAACGGCCTCGCCCTGGGCAATCCGCGCCTGGGGTTCGTGTGCACCAAACAGACCGCGGACGGGCAGTCGGCGCTCGAGGGCTACTACTACGAATACGACGAGCCACTGGAGCCGGAACGGCGGCTGCGCTTCGCGCGCTCCGAGGAGGGTCCGGACTTCGACCCGGCCCTGGCCCCGGTGCTCGCATCGTCCGACTGGCCGCCCGAGCGCGTGGCGAAGGCACGGCGCAACTACGCGATGGAGTACATCCGCACCGCGCTGCCGGTCGCCGTGGACCTGTACGGGCCGGCGGAAGCGGCCGCGCTTTTCAGGCTGTGCGCGCGCCAGGTCGGCATGCAGTTCCGCGACGAGATCGCGCGGCTCCTCGGCACGCCGCGCGACGACTCGCCCGAATCATTCGCCGCGCTCGCGGTCGCGCTGGGTGAGGCGCAGGACGACCGCATGTCGGCCGGCACGGACGGCGGCATGACCACCATCGCGCAGTCGGGCTGGAAGCTCTTCGAGGAGGACGGCTCGGTCCATCCGGCGGTGGTGGACATCTGGCACGGACTCGCCGAGGGCATGCTGGTCGCGCACAACCGGCGCCTCGCGCTCGAGTGGGTCGAGCGCAGCCGTGCCGTCCCGTTCCGCTTCGAGTGGCGCCTCCGCCCGGTCGGCACCCCGCCCTTCTGACGAGCCGCGCCATGAGAATCCTCGAGATCCGCGAGAAGACGTTCCCGATCGGTTCCTCGATCCGCAATGCGTACATCGACTTCAGCAGGATGACGCTCAGCCTGGTCGCGGTGATCACCGATGTCGTGCGAGACGGCCGCCGCGTCGTCGGCTACGGCTTCAACTCGAACGGCCGCTACGGCCAGGGCCAGCTGATGCGCGAGCGCTTCATTCCCCGCGTACTGGAAGCCGACCCGTCGTCCCTGCTCGACGACGCGGGCACGAACCTCGACCCCCACCGCATATGGCAGGCGATGTTCACCAACGAGAAGCCCGGCGGCCACGGTGAACGCTCGGTCGCGATCGGCACGATCGACATGGCGGTGTGGGATGCCGTCGCGAAGATCGAGGGAAAGCCGCTCTACCAGCTGCTCGCGGAACGGTACGGTGACGGCAGGCCGAACCGCAGGGTATTCGTCTATGCCGCCGGCGGCTACTACTACCCCGGCCAGGATATCGCAAGGCTGAAGGACGAGATGCGCGGCTACATCGACCGCGGCTACACCGTCGTCAAGAAAAAGATCGGCGGGGCCTCGCTCGACGAGGACCTGCGCCGGATCGACGCCGTGCTGGACGTGCTCCAGGACGGGCAGAGGCTGTGCGTCGATGCGAACGGGCGCTTCGACCTCGACACCGCGATCGCGTATGCGAAGGCGATGTCGCGATACGACCTCTTCTGGTTCGAGGAGCCCGGCGACCCGCTCGACTATGCCCTGCAGGCCACGCTGGCGAACTACTATCGCAAGCCCATGGCCACCGGCGAGAACCTCTTCTCGATGCAGGATGCCCGCAACCTGCTCCGCTACGGCGGCCTGCGACCGGACCGGGACTGGCTCCAATTCGACTGCGCCCTCGGCTACGGCCTCGTGGAATACCTGCGCATCCTCGACATGCTGCGCGACCACGGGTGGTCGCCGGCACGCTGCATTCCCCATGGCGGCCACCAGATGTCGCTGAACATCGCCGCCGGCCTCGGGCTCGGCGGCAACGAGTCCTATCCGGACCTGTTCAAGCCCTTCGGCGGATTCCCGGATGGCGTGGAGGTGGTCGACGGCCATGTCACGCTGCCGGAGCTGCCGGGCATCGGGTTCGAGGGCAAGGCGGAACTCTACCGGCACATGCAGGCCCTGTCGTCCTGATGCGCCTTCTCCTCGCCTGCCTCGTGGCCGCCCTGCTCGCGGCCTGTACCACGGGGGGCCTGGTGGAGGATCGCCCGGATCCCGCAACGACCCGTGCGACGCTCGATCGCCTCCTGCCCGGGAAGCTGCCCGATCGCGACGGCTGGGCGCGCGACATCGAGCGCGCGTTCACGGCGCTTTCCCTGCCCGCCGATGTCGAGCATCTCTGCGCCGCTATCGCCGTCACCGAGCAGGAGTCTTCGTTCAGCGCGGATCCGGCGGTGCCCGGGCTGCCCAGGCTCGCGCGCGAGGAGCTCTTCAGGCGGGCGACGCGCATGCGCATTCCCGCCGTCGCGGTGCGGATGGCACTGCAGATCGAATCCTCCACCGGCAAGACCTTCGACGAGCGGCTCGCCGCCGTTCGTACCGAAAGGGAGCTGAGCGAGATCTACGAGGACTTCATCTCGCTCGTCCCCCTGGGGCGCCGCATCCTCGCCGGCTGGAATCCCGTGCGCACCGGCGGGCCGATGCAGGTCTCGGTCGACTTCGCCGAGCGCCATGCGCGACAGCGGCCCTACCCCTACGACACGCGGGCCTCGATCCGCCAGGAAGTCTTCACCCGCCGCGGCGGCCTGTACTTCGGTATCGCCCACCTGCTCGACTATCCGGCCGACTATCCGGCCATGCGGTATCGCTTCGCCGACTTCAACGCCGGGCACTACGCGAGCCGCAATGCGGCCTTCCAGCGTGCGGTGGCGATCGCGTCGGGGCGCGACATCGCGATCGACGGGGACCTGCTGCGCCACGGCGCCGCCCCGGGCGATCCGCCGGGCGAGACCGAGTCCGCCGTGCTCAGCCTCGCCGATCGCCTCGGCATGGATCCCGCGCAGATCCGGCGCGAGCTCGCGCTCGGCGACACCGCGCGGTTCGACGACAGCCCGCTGCTCGCCGCGGTCTATCGCCTCGCCGAGCCGAGTCCCGCCAAGCGGCTGCCTCGCGCCGCCATTCCCCGGATCCGGCTGCACGGGCCGAAGATCCAGCGCGAACTGACCACGGAATGGTTCGCCAACCGTGTCGAGACGCGCTGGCGACGCTGCGTGGCGCGCGGCCGTGCGGACGATGCCGCCGGAACCCGACCGGGTCGCCACCTCCCCGCGACCGGCCGCTCCTGAGTGGCGGGCCGGCGCCGCCGTGCTCAGATGCGCCGCTCGCGTCCGGCCCAGTAACGGTCGCGCAGCGGCTTCTTGTAGAGCTTGCCCGTCGGCAGGCGCGGCAGCTCGTCGGTGAAGTCCACCGAGCGGGGGCACTTGATGCTGGCGAGATGCCGCCTGCAGAACGCGATCAGCTCGGCCTCGAGCTCGGGGCCCGCCGCCACGCCGGGCATCGGCTGCACGACCGCCTTGACCTCCTCGCCGAGATCGTCGTTCGGCACGCCGAAGACCGCGGCATCGGCGACGGACGGGTGCGTCACGAGGAGGTTCTCGCATTCCTGCGGATAGATGTTCACGCCGCCCGAGATGATCATGAAGGTGGCGCGATCGGTCAGGTAGAGGAAGCCGTCGTCGTCGACGTAGCCCACGTCGCCGACGGTGCTCATCGTCCCGTCCGGCGACCTCGCGTCGCGCGTGCGCTGCGGATCGTTGAAGTACTCGAATGGTGTGGCCGTCCTGAACCAGATCTCGCCCGGCGTGCCCCGTGGCACGGGCTGCATGTTCTCGTCGAGGATGTGCAGGTCGCCGAGCAGCACCCTGCCGACGGTGCCGCGATGCGCCAGCCACTCCTCGGTGTTGCAGGCGGTGAAGCCCAGGCCCTCCGTCGCGCCGTAGTACTCGTGGATGATCGGTCCCCACCACTCGATCATCTGCTCCTTCACCTGCACCGGGCACGGCGCCGCGGCATGGATCGCCACCTCCAGCGTCGATAGGTCGTAGCGCTCGCGATCCGCCTTCGGCAGCTTGAGCAGCCGGCTGAACATCGTCGGCACGAGCTGCGAATGCGTGACCCGGTACTTCTCGACGAGCGCCAGGTACTCGAGCGGGTCGAAGTGCTCCATGATCACCGAGGTGGCGCCGGCGCGGATCGCGAGGCCCACCGCCGCCTGCGGCGCGGAGTGGTAGAGCGGTGCCGGCGACAGGTACACCATGTCCTCGCGGTACTGCCACAGCTTTTCGAGGAAGACGTAGAGCGGCAGGGGTTCCGAGGGCGGGGTGTCGGGCAGCGGGCGCAGGATGCCCTTCGGTCGCCCGGTGGTGCCCGACGAATAGAGCATGGCCACGCCCAGGCGCTCGTCGTCGATGGGGGTCGACGGCATGTCGGCCACCGCATCGTCCAGCGGTACCATCGGCGTGTCGCCCGCCTCCCCGTCCACGATCAGGCACAGCTCGATCCGCGGGCATTGCGCAAGCGCCTGCCGCGCGACCTCGGCGCGCGCGCGAGGTGACCAGCACGCGCGATTCGCTGTTCTGGAGGATGTAGGCGAGCTCGTCGGGCTTCAGGTAGGAATTGACCGCGGTGTAGTAGAGGCCGGACCGATCGCCCGCGCTGCAACACTCGATGAAGCGCTCGTTGTTCTCCATGAAGATGGCGTAGTGGTCGAGCCGCTTCAGCCCCTGGCGACGCAGCAGGTGCGCGAGGCGATTGCTGCGCCGCTCGAGCTCGCCATAGGTGACGACCTTGCCGCTGCCCGCCATGATGAAGGCCGGTTTGTCGGGATTCGCCCGTGCCTGCCGGGATGGGTACATCGTCTCCTCCTGCCGGTTGTGTGTCGTGGGGTCCGGCCGGGCCCGAGCCGTGGCCCTAGCCGGGGACGCGCACCAGGGCAAGCTGCCTGGCCTGCGCCACCAGCTCGCCCGTGGAATCCCAGAGCATCCCGTCCTCGACCATGCGGCCATCGACCAGGTCGCGGGTGCGGAACCGGCCCAGCAACCAGCCGGGCGCGGGCCGGCGACGCACGTGCACCGTCAGCTCCAGCGTGGGCACCCAGCCGACGACGCCCAGCAGCCCGAAGACGGCCGGCGGGAACGCGTCGGCGAACAGCACCGCCGCATGGCTGTCGGGCTCCCGGCCGTCGCGCAGGCGGATCCAGCCGGTGACCTGCGCCCGTCCCGCCTCGCCGGCGCGCGCCTCCTGCGGGTGCAGCCGTACCTCCACCCGGTCGAGGATCGGCAGCTCGATGCCCTGCTGGGCGCCGGAGCGACCGACGCAGGCCTCCGGGGGAGGGATCTCGGGCGCAGGCACCGTCAGCCGCGCCGGCCCGGGCTCGCCGAGCTTGCCGAGCGCGGCGAGCACCTCCAGCCGCGGCTTGCCTTCCTGGACCAGGGTGGCGCGCGCCGTGGTGAGGCTGCGGCCGCTGCGGATCACGGTCGCCTCGACCTCGCAGTCCACCCCCGCGCTGCCGGGCCGCAGGTAGTGCGCCGTGATGGACAGGGGGTCGGGATGCTGCGGCACGAGCCGCCCCATGGCGGACATCGCGAGCGACATCAGGTACCCGCCGTTCGGATTGGCGCCTATGTTCCAGGCGGGATGGACACGGCCGGTCCAGCGGCCGTCCGGTCCGGGCTGCAGGCGGGTTTCCTCGTCGAACTGGTGGGTCATGCGCGACACGCGGGAATGAGCTTCGGGGGCGCCGAGCATAGCGCACGCCGCGATCAGGGCGCGCCCTGCGTTCATATGCCGGGCTCGCGCCGCCAGGTTTCATGATCTCCTCGGATCCACCCCCGGTTCCACGCGCTCAGGCATTGCGCGCCATCAGGCCGCCATCGACCGGGATCACGGCGCCGGTGATGTAGGACGCCGCGGGCAGGCAGAGGCTCACCGTCACATGGGCGACCTCGTCGGGGCGACCGTAGCGGCGCAGCGCGGTCCGTCGCTTCGCGAATATCGCCTTGTGTTCCGCGGGGATGCGGGCCGTCATCGGCGTGTCGATGGGTCCCGGGCAGATGCAGTTGACCGTGATGCCTTCCGGTCCGAGCTCGACGGCCATCGAGCGCGTGAAGCCGACGATGCCGGCCTTGGCCGCCGAATAGGCGCTATGGCCGGCGGTCGCGCCGAGCGCCTCGGTCGATGCGACCAGCACGACCCGTGCCGCATCGGACTTGCGCAGCCACGGCAGCGCGGCCCGCAGGAGCCGCGGCTGGGCGCCGAGCATCACCGCCAGCGCGCGCTCCCAGCGCTCCTCGTAGCCGTCGTCGTCGATGGGGTTGTGGATCGAGATGCCGGCATTGCTGACGAGAATGTCCAGGCCGCCCCAGTGCGCGGCCGCGGCGGCCACGCCCGCGCGGACCTGCCCCGGATCGGCGACATCGAACGGGAAGGCCTGCGCCCTGCCCCCGTTCGCGCGGATCGACCCGGCCACCGCCTCGAGCCGCTCGGCCTGGACGTCGGCGATCGCGACCCTCGCGCCCTCGTCGGCGAACACGCGCGCGGTGGCCTCCCCCATGCCGCCCGCGGCGCCGGTCACCAGCACCGCGCGGTCGAGCAACGAACGGCTGAGCTTCGCGGGCAATGTCATTGCCTGTCCCCTCCAAGGCTGCTCCTGCCGGAGCATAACCCGGCCGGTGCCGCTAGTCCGGATCCGGCGCGCGCCGCACCGCCCAGGCGAAAAGCAGCGCCCCGGCGACGAACATGGGAATGCACAGCAGCTGCCCCATGCTCAGCCCGAGTGCGAGCAGGCCGAGGAACGCATCGGGTTCACGGGCGAACTCGGCGAGGAAGCGCAGCACCGCATAGCCCATGAGGAAGAGCCCCGCCACGCTGCCGGCCGCGCGCGGCCGGCTCGAGTACCACCAGAGCAGCGCGAACAGCAGCAGCCCCTCGCCGGCGAACTGGTACAGCTGCGACGGATGGCGCCCGATCGCGTCGCCGGCCTGCGGGAAGACCATGGCCCACGGCACGTCGGTCGCCCGGCCCCAGAGCTCGCCGTTGATGAAGTTGCCTAGCCTTCCGGCCGCCAGGCCGAGGGGCACGAGCGGCGCCACGAAGTCGATCACGTTCCAGAAGGGCTTGGCCCGCCGCCGGCAGTACAGCCACACGGCCACGATCACCCCGAGGAGCCCGCCATGGAAGGCCATGCCGCCCTGCCACACCGCGAGGATCTCGAGCGGGTGCGCGAGGTAGTGCCCCGGCTTGTAGAAAAGGACATAGCCGAGCCGCCCGCCGATCACCACCCCCATCGCGCCCCAGAACAGGAGGTCTTCGAGCTCGGCCGGCGCGAGCCGGGCGCGGCCCGCATGCGCCGGGTCGCGCAGGCGCATCCGTCCCAGGAAGTAGAAGGCGGCGAAGGCGACGAGGTACATCAGGCCGTACCAGCGCACGGCGAGCGGGCCGACCTGGAAGGCGACCGGGTCGAATTGCGGGTGGACGAGCATCGGGCCCCTGTGCTGGCGCCGGCACCATGCCGGCGAGAGCCGCCAGTCTACCCTCGCCTTCCACCCCTTCGATTCGTGATTCGTACAGATCGCTCGCGGAATTTCCCCGCGGCATCGATGGGGCGTAGGATCGGGTCGTCCGGCCGGGGCCTGCCCCGGGCAGGCCGGGACCCGAAGAGGAGGACGCACCCATGACCCGCAAGCTGCGCTCGGCCAACATCACGGAAGGCGTCGCCCGCGCGCCCAACCGGTCGATGTACTACGCGATGGGGTACGAGAAGAGCGATTTCTCCCGTCCCATGATCGGCATCGCCAATGGCCACAGCACCATCACGCCATGCAACTCCGGCCTCCAGGCGCTGGCCGATGCCGCCGTGGCCGCGGTGCGGGAAGCCGGCGGCAATCCGCAGGTCTTCGGCACGCCCACCATCTCGGACGGCATGTCGATGGGCACCGAAGGGATGAAGTACTCGCTCGTCAGCCGCAAGGTGATCGCCGACTGCATCGAGACCTCGGTGCAGGGCCAGTGGATGGACGGCGTGCTCGTGATCGGCGGCTGCGACAAGAACATGCCCGGAGGCATGATGGGCATCCTTCGCTGCAATGTCCCGGCCGTCTACGTGTACGGCGGCACCATCAAGCCGGGCCGGTGGAAGGGCAAAGACCTGAACATCGTCTCGGTCTTCGAGGCCGTGGGCGAGTTCTCCCGCGGCCGCATGAACCAGGAGGACTTCGAGGGCATCGAGCGCAACGCGATCCCCGGGACCGGCTCGTGCGGCGGCATGTACACCGCCAATACCATGAGCTCCTCGTTCGAGGCGCTCGGCATGAGCCTGCTCGGTTCGTCGACGATGGCCAATCCCGATGCCGAGAAGCGCGAGTCGGCCGCCGACTCGGCAAGGGTCCTCCTCGAGGCGGTGCGCAGGGACATCAAGCCGCGCGACATCGTCACGCGCGAGTCGATCGAGAACGCGGTGTCGCTCATCATGGCGACGGGCGGTTCCACGAACGCGGTGCTCCACTACCTCGCCATCGCGCATGCGGCCGGCGTCGAGTGGACCATCGACGATTTCGAACGGGTGCGCCGGCGCGTGCCGGTGATCTGCGACCTCAAGCCCTCGGGCACCTGGCTCGCCACCGACCTGCACCAGGCGGGCGGCATCCCGCAAGTGCTCCGGATCCTGCTCGAGGCCGGCCTGCTCCACGGCGACTGCCTGACCATCACCGGGCGCACGCTCGCCGACGAGCTCGCCCGGCTGCCCGCCCGGCCGCGCGACGACCAGAAGGTCATCTTCCCGATCGAGCGGCCGCTGTACGAGAGTGGCCATCTCGCCATCCTCAAGGGCAATCTCGCGCCGGAAGGCGCAGTGGCCAAGATCACCGGCCTGAAGAATCCCGTCATCACCGGTCCCGCGCGCGTGTTCGAGGACGAGCAGTCCGCGCTCGCGGCGATCCTCGACGGCGCGATCAGGCCAGGCGACGTCATGGTGCTGCGTTACCTCGGCCCCAGGGGCGCGCCGGGCATGCCGGAGATGCTGGCGCCGACCTCCGCCCTGATCGGAGCGGGGCTCGGCGAGTCGGTCGGCCTCGTCACGGACGGCCGGTTCTCCGGAGGCACGTGGGGCATGGTGGTGGGCCACGTCGCACCCGAGGCGGCGGTGGGCGGGCCGATCGCCCTGGTGCAGGAGGGCGACCCCGTCACGATCGACGCCCGGCGCCTGCTCCTGCAGGTCGAGGTCGACGACGCGGAGCTCGAGCGCCGTCGCGCCCGCTGGCGCGAACCGGCCCCCCGATATACGCGGGGCGTGCTGTGGGAATTCCAGCGCCTGGCCGGCTCCGCGAGCCGTGGCGCCGTCACCGACGGCGACTGATGCAGCGCGCCGCCCCGGGCCGGATCGCCCGGGCGGGGCCGGGGGTGTCACATGCCTGGCGCGAGGCGCGGACTAGCGCGAGGCGCGCTTGCGTCCGGGCGCCTTGAACTGGGCGGCGACCCGCTCGCGACGGGCGCGGTCCGCATCCTCGTGCTGCTTGTGCTTGTCGAAGCCGAAGCGCGCCTCGATCACCTCGAACCAGATGAAAGCCACCGCCAGCGGGGAGAGGATCCACCACCACGACACCTCGGCCAGCGGACCGAGCTCGAACCACTTCGCAATGAGCAGCGCGACTCCGATCCAGACCAGAAACATGATGCACTCCTGTGCCGAGGCAGACGAGAACCCTCCCGAATTTGCCCAATGGCGCCGCCCGGCGCGGCCATCGCCCGCCGGGCGGCGGCTTGAACTGGGTCAACGGCGCGGGGGGCAACGGCGTTATAATTTCCGCTGGACGGACTCCGAGCAGAGGGGCATCGATCTCATGAAAGCGATCATTTCCATCGCGGTGGCGGCGAGCCTCGCGACGCTCGCCGGCGTGGCGCATGCCGACGCCGAGCTCGCCAAGAAAAAGAACTGCATGGCCTGCCATGCGGTGGACAAAAAGCTGATCGGCCCCGCCTACAAGGACGTCGCGGCCAAGTACAAGGCCGACGATTCGGCCGTACCGAAGCTGGTCGAGCATGTCCGCAAGGGCAGCGTCGGCATCTGGGGCCAGATCCCCATGCCGGCCAACCCGCAGGTCTCCGAGGAAGAGGCCCAGACCCTGGTCAAGTGGATCATGAGTCTGTAACTCTATGTAAATCAACGGGTTTCTCCTGAACTCCGGGTTCAGGTCGGCCTAGAATGGGGGCGTTCGCGCCCCCTTTTGCTTTTCAGGCAGGAACCTTTGACACACCGGGCGGCGGGCCGATCCGTTCATCCGAACGAGAGCGCCGCCAATCCGCGGCGAACGGCGCCCGCGGACCGCTGCCGATACAGTGAATACATTGCGCCGCCCCCGCGGGCGGCGACTGTAAGCCTCCTCTTCCAGCCATCGTAGTTTTCCTCCCTGGCTGGTTTGCCCCGGTTCGTCCGGGGCATTTTTTTT
>Ga0079224_100008392_pt1 | contig 13985 bp, 11 predicted proteins | sample Stecom2015_FD_80414 | JGI IMG/M metagenome (GOLD analysis project Ga0079224, IMG submission 80414) | Agricultural soil microbial communities from Utah to study Nitrogen management - Steer compost 2015 | ecosystem: Environmental > Terrestrial > Soil > Agricultural land | place: USA: Utah... | reverse complement strand
TACCCTTTACGAATCATGGCATCTACAATCGCTTCTGGGTTAACGCCGCTGTTAAGTGTTTTCATAATCCAATCCATGAGTGCACCTGGAATTTGATTCACTTTCTCCATCTTTCCCTCTCCTTTTAGCCCATATTTATTCATTTTGGGATGTGAAATGCTTGTATCCTGCAACAAGAAACCCATTACAATCTATTGTAATATATAAAAGTTAAATTGTGGTAACATTTACTCTATTAAAAAAATGAAATATTTAGACAAAAAATAAAAGTAACCACAAGTGTAGTTACTCAAATAAAGTTAGTATTTTTATGTATGCGCGTCGCTTTAGACTCCAAAAAACTCTCTCGCTAAATCTACAAATCCTATTTCGTCATCAGGGACTTCATCCTCATGAAAAATGGCATCAACAGGGCAAACAGACTCACAAGCCCCACAATCAATGCAAATGTCGGGATTGATATAATACTGATCATCACCTAGTTCAATGCAGTCGACAGGACATACATCTACACATTCAGCCGCTTTCTCCGCCCCACATGGAGACGTGATTACGTATGCCACCAAACCCCTCCTCATTTGAAGACTCTATTTTAGTACAGCCTATGTTGCTATTAGGAGAAGTATGACGGATATTGTGAATTTGCGTAATAAACATAGTTGAAGGTGAAGATTAGTATAGTTTTGATACATTCTGCTAGTCCTCATGTCATACTGAATCAAGCTCACTTTTTGCCTTATTAATACGGCTATCTTTCTCACTACGTCTAGATTAGTTCTTTATCTGACTCGAATTAACGAGTCTCGAATAGATCTGTCTGAACCGCTGCCTCTTTCTGACTCTATATTCGGTTGACTCTGTCCGAATCAGGGACTCATTTTGACTAACCTTATTTTTGATTTGAGTTTGTCAGAATCCCCCTTTTTTCCAACACACTCAACTACTTTCGAACTTCTCTGCCAGAATCACCTCTCCTTTCAAACTCGCTTAACCTGTTTAAGCACATAACAAAAAAGGGCGAGACCCATTGATCTCCCCCTACAAAAAGTCTTACTCACTCTTTTTCCCTGTATACTCAAGTATTGCATCTCTTAGGAATTCAGCCGTACCTGGTTGTTCTTTATCGTAGTACGCTGTAAATCTTTCATCATCTACATACATGTGTGCCAAACCTGCATGTGCCTCTTTGCTATATTCTTGCCAGTAGAACATGAGCCACTGCTTATGCATTTCAGCTGCTTTTTGTGCTAATTCTCCCTTAGCATCACCCGTTTTCATCGCTTCATGTAACGTTTCCATTAATTCTTCACCTAAGCGAGTGACTGCCTCATGGTCCTCTTTAGACATATTCATGAATTTTTCATTTGATTTCTTTACAGCTTCTTCACCATATTTTTCTCGGATTTCTTTCCCGTATTTTTTCTCATTTTCTTCTATTGCTTTTCTTTTAAAACCTTCAAATTTTTCCTGATCAGACATAGTTATTCTCCTTTCTTTTTGCGCAATGGTTTTTTCGACATTGGCTATCAATTGATCGATTTGCTTTCGTCTATCAAGGAGCTGCTCTCGATGTTCTTTTAGTGCTTTGGATTCATCAAATGCAGGATTCGTTATGATTTGTTTAATCTCAGTTAGATTGACTCCAAGTTCACGGTAGAAAAGAATTTGCTGGAGACGGTTCACTTCTTCTTGGCCATAGATGCGGTACCCTGATGAATTGATTCTTGCTGGCTTAAGAATTCCAATCTCATCGTAGTACCGTAATGTTCTTGTACTAACTCCCGCTAATTTTGCTAGTTTTTGTACCGTATATTCCAACTCTTCACCCCCTGATAATTTCACTTTACACCTTTACGCAACGTCAAGGTCAATAACTCTTCTAAAGAAATTTTTTCAAAAAATAAAATAGCCCTACAAGATATGTATTACCTTGTAGGGCATAATTAATTAGTTTTCTTGAATATTTTTACGGTCTTTTCTAAAGATTTTTGATAACACTTCGTACACAATTGGAACAACAAGCAGTGTTAGCAATGTTGAACTCGCAAGACCACCGATAACAGTAATACCAAGACCTTTTGATATTAAGCCACCGCCGCCTTCCCCAAATAATAACGGGATTAATGCTCCAATAGTTGCAATTGCCGTCATAAGGATTGGGCGTAAACGGGTTGATCCAGCTTCAAGAACAGCCTCACGCATTGTCATACCATCACGTTCCATACGAATAATACGGTCTACTAGTACGATTGCGTTTGTAACAACGATACCAATCAACATTAACAGACCCATCATCACGGAGACGGAAATGGTTTCACCTGCAATTAGTAATCCAATAAACGAACCAATTACAGTAAATGGAAGGGAGAATAAAATCGCAAATGGTGCAACCCCTTCTCCAAAGGTTACTACAAGAATAAAGTATACTATCGCAATGGCTGCAAGCATTGCAAGCCCTAGCTGAGTAAATGTTTCAACCATGTCAGCTTGGACACCAGCAACTCCAAGAGTTACTCCTTTTGGTAGGTCAAGTTCATCAACCTTTTCTCCTACCTTTGCTGTTACCTTGGAAATATCGTCCTCACTAATAGTTCCTGAAACGGATGCATAATACTCACCCTTACTTCGAGCAAGAGTGTTTAATGTTGTTCCTTCCTCAACCGTTACAAGTTCAGAAAGAGGCATTGTTGTTCCTGTTGCGGTTGGTATAGGTGTTGCAAGAAGTTCATCGATTGATTTAGGCTCAGCCACTTCTTCTTGCTTAACGACAACTTCTAACGTATTGCCATCCTTTTCAACTGTTGTTAACACCTCTTGAGAACGGTCAGGATTTAGCATCATCACAATTTGTCCAGTTGTTAATCCATATTGTAACAACTCATCCTGTTCTACCTTAAAGCTGTACTCTACATATGCATCTTCAGCACTTGAAGAAACATCTTCTAAGCCGTCTACATCCTTCATGACACCTTCGACCATATCAACAGCATCATAAAGCTTGTTTAAATCTTCACTATATAATGTATAACTTACTTCATTCGTATTCATGGACATAGACGAGAAGTTTTGGCTCTTCCATTCTCCTGATTGGCCAATATTGAATACATACTCTTCAATCTCATCACGCACTTCTGGGAAGTTATCCATCTCTGGGTCAAAAATGAGGTACATTAACGCACCATCCCCTCCGCCTCCCATCATTGCGGCCATTGGATCTCCACTTTCTGTAACCGAAACTTGGAGAATATCAATATCTTCTCGTTTCAGCAATTCGTCTTCTACTTCTGCTACATTTTCAAGTGTATCTTCCATAAGGTCGCCAGTTCCTGGTGTATAAGTTAAATACATGACCTTTTCTTCTTCACTACCCATAAAACTAAAACCAATTAGGGGAGTTAATGCTAAGCTACCACCTAAAAGTAAGATAGAAAGAACAGATACAATAATTTTGTGATTAAGTGACCAATTTAAAATACCTTTATACCAGTTTGCGAGCTTTCCTACTTCCTTATGCTTTGCTTCTGTTTTTTCAGCATAAAGCTGCTTTTTAAACAAAGTATGGGATAATGCAGGTACAATTGTAATTGCCACTAATAGTGAAGCCCCTAATGCAAATGACATTGTTAAGGCAAATGGTACAAACAATTCTCCAACCATACCACCTACAAAAATAAGTGGTGCAAAAACTGCAACTGTTACTAATGTAGATGAAAGGATTGGTTTGAACATCTCAAGTGTTGCTTCACGGATTAACGCACGTCCATTTAATTTTTCTTCTTTCAAATGGAGCCTTCGATATATATTTTCGACTACGACAATGGAGTCATCAATTACCCGTCCAATCGCTACTGTAACTGCCCCTAATGTCATAAGGTTTAGTGTAATATCTAACCACTTCAGTAATAACAGTGCCATAAAAATGGATACTGGAATGGATACAATTGAAATAATCGTTGATCTGAAATTACGTAGGAAAAGTAAGATGATGATTACTGCAATTAAACCACCAAATAATGCTTTTTCTACCATCGTAGATACAGATTGTTCAATTGGTTCCCCTTGGTCTAGTGAAACATCAATAATCAATCCATCGATATTTTTTTGCTCTTCTTCAATTAGATCTTTAACTCTGTTCACAACATCAACGGTATTGTCTTGTTGTCCTTTTATGATTTGAATCGCAATCGCATCTTTTCCATTTGTACGGGAAACGGATTGTACGCGACCAACTTCCTCAATTGTTGCTATATCCCCAAGTTTTACGAATGGTACGGGGTTTTTCTCAGAAGGCGTAACTGGAATGATCATTTCCTTTAATTCAGTTGCGGTCATGAATTTACCATCAACTGAAACGGCTTGTTCACCTTCTTCAAATTCAAAAAGACCTAATGATACTGACATATCACTTGCTTGGATCATTTGTTTAACAGTATCTTCTGTTAAATCCAGTTCGGCCAATTTTTCTTGGTTATATGTTAATTGTACTTCCTCAATATGCTGACCTGTAATAGTTGCAGAAGCAACTCCATCCAACTTTTGAATTTTTGGAAGTAAAAGATCTTCAACAGTTGATGTTAATTCGACAATATCTTCTGTTGAACTACTTACACTTAATGCCACTACTGGCATCATGTTCATGCTAATGGCTGTAATAACTGGTTCTTGTGCACCTTCTGGTAATTCAACCGCATCTAACGCAGATTGAAGGGCACGTTTTGCCTCATCCATATCCTCGCCATAGTCATATTCGACTTGAATATTCGCCATATTGGAATAGGAATTAGAATAAACTGATTTAACTCCTTCAAGCCCCTCAACCGCTCTTTCAATCGGCATTGAAACATCTTCCATGACTTGCTCAGGTGTTGCTCCTGGATATACATCCATTACCATAAGGAAGGGAATCGATATATCAGGAATGGTCTCTGTCTTCATCTGTGTACCTGAATAAATTCCAGAGACAGTCACAATAATCGTTAGTAACCAAACTGCTAGTTTATTTTTTAATACAAAATTAGCTATACCTCTCACTTTTACACCTACCCTAGATTGACTTATTAAACCCATTTATTTATACTAATGACCATTCAGTCATTTGTCAATGAAAAGAGAGCGGGAGAGTAATGAAAATGGTGAAAAAACAACTGATTATGGAAAAGGCATTAGAGCTATTTGCCAAACAAGGATTCGAGGCAACCTCTGTTCAACAAATAACCGATCAATGCGGGATTTCAAAGGGTGCATTTTATCTTTCCTTTAAATCGAAGGATGAATTAATTATTGCCTTAATCGACCAGTTTATGGAGCAAATCATCACCGACATTGACTACATAGTCAGAAACAAACTCGATAATGAAAATTTATTACATGAGTTTTACTATGTAAGCTTTCAGTCCTTTAAACAACATTCCGACTTTGCCAATATCCTTATGAAAGAGTATACGCAATCATTAAACGAACAACTCATTTTAAAAATGCGAGAATTTGACAAATTAATGAATACAACCATTCTATTATTAATTGAGCGCGTCTATGGAGAAAAAGCAGAGCACATCAAATATGACCTTCTCTATTGCATAAAAGGTTTTATGAGTATGTATTCAGAACTTTTTTTAACTCAAAAAGTTTTATTTGATGTAGAGATTCTTTGTCAGTCTCTTGTGGAAAAAACGAATTTAATGGCGGAGGGAATAACAATCCCGTTTCTAAATATAGAGGAGATGGATTTGTCCTTCATTAGTGTAGAGGACGATATGACAAAAGAGCAGGTAACTTCAATTATTACAGAAAAGATACAAGAAATGGAAGATTCCATCGAAAGAGAGTCTTTACTACTTTTACAAGGGCAGGTAGATGACCGGACATATAGACCAGCTATTATTAAAGGACTTATCCACAACCTACGAAATCATCCTCAATGTAAGTGGATTGCCCTTGTTCTTAGTAGGTATTTTAACTGACACATACGTTTTACATTACTTGCACTTCATTTCAATTAAATACGGCAGAATGCTGAGCATTCTGCCGTAAATTCGTAGTTATTATCTTATCTGACCATTTCCAGTCATTAAGAATTTGACTGTTGTTAAAGCTTTTAAGCCCATAGGCCCACGAGCATGTAGTTTCTGAGTGGATATGCCAATCTCTGCACCAAACCCGAGTGCTCCACCATCTGTAAACCTTGTTGAGGCATTATGATAGAGAGATGATGCATCCACCAGTTTCATAAATATATCTGCCGTTTCTTGGTTTTCTGTAATAATAGCTTCTGAATGTTTTGTTCCATATGTTTCAATATGATCTATAGCTTCGTGTACATCATCTACAATCTTCATCGCAATGTGTAAATTTAAGTATTCATTTGCCCAGTCTTCTTCACCCGCTGGGATTGCATCTGGAAGGATTGTTAGTACCCTTTCATCTCCATGAACAGTAATCGAGTGCTCCTGTAATGTTTTTACTAGGTCTTCTTGATGATTACGTAACCAATCTTTATGAATGAGTACTGTTTCTGCTGCATTACAAACAGCTGGTCGATCCGTTTTTGCGTTCACTAGGATAGGCAAGGCTTTTAATACATCCGCTTCAGAGTCAATATAAACATGGCAGTTCCCAACACCCGTTTCGAGTACAGGCACTGTAGCATGTTTTACAACAGTTTGAATCAAAGAAGCACCGCCTCGAGGAATAAGAACATCAATATATTCCTTCATCGTAAATAATTGTTGAGTTGCCTCTCTGTCCGTACTTGCGATAAACTGAACGGCCTGCCTTGGTATTTTTGTATGATCAAGTGCATATTGGATCACTTCTACGATCGCTTTATTTGTATAAATAGCGGATGAGCCACCTTTTAAGATGATGGCATTTCCTGATTTCAACGCAAGACCTGTGGCATCCACCGTTACATTCGGACGTGCTTCATAAATCATCCCAATGACACCTAATGGGACTGTCACCTGTTTTACCTGCAAGCCATTTTCTAATGTCCAGTCAGAGATAACATGATCAGTCGGATCCTCTAATGCTGCTACTTGACGGAGCCCTTCAGCAAAGTCATGAATCCGCTCTTTGGATAACATTAATCGATCCATGAATGCTGACGTATAACCAGCAGCTTTTCCATTCTCCAAATCGGTCTTATTCGCTTCTAAAATAGATTCATAACTTGCTTCTAAATGTTCTGCTATTATAAACAAAGCTCTGTTCTTATCTTCAGTTGGTAAAATCCCCAATTGCTTTGCAGCATTTTTTGCTTCACGTGCTTGAGTTTTAATATCTACATTTTCTTTCAGTAAATTCACCAAATTCCTCCTTTAGTATCAAATGTCATCTTCGTTCGTTAAACCCCGATTGTAATTGGAGCATCCTTGTGACAAACGAAATCTCCCGTCTCCATAATGATCGTGGACTCCACTACTTGATCATGTTTATCTTGTCGTATTCGTGTCATTTCCGTAGATGACGTCTTTACAACTCCACGGCCAATTTCATCTCCGTCAATATCCATCACTCTCACAACTGCACCTTTTTCAAATCTGCCATTCACTTCAAGAACTTCCTTTAAGCAAAGGCTTTTTTTCTTTTTCACCATACGTTCAGATGCCTGTGGATGGATGATAATTTCCCCTTTGGAGCCAGAATGAAAGGCAATCCATTTTTTCTTTTGATTAAGAGTGTTTAAAGACCTTTTGCAGGTAAAATACGTACCAATTGCCTTTTCATTGGCCGCATCCACAGCAATATTCTCTCTACTTGCATTCCCTAGAAAGGTAGAAATTCCAGATGCCATCGCTATCTTCACTGCTTCAATTTTTGACTTCATTCCACCCGTACCAACTGCACTTCCAGATCCACCTGCTGCATTTTCAATTTCTTCTGTAATTTCAGAGACATGTTCAATCAACTTAGCATCCCTATGAGCTATTGGATTTTTATCATATAAACCATCTATATCAGATAAAATAACCAACTGGTCGGCATCTACTAAGCCTGCTACTTTTGCCGCCAATGTATCATTATCGCCAAAGTTTAAACGCTCGGTAGAAAGCGTATCATTTTCATTCACGATAGGAATTATCCCTCGTTCTAATAAGACATTTAAGGTATTTCTCACATTTTGATAACGCGACTGATCTAAAAAGTCACTTCTTAGAATTAAGATTTGCGAGGCCACATAGCCGTGTGATAAAAACAGTTTCGAATATGATTCAATTAATAACCCTTGACCAATAGATGCAGCCGCTTGTTTTTCTGGCAATGATTGAGGCCGTATAAGGCAGCCTAGCTTACGATATCCCGCAGCAACTGCGCCAGATGAAACAAGGACAACTTCATGCCCGTCATCTTTCAGTCTGGCAATCTCATTCGCTAGTTTTTCTAACTTAATCATGCTTATTTCTCCATGACGACTCGTTAATGAGCTACTTCCAATTTTGATCACTATTCTCTTTTCTATGGACATCCGATCAATCCTCATCTTTTTATTGTTTTTGATTGCCGGACGATAACGGATTTTTACAAGCGCTTATCGCCCGTAAAAGGGTAATATATGTTAGACAGCTCGAATTTTTTCCTTGGTTGCACCTTCAAGCTGTGAACTAATCTCATGTGAACGTAGTGCAGCATGTTTTATCGCTTGTGAAATAGCTTTTCCACCGCCATTATGATCTAAGGCTGCTAAACCTGCGGCTGTCGTTCCATTCGGCGAGGTCACATTTTCTCGTAAGACATGCGGTTGTTCGTCCTGTTGCTGAATCATTTTAGCTGCACCAACAATCGTTTGAGCAATAATATCTCGGGCCATTTTTTCCTGTAGGCCAAACTTTTTCGCAGTTTCCTCCATATGCTCCATTAAGTAATAGAAGTAGGCAGGACCACTACCAGCGACCCCAGTAAATATATCCATATGTTCCTCAGGAATCTCATAAACTTCTCCAATGGATTTAAGTAATTCTTTCGTTAGAGTCATATTTTCATTAGTGGTATTAGTACCAGCTGAAATACCCGTTGCAGACTCTCCAATCTTGCTGGATGTATTCGGCATTACCCGAATGACCTGTTGTCCCTCAGGTAGATACTGCTCCATATAGGTAGTGGATATCCCAGCTAATACAGATAAAACGAGCTGGCTTGGTTGAAGAGATTCTTTGATGGACTGTAATGCATCATCTGCATCTTTAGGTTTCATTGCGAGGACAATAATATCGACATTCTGTAGGTTTAAATGTTTTCTTGTTAAACCGTTTATTTTATATTTTGCTTCAAGCTCTTGTAGTCTTTTTAAATTCGCTCTATTCGTTACCGAAATTTGCTGTGATGGGACTTTCCCTGCGGCAACAATACCTGAAATCATTGCTTCTGCCATGGACCCTGCCCCGATAAAAGCTATTGTTTTTTCATGTAACATCAAATGTCTCCCTTGTGTTAGTGATGTCAAAAAGTCTGGTGAAAATAACACATTCAATGAAGGAACTTCGATTAATTACGGACACAACTTGAAAGAAGTTCGTTTCAGTTCTCTCCATTCCTTGAAAACAAGATAATCACTTTTCCTGCGTTAATAAACATCTGCTCACGTATAACTGTATAGGCTCCTCTATCCAAGACTGTGCAGCTCGGCTTTCGACGCACAGGATGGCTAGTATCGAGGAGACAAGCTGACGTGACATTTTTGACGACGTGTTCTTTTCATCCTCGTTTTTAAACATACACTCTTTTTTTAACAACGTCCTTATCGTAACATCTTTCTATTCATTATCAAGGGCTTCTCGGAAAGACATGTGTATATGTTTCAATTAGTGAGTGTAAACGCTACCAAAGAAAGATAACTACTTCAAACCCTTTATTTTGCGGTCATAAAGTGGCTGAGGCAAGAATTTGCAAGTTGAGCAAGAATCTCCACTTGGCGAACTCTGACGAATTTTGACGTACGGTCAGAGAAACAGATTTCGAGTATTCAAAGAGCAAACACAAAAGTGGTTTAGTGTTTTGTTTAAAAACGAGGAAACCCCTTCACGTTAATCTCTGCACAAGTGTTAGTAATCGCTTCTTCTACCCAACAAAAAAGTGGTAAACTAAAGCTGGAGGGATGGCGCAAATGAAAACACAACCTTACATAAATCAACTTTTTATCGGTAAACCCAAAACAGTCGGAGATCCAAATGCAAAAAAGCCTATGGATAAAGAATGGACCAGTGGAATTTTTAAGGAACCTACCCAACAACCTGTCTGGCTTAGTAAGGTTGGTTTAGAGGGAGACGGTCAAGCCGATCTTAAAAATCATGGTGGACCTGAAAAAGCTGTCTTCGTTTATCCAGCAGGTCATTACGAATATTGGCAAATTGAATTAAATAACAAACTAATTCAGGCAGGAGCAATGGGAGAGAACTTTTCTACAGTGGGGCTTGATGAATCCAATGTTTGTATCGGTGATCTCTATGAAGTAGGCGATGCGATAGTTCAAGTATCACAGCCACGACAGCCTTGTTGGAAACCTGCACGACGATTTAAAATAGTAGACCTTGCATTACAAATTCAAAAAAGCGGACGCACTGGATGGTATTACCGTGTAATTAAAGAAGGAACTATTAACGAAAAAGATACGTTCAAATTAGTAGAACGTCCTTATCCTGATTGGACAATTGCCCGCTGTAACGAGGTCATGCACGAAAAGAAAGATGACCTAGAGGCAGCAGCACAACTGGCTGCGTGCGAATACCTCGCACCAAATTGGATAGATACTTTAACGAAACGACTAAAAGGGGAATCAAAGTCAATTGAAAAACGAGTATATGGACCGAACAAATAAGTTGTAGGGGTAATATAGAGGCTATTAAGCAACAGGAGTGACAGAAACGATTATGTTGGGTGATGAAGGACTGACAGAGTAAAATCTTTTATCGAAGAGGTCTTCATTACCCCATGAAAGACCTTATAACTTAGTTTTTTTTCAAAGGTTCTTCCTAACACCTTTGAAGGACTTTCCAAACAAAGTTTGCATTCCATAGGTCCTTCATGATACTGATGGAGGACCTTTTCCTCTATAACAACTAACAGATTTTCCCTCACAATCTTAAAAGTGAGAATTGGAGTTTAATAAGTAGATTTTCTCGAATTTTTCAATTAATAAAAACTTGAAATATATCAAAAAACTTGGTATTATACATACAAATCTAAAAGGCTATATGTAACTGGCGCACGCGGAGAACCGCGAGGGAGCATATAGTATCGGAGCCGTTCGCCTGGGCAGAGGTAAGGGAAAGTCCCTTGCCTCTTTCTGTTTATCGTGCGCGGTTATTATAAACTGCCAAACTTTAAAACAGAATCCAGAGTACATGCATTTGTAGAAAATTAGTTTTTCCTGAAAATCTATTATTAAAAGTGAGGTAGACAAGATGAGCACACTCATTGAGAACAAGGTAAAAACAATTAAAACTTTAAATAATATAGCGGAAAGTGGACTTAAAGTGTTCAGGAATGATCGTTTTATCATTGATGATCAAAGCGAAAACCCTGACGCTATTGTCGTTCGCAGCTTCAATATGCATGACCTAGAACTAGGCGATAATTTAAAGGCAATTGCACGTGCAGGTGTTGGGGTTAACAATATTCCAATTCAAAGTTGCACGGAAAGAGGAATTGTTGTATTTAATACACCTGGTGCGAACGCAAACGCAGTAAAGGAAATGGTATTAACTGCATTAATGGCGACTTCTCGTAATGTTTTTTCAGGTATTGCTTGGACAAAAACCTTAGTAGATAAAGGAGACGAAATCCCAGCACTTGTTGAAAAAGGCAAAAAGCAATTCGTCGGAAAAGAAATCAAAGGCAAAACACTTGGTGTAATCGGTTTAGGTGCAATTGGTGCACTTGTTGCAAACGATGCGCTCGATTTAGATATGGATGTTATCGGATATGATCCATTTATCTCTGTCGATACAGCTTGGAACCTATCACGCAATGTTCAGCGTGCAATGTCGCTTGAACAATTGTTTGCTGAGTCTGACTATATAACAGTTCATGTACCGTTAACTGAGAACACAAAAGGAATGTTTAATAAAGAGGCATTCAGCATCATGAAACCTGGCGTTCATATTATCAACTTTTCACGTGGAGAGCTTGTCAACGAAATCGATATGGCTGTTGCGCTTGAGGATGGAATTGTTGGCAAGTATATGACAGACTTTCCTAACGAAAATGTTTTAAAAATGAAGAATACAATTTGTACACCACATCTTGGTGCATCTACAAATGAATCAGAAGAGAACTGTGCAATTATGGCTGCACGTCAAACAAAAGAATACTTGGAAACTGGAAACATTAAAAACTCTGTGAACTTCCCGAATGCAATACTTCCTTACACAGGAAAAACACGTGTAACAGCTTTCCATAAAAATGTACCAAACATGGTTGGTCAAATCACATCAGCTATTTCAAATTATGAGCTAAATATCGCGGATATGGTGAACAGAAGTCGCGGCGAATATGCATATACAATGATCGATATTGATAACGAAGTAAATGGCGAAATTATTCCTAGTTTGTTAGAAAAAATTAAGCAAATTAGCGGAATCGTTTCAGCACGTGTGATCGAATAGAAAGCAAGGGACTCGTTCCCTTGCTTTTTTTCTGATTTCATAACTGAGGATAAATACTTTTTGTATACTTCGTTATTGATTCATCATAGTCTGGATATTTATAACCCAGTCCCTCCGCAACAGATTTTGAATATTTTCTAAATAACTCGTAACAAGTAAATAAGGACTGCCATACTCTCTCGTATTCTTCTTGAGAATAAGTTGAAAGTAAAATCTCCCAATCATCTTTTGGTAGATATTGATTAATAAATTTATAGTTTTTTCCTACACTAAAGGAGAAACCGTGTTCCAACCCAATTTTCCAAGACATCATTCTCAACAAATTAGGTCTCACAATCTCGTTTAGATGGTCAATGGCAAATAGGATTTCTTTCCGTGCAAGCCCTTTAACCACATATGTTGAAACCCACCAAAATTCGTTACAACAATCATCAAATTCTCTTGCTGTGGGCTTCTTAATCCAATACTTTTGATCACTTGGAATAACCTTATTCTTAACAAGTAAATCCTTATCTAGAAGTACTTCAACCAGACCATCACTATCGGAAAAATAATCATCAATCTCATTTACTGGAATCAGAGTTAAATCTACTTTAACCCCATCCTCAAAGAGCATAAGATAGGAGTACCAATTCCCTAACTCTGGAGGAAAAAGTTCCATGTCCTCTGGTTTCTGCATGATTAACTGCTTACCAAAAATATCAAGCCACCTATCACCGTCTTCTTTGAAAGAATCCATGTCTGTTACAAAGTAGGAAATATCATAATCCTGGAACAAATCACGAGGTATGTTTTTATTCGTTCTTGAACCCTCTAGAGTAACAAGGCGAATCCGTTCATCATTCCTTGCATAAGTAATAAACAATTCCATCATTTCTAACTCACTTCTCACTGTTCAATACCTCCATTCGTGTGTGATGAGTAGCCTCCACTGTTCATATCCTAAAAAAGCGAGTGAAACACACGGATCCCCATCCGAGCCTCAATCCACTCCGCCCTTGCTATTTCAATGATACTTTACATCTCCCTTAATGGAAAGAACAGGATAATTGATGATGTAACGCTCATGTCCCTAATGACCACCCAAGATACACCAAAATTTCATCACTGTTTAATTAGCATATTTCTCTATTACGTAATTACGTTTAGTTAGTAAAACGAAATCATGTCTATTGTTTAAAACTTTAAATTAGATGTATATCCCCAAGCAAACAATATTTTCCCAGAAAAAATAAGCACCCTATATGGATGCTTATTTTAGACTGTTATTACATTAAGTGATAGGATAGGTCCCTCGCTCACTTTCAAGTTCAATGGTGGAAAAAGACCCGGCCCTTTCATCCCATCTACTAAGCGACTTTATTAAACTCCCCTGAAACCTCATTT
>Ga0079224_100008391_pt1 | contig 13986 bp, 5 predicted proteins | sample Stecom2015_FD_80414 | JGI IMG/M metagenome (GOLD analysis project Ga0079224, IMG submission 80414) | Agricultural soil microbial communities from Utah to study Nitrogen management - Steer compost 2015 | ecosystem: Environmental > Terrestrial > Soil > Agricultural land | place: USA: Utah... | reverse complement strand
TTTGGGCCAACCCTCTGGCTTGCTCACGGCTCGGTGAGCTAGACGGTCGTATTGCAAAAAAGGCCCGCCTTCAGCGGGCCTTTTTTGCTCCCCGAGCCGTTCGCCAGCGGGAGAGCCGAAAGCGTCGGGGCCTCCTCTCAACGAGAAGAGGCCCGCCTTCGGCGGGCCTCTTCTGCTCTCGAAGGCCCGTGGCACTCAATCGTCGGCGTCGGGCAGGACCATCATGTAGACGCCCTGCGCGTCGCGGTCCTGATTGCCCTCGGCGTCGACGCCCGAGCGCAGGTAGATCACCCGGTCTCCGTGCGGGCCGACGAAGAAGGCACTGCCGTCGATGACCCGCTCTTCGATCATGGCGACGCCTGCGTCGGCCGACAGATCCAAGAGCTTGAGATCCGCCACCACCGGCCACTGATCCGGGTTGCTGCGGTTGTCGCTGATCACCACCAGGCCGTCGCGGGCCACCTTCGCGTCGTACACATTCGGAAACGAGAGGCTCTCCTCGCTGCCGATGCGACGAGCGTTCAGCGTGGCCCCCTCGGCGCGGGTCCTGAGCTCGTCGTAGTACAGGAGCCAGCCGCCGTCGGTGGTGATCGGGACCGCCGGCAAGCGAGCGCTGGGATCGCTCGCCAAAATGAGCGGCTGCGGGTTGAACCCGGTCGTGTCGGCCAGGTACAGATCGCGCCGCTCCCCTTCTTCGTAGACGACGGCGGTCGAGTAGACGACGTGGTCGTAGCTAGGGGTGAAGGCGACCGGCAGGCGGAAGTTGGTGGTCACGACGGGCTCCGGATCCACCTCGGGCAGCGGCGACCGTCGCAGCTGGTCGCCCACGCGGTAGAGGGCGGCCGAGCCATCGGGCAGCAGGGTGGCCCAGCCCACGCTGTTGTCCACCTCGACGCTGTCCTTGCCGTCGACGAAGATGGCTTGGGACCCGTTGGTGATGTAGATCACGCGGTCACCCGTCTGATCGGAGTCCCAGCGCGGCTGGATCGCCTGCGCCATCATCTCCGCGCTCCAGGGGCCGCCGCCGCTGGGCGGCAGGAAGCGCTGAAAGGCGCCGTCACGGCTGCCCGGAGGGCACCAGGCGACGAACGCGCGGTCACCGACGAAACGGTAGTTGGGGCGGCAGGTGTCCTGGCCGCCGCGGCCCATGCCGGACACCAGCGTCTGTGGCGCCTGGAAGTTGACGTCGCTGATGACCAGGTCTGCCGTGGTCTCGTCGGTGTTCTGCAGATACATCACCCAGCGCCCGTCGTCGCTCGCGGCGACGGAGTCCTCCGCGAACGGCGCGCGCCCGAGCGCGTGCGCGCCTCCAGCGGCGCTCCAGACCAACAGCTCGCCGAGACCCGTCTCGTAGTCCACGTCGCTCCAAACGAAGACCACGCTGCCTCGGATGAGCACCACCCGCCCCGTGTCGACGATCGTTGTCGGTTTGGCGCCCTCGACCAGCGGGGCCGCCATGATCAGCGTGCCGTCGCGGGTGATGAGGTGTTCGTCCGACGTGATGCCCACCAGCCCGGGGTTGCCGGGGAGGACGCGAACCGTTCTGCCCCCCTGCAAGATCGGGATCTGGGGACCGGCGTCGCCGTAGCCCGCATCGGGGCCGCTGCTGGTCGGATTGCCGGGACCGGGAGCCGGGTCGGACTCACTGCAGCCGAAGACCAGCAGCGCAGCCAAGAAGGTTCGTGAAGTACGCATTGAGGCGTCTCCTCTTGCATCGGTGGAGGTTGAAGGAGGTGATGACGGCCGCGCGCGTCGACGCGGACGCAGCGGCGGCGCTGCAAGGCTCGTGCGAGCACGCCCAGCCTCCGAAAAGGCCTCGCCGCGGCGGAGGGTTCGCCCGCCCCCTCGTTTGGCTGCGTCGAGCGCACGCTGCGCGACGCCACAGCCGTCGACGCCGTCAGTGTGCGGTGTAGCGGGATGCCCCGCAGCGCCGTTCTTTTGCGATTGAAACGCCCGCGGCCCGACCGAGGTCGGGCCGGGCGCGTCGCGGCATCGGGGCTCGCTGACTCAGGAGTCGACCGCGATGCCGAGCCGTCGCCGGAGCTTCAGGTACTGGCTGCTGACCGAGTAGGTCACCAGGTTCACCAGCCGCTCTTCGCTGGACAGCGAGGTCGAGATCCGGTCCGGCTGACGAACGAGACCGGCGGCCGTCGCCAGATCGTGGCACAGCGCCAACCCCGCTCGATCGGCGGTCGCGTCGATGTTGTGCATCCACCGCTTCAGATCCAGCGCCGGGCTGGTCTTCAGCAGCTGGGTCACGGCTCGGGTGAGGTGCTCGCGCCGCTGGGTGTTCAAATGCTGAACCAGCACGGTGCCCGCTTCGCGCACCGGACCTTCGACGTCGGGCGTGAGGGGGAACGCGGGGTTGACGACCTTGATGGCCGCGAACAACCAGGCCTTCAAGCCGCTCGCCGTCGGCACGACCTGTCGAACGTAGAGGCCGGGGTGAAAGTAGGTGATGAGCCGCGCAGATTGGAACGCGCTGGCCTGCGCCGAGAGCTGGGACTCGAGCGCCGCCTGTCCGATCAAGACGGAGGGGACGACGGTGTGCAGAAACTCGAGGCCGCCGTCGTTCGACGGATCCTGGAAGAAGGGCGGCTCGGCGACGCCGAGCGCCTGGGCGGCATAGTGCAGCGAGTAGACGCTGCCGTACGGATAGGTCTCGAACTCGAGGCGGTGCTCCGGCGTCAGCCCAAAGGCCTCCAGCGGCTTGCCGTGCGCGGCGACCACGGCTGGGGCGATCAGCGCGAAGACCGACGTCAGCACGGTGTCCGTCTCCGGCGGCATGATGAGCTCGATCAGATCGCCCTCGTCGAGCACCGACTGCACGGGCGCCGCTTCTTCACTGCGCATGCGCTCGTAGAACTTGAGCTCGTCAGGGGTCGCCCGGCCGAGGACCGAGAGCGCCTGACAGGCGCACCAGGCAGCGTCCGGTTGGCGCACCTCGGTGTAGATGCGCCGCAGCTGCTGGTACGGCTCGGGCGAGAACGGCGAGTTCTTGAGCTCCTTGGCCAACTCCGCCGCCGCCTTGTCGAGGTGCCGCTCGGGGTCCGACAAGTACAGCTTCCGGAGAGTTGCGGCGCGCTGGGGAGTGGGATCGAGCTCTTGCGCCGACTCCAGCACGGCCACCGCTTGGTCCGGCTTGTTCAGGTGGTGCAAGTAGGTGTCGAACAGCTGGTGCAAGCTGGCGAGCAACGTCGGCCGATCCCCGGCCTCGGAGGCGATGGTGATCCGCTGCTTGAGCAGCTCCTTCACGCCTTCGTGATCCCCGGCGCGACGGTGCAGCTCGATCGCCTCGTTGAGGGCGGCCGAGTTCTTGGGATCGAGCTCGACCGCGTGGGTGAGCAGCTCGACGCCCCGTCGGACGTCCCCGAGCTCCTTGGCGGCGAGCTTTCCGGCGGTGTGCAGGTATTTGGCGCGTTGCTGCGGCTCGTCCACCAGATCGGAGAGCCGGAGCACGATGTCCAGCAGCCGCGGCCAGTCCTTCGCGCTGCTGTACAGCTGCATGAGCTTGTTCAGCACCTTGCGGTCGTTCGGACGTTCGGAGAGCGCCGCCAGGTAGTTCTGTCCGGCGTAGCCGTGGTCGTTCAGCTTGCCTCCGGCAAGATCGCCGATCTGTAAGAGGATCTCCACGCGCTGCTCCGCGTCGACGAGCCCGAGCTCGTGGTGCAGGATGCGAATGGCCGCCTGCCAATCCTGCCGCGCCTCGTGCAAGCGGGCCAGGGCGGCATACGTCTCTGGCGCGTTCGGGTTGAGCTCGAGCGAACGCTCGAGCTGCTGGCGCGCGAGCTCCAAATCCCCTGATTTGCGCGCCGACTCGCCCAACCGATAGTGAGCGAGGCCGAGCTCGTCGTCAGAGAGCTGGTCTTCGAAGCGCTGGATCAGGTCGCGGTAGAGCCCAAACGCCTTCTGCGGCTCCCCGTGCAGGAAGACGATCTCGGCGGCCTTCTGCAGCGCGGTCGGGTCGTCCTGTGCAATGCGCACCATGCCGTCACAGATGCCGAGCGCCTTCTCGGCCGCGCCGACCTTCGTCAGCGCGTCGATGTACGACGTGAGCACTCGCAGCGCGTCCTCGCGTTCGAAGAGCTCGGCGTGCCGCACGACCTGCTCGTAGTAGGTCGACGCCTCGAGGAAATTGCCCTCCGAGAACGCCACGTGGCCGAGCACCGTGAGGGCATCGACGTTCCCTGGATCGAGCCCGAGAGCGCGGCGGGCGGTCACCTCGGCGCGCCCGAAATCCTTCAGGTGCTCGTAGCAGATGCGGGCGATGTCGCCCGAGATGCGGCCGCGCGCGCTCTCCCCTTCGGTCTGCCCGAGCTCGCGCTCGAGCAGCTCGACGGCGCCGGCGTGATCGCCGCGCGCCACCTGAGCGTCGCGCAGGGCGCGCCAGATTTGGCGGTTGTTCGGATCGGCGTCGAGCGCCAGCTTGTAGCGCTGGACGGCGGCATCGAGGTTGCCGGCCTTCTCCAGGAACTTGGCGGCGCGCTGGTAGTGCTCCGCGCGCGCCTCCGGCGTCTCGGCGCCTTCGGCCAAGGCGTCGAAGGCGTCGAGCGCGGCGGCGGTGTCACCGCTCTTGCCGCGCAGCAAAGCCAGCGCCTCGAGCGACTCGAAGTGCCCGGGGTTCAGCTTCAGCACTTCCTCGTACGCGGCCGCCGCTCGGTCGCCCGCGTTCAGGTTCTGGTGCAGCACGCGGGCGAGCGCGAGCGTCTTTTCCTGGCGCCGGTCGCGGTCTTCCAGAAGCTGCAGGTGACGCTCGTACACGAGCGCCACGTCCGACCAACGCTCGAGCATCCGGTAGCAGCGGGCCAGGCTGGTCAGGGCCGCATCGTTCTCCGGGTCGAGATCCAGGCTGAGCTCGCAGGCTTGCGCGGCTGCCGCGAAGTTCAAAAACTCCTCTTCGTTGACCGCGGCGATGCGCTCGAGCACCACGACCTTCTGGCGCGCGGTCTGCGCTTGCTCGAGCTGCTTCTGGAGCACCTCGAGCAGCTCGGTGAACTTGCCGGTCTTGGCGTAGGCGCGGTCGAGGCCGCGCAACGCGGCGGGGTTGGTGGGTTCGTCCGCGAGCGCTTGAGCATAACAACGAGCCGCGGCATCGCCGTCGTCGAGCTTGTCCTCGTGGACCTCGGCGGCGCGACAGAAGAGCCGCACGCGCAGGGCGCCGCCGCTGGCGTCCGCCCGCTGCTCGAGCAGGCGCGCGAGGCGCCCGAAGTCGCCGGCCTGCTCGACCATGCGGCCCAGCGCCTCGCCAGCGCGTTCGTGGCCGGCGTCCTCGGCGAGCACGGCCTCGTACAGCTCTCGCGCGGCGGCGGCGTTGCCGAGCTTCTCCTCGAGCAGCTCGCCCGCCTCGGCGCGCAGCTCGCGGCCGAGCGCGGGGGGAGCGAGCTCTGCCCGCCGGATCAAGGCTTGGCCGAGCTCGGCCCACGCCTGAGTCTTGCGGTACACCGCGGCCATCCCGGCGAGCGCCTCGTCGTTGCTGGGCTCGTGATTGAGCACGGCTCCGAAGCAGTTCAGCGCGAGATCGGGGCGCGCGATCTTGTCGAGGTACCAGCGACCGATGCGCAGGTACAGCATCTGACTGCCGGGTGATCCGGGATCGGCCCCGGCCGCTTCGGTGCAGGTCGACAGCACTTCTTCCCACGCGGGCTGCTTCGAACCCGCGATGCGTTCGATCTCGCTCGCGACGGCGTCGTCGTCCGGCTCCTCGCACAGCGCTTGGGTGTAGGCGAAGAGGGCCTGCTCGGTGTCTTGGAGCTCGTCCCGGTACAGCTTGGCGATGCGGGCGAGCAGCGAGGCGCGGACCGGGCCGCTCGCCTCTTCACTCTGCTCGAGCAAGGTCTCGATGAGCTCTTCGTGCTTGCCGAGCTGTCGTTTGACCCGATCGAGCGCCGCCTCCGCCTCGACGTCGTTGAGGTCCGCCTCGAGCAGCTGGGCGTACAGGACTTCGGCGTTCTCTGGCAGCTCCGCCGCTTCGTACAGGCGCCCAGCGCGCAGCAGCATCTGGCGGCGCAGGGCGGCTTGGTCCGGAGCGAGCTGATCGGCGATCCACTGAAAGCCTTCCGCCAGATGCTGCGGGTTGGCGCCCGCATCGGCCGAGGCTTCGAGCGCTGCGGCTTCGGCGTCGTCCGCGGGGTTGGCCGCCAGCGCTTGCAGCCGCTGCACCAGCTCCTCGTCGCTGATCATGGTGTAGCCGGCCATGCTCTTGCGGCCGAGCGCCTTGACCTGTGTGATGAGATCGGCCGCGCTCTCCGGGCGCTTCGACGGATCTTTGCTGAGCAGCTCGAGCAGCCATTCGTCGACGTCGGGGCTCGCGGAGCCGCGGGCCGCGATCGAGGTGAGGTGCGGCGGCTCGAGCTCCAGGTGCCCGACCAGCGATCGCAGCGGGCTGCCGCCGCCGAAGACGGGCCGGCCGGCGATCAGCTGGAAGACCATGGCGCCGAATGCGTAGACGTCGCTCTTCGGGTCGGGGAGCGCGCCCTGGATCTGCTCTGGAGCCACCGTGTACGGTGAGCCGATGGTCGACAGGCGGTGGTCGTGACCGTTGGTGAGCGAGGCGCGCACCCGGACGAGGTTCGAGCCGGCGTCGAGCAAGCTCACGCTCGGCCCGGTCGGGCCGTCGGTGATCAGCACGTTGCCGGCGTGCAGCGCGCCGTGGGCGAGCCGGCGCTGGTGCAGCTCCGCCAACACTTCCAGGATCTGCAGCAGCACGGGTCTGAGCTCGCGGAAGCTCGTGCCTCGGGCGCCGACCCGCTCGGCGAGCGTCGCGCCCTCGATGAAATCGTGCACGACACCCAGGCGACCCTCCGCGATCTCGCCGGCCGTGACGGTCGTGGGCAGCCCGGGGTGTGCGACGGTGCCGACCAGCCGGGTGTGCGTGAAGTAGCGTTGCACCCCGCGCGCCTCGCGCGCCGTCTCGCGAAACAGCAGCCGCAACCTCACATCCGCTTCGGAGCTGCGGGCGCGATAGGTGACGCCGAGCCTGCCGGAGCCGATCTTCTTCATGATGAAGTACGGTCCGACGGCGTCACCGGGTGCCAGCTCCTCGACCGGGACGAAGCCGCGTGATCTGAGCTGCACGACGCGGGGATCGACGTCGGCGTGCGTGGCCACCACCGCGTCCAGCAGTGCTTCGAGCGCGTCCATTTCCGCGCAGCGCTGGGTCAGCGCGCGCACGAACGAGCTCTTGGCGGTGACGCCTCCGACGCGCGCGGGATCCCAGCCGAGCAGCGTGGCGCTGAGTTGCTTGAGTTCATCGAGCTCGTACAGACGTTCGAGCTCGGCGCAGACGATATTCAGTTCCATCGAAGGCACGCCCTGTGGAGTCGTTTCGGGATGGTCACCAGGTTGCCCCGGAACACCGCGTTGCCCACGGCCTCCCGGCTTGTTGCTCCTGGCGAAGATCCCTGGGTGATGGCCAAGTGACTCGATCCGGTGGTCCGAAACACGCGCTGGCGACCAACGCCATTTGTCGAAAAGGATTCGACGTTTAGCAGGCGTGACATCTTACCGCCAGCGCCCGATGCGCACACTCCCCGACCTGTCTGCTCCGCAGCCTGCAAAATCACCGCAGTGCTGAACGAAACGCTGACGTGAGGCCGGTCCCGCGTTCGCTGGTGTGGCCGCCGAACGGCCCCGGCCAAGGATACTGTAGCTGGTAGTTTCCAGCCGCAGCGCGTATAGGATGATCGTCTATGGCGCGTCTTGGTTTCAAAGCGGCGGCGTCGGTGACCGCGCTTGCCGTCTGCTCCTGTGGGTCCGCAACGCGACAGCCGCCCGCCGCGGCATCCGGACCGGGCTCCGCCCTGGCCGGCGACGCCAAGCTCCAGCTGACGCCGGTCGCCGCGCCTGCCGGCCTGCTCGGCATCGGTCGGCTGAAAAATCCTGCACGCCTGGCGCAGCAAACGGCGGCATGGGCGGACGTGCCGATCGACCCCCGGGCGCTCTTGGCGCAGGAGCTGCCGGGGATCGAAGATGTGCTCGCGCTCGAGAGCCCGGTCGAGGTGGCGCTGCTGCTCGATCCGACCTCCGGGAAACGCACGCCGGAGTTTCTCGCGGCGGCCTCGGTGGGGCTCACGTCGCTCGACGCCACCCTGGAATTTGCCCGCAAGCACGGTCAGCCGGTGCGGCAAGTCGAGCCTGGGGTCCACCGCGTCGGCGACGGTTCGCGCGTGGCTTGCGTGGCGGCAGCCGCCCTCGGTCCAGACCCGGCGCGCTTGATTTGCGGCGACGATCGCGAGGACGTCGACGCGCTCGCCCCGTACCTGGCGCGGGGCCTGCCGTTGCAGCAGCTCGGCAGCGCCGATCTCTTCATCGAGCTCGACGTGGAGCCGCTGCGGGCTCGCTACGCCAAGGAGATCCGTCAGATCAAGACGCTGGGAGTGCCGTTCTTGCTGCACCACCTGCAGCTCGACGTGCCGCGCTTCGATCGCGCCCTGGCCGACGCCGTGCACGGGTTGGCGGACGAGCTGGTCGCGCTCGCCGACGACTTGGACAAGGTCACCGTGGAGCTTCGTCTCGACGAGGCGAAGCAGAAGGTCGAGCTCGCGTCCGAGCTCGGCTTCCGCAAGCGCGGCTCTTGGGTCGCCGAGAGCTTCGAGGCCAGCGCGCGCCGTGCCAGTCCGCCCCCGCCGCTTTTCTGGCAGCTGCCGGCCGACGCGAGCTCGGCCGGTTTCGGGACGGGCACGGACGCCAAGCGCACCGCGCGCATCCGGCAGACGCTGGTGGAGCTGGTCGACGGGCTCCTGTCGAGCGACCCCGCGATCAAACCGGCCGGTGAGCGATTGGCCGCGCTCCTGGAGCAGGTCTGGTTCGCCGAGGCACCGAATGCGTACGCCCATGGGCAGCTCGAGGCGTCCCCCCCCGATCGGCCCGAGCACGCGCTGAAGCAGGCGCTCGGCTGGTACGTCTGGGGCGTCGAAGCGCCGCCGGCCGCGCTCGAGCAGGCGCTCGACGGCGTGGCGGATCTGTTCGCCGATCCGGCGCTGCGCAAGCGCGCCGTCCAAGAACTGAAGCTTGCGGCGGCCGATCTGCCGACGCTGCGCCCGTCCCCCTTCAAGGGGGCGGCCCTCCCGGCGAACAGCAAGCACTACCGGTTGACCCTGCCGGCGAAGCTGGTGGCCGAGCTTCAAGAGGAGAGCAAGGGTGACAAGCCCGCGCAGCCGCTCGAGCTGCACGCGCTGCTCGTGCCGGCGAAGGAGCGGACCTTCATCGGCTTCTCCGCGGACCTGCGGGTCCTGACCGAAAAGCTGGCGCAGGCGGCTTCTGCCGCTGGTGAGCGCGGCCTCGCCGGTCGGCAGGGCCTCGAGCCGCTGCGGCAAACGCAGGCCGTTTCGGGCGGCTTCTTCACCCTCGAGAGCCTGGCCTCCGGCAGCGTTTTCGATGACGACGCGGCGTTCAGCAAGGATCTCGGCGCCTCGCTCACCGGGATGCCGCACCACGGCGAAACCCCGATGGTGTTCACCACGACCGTCGATCCTGGCAGCACGCTCTCGGTGCGCTTTGCGCTGCAGGTCCCGAAGGCGGTCTTCGAGGACGTGGCTTCCGGGGTCGCGACGATGGGCGCCCGGCGCCACTCCGGGCCCTGACGCCTTCAGAGGCTCGCGCGGCCCCGCCTGGTCGGTCTTGCGCGGGGCGCGCCCCGCCGCGTGGCGCGCGCTCTCACCCGGCTCGACTGGGGCCTCGACGCGCCCTTTCCTAGCAACGACGGTTATTTGGCTGGGGCCCGGGACGTAGGGTATGTGGAGGTAGTCCCATGTGGGTCTTTCTCCGCTGCCTCGCGGCCCTGATGATCCTGTGCGTCGCCGGTCCGGCCCGGGCCTGGGTCGAGACGTCGATCCAATCGGACGTGGCGACCCTGGACATCGCGGCGGACGGCAGCGCCATCGTCGGCCACGAGCTGGTCCTGCGCGTGCGCGGCGGGCCGCTGACCGGCATCACCCTCGAAGGGGTGGACTCGGACGCAGCGCCGCTGCCCGACGGCACCGTCAGCCCGCTCGCGGCGGGGCAAGCCGGGAACGCGACCCTGCCGCTGCTGCTGGAGCGCAAGGACGACGGTGCGCTGCGCATCGAGATCGACCACCCCAAGGGGCTGCGGCGGGGCAGCTACCTGTTCAAGTTTCGCTACCGCACCGATCTGGTCGGCCGCGACCGCCTGCGGGTGCGCAGCGATCGGCTGGAGCTGTCCTGGGTGGGGCCGCGTTTCAGCGACGGCATCGACTCGGCGCGCTGCATCGTTCGCGTCCCCGCTTCCCGCACACCGCCGCGTCTGCCGGAGGCGCCATCGCCCGCGGCATCGGAGCTCTTCGACTCTGGGGGGACCTTTCTCGCTACGCTGCGCCGGGGCGCCGACACCGACGAGCTCGAAATCATCGTGCCGCACGTCGCCAAGGGCGAGCCGGTGGTGTGGCGCGCCTGGCTCGGTGCGGCCACGTTCCCCACGCTGGTCGCGCAGAAGCCGGCGGCGGTGCCGGCGCCGGTCGCCCCGGAGCCGCCCGCCGGGACGCCGCTGTTCGCGCTGCTGGCGGCGCTCGGCTGGGCGCTCGTCCTGGCGCAGACGGTGGTCTTCAAGTTTCGCGCCCACTCGGCCGCCTGCTTGGAACGCAACGCCGCGCCGAGCGCTCTGGTGCCGATGGCGCTGCCGGCGCGTGCGCTGCTGGCCGCGATCGCCTCAGCGGCGGCGCTGTGGCTCGCGATCGGCACCGAGTGGGTGACGCTCGCCGGTGCCCTGCAAGCGGCGGCCATCGTGCTGTGCGTGCAGCGGTCACCCCAGGCGAAGCCCAGATTGCGGGGGCCCGGTCGCTGGCTGCCGCTCGGTGACGAAGAGGTCCTCGGTGCCGGCAAGCGTCGCGCCTTGCCCGGCGCCTGGTTGGACGCGACCTGCTGGCGTGGCGGGCTCGTGTTCACGCTGCTGGTCGGCGCGCTCGCGGTGGCCGCGGTGTTCGCGTATCGGCGCTCGCCCTACCACGCGGGGTTGCTGGTGCTCGGCAGCTCCAGCCTGGTCCCGGTGTTCTTTAGCGGGATCTCGGCTTCCCTGCCCGCTGATCCCGTGAGCCAGCCGCGCCGCCTGCTCTCCCGCCTCAAGCGCGCCCTCGTGGCCAAAGTGCCGAGCCTGCGGGTGGTGGCTTTCGGTCGGATCCCGGACGCCGATACCGTCCCGGACGAGATCCGGCTCGTCTTGATGCCGCGCGCCGCGCTCCCCGGGCTGACCGCGATCGAGATCGCCGTCGAGTACGAGCAGACCCCGGCGGGGCCGGTCACGATGCCCTGCCTCATCGTCCGCGCGCGCGAGGACAGCCCCGCCACGCGCGCGCTGCCCCGCACGGTGGTGTGGGCGCGCGGCAGGAAACCCGACGAGCGCATCGCCACGATCCGGCCTCAGCTTCCGACGGCGTCCCTGCTGCTAGGGCTCGCGCTGCGCGTGGTCCGCCGGCTCAGCCGCGAGGGCGACGAGCCTCAGGGGTCGCGCAGCATGAGCCGCGACAAGTCGTGGGGCAAAGCATCGTCGATCGCGAAGGCGACGATGGTGGAGCTGCCGGCCCACCCGATGTGACTCGCGTGCAAGGCGTGGCGTCCGCGGAGCTCGTCCGCGTGGACGCCCCCGTACAGGGCATCGCCGACGATGGGGTGGCCGACAGCCGCCAGGTGCGCCCGGATTTGATGCCGGTAGGCGCGCGCGACGCTGAGCTCGACCAAGGCCCGATCGCCTGTGCTTTCGAGCAGGCGCGCTTCGGTGCGACGGAACGTGGCGCCCCCAATCCTCACCCGGCGACGATCGCTCGGGTCGGGCTCGAGCGGCAGATCGATCGTCAGTCGCTCGTCGAGCCCGCGCGCGCTCACGACGGCCAGGTATTTTTTGTGCAGCGCGCCGGTGGTGATCGCCGTCCGCAGCTCGTCGAACGCACGCGCGTGGCGCGCGGCGAGGACCAGCCCCGAGGTGTGGGTGTCCAGGCGGTGGAGCAGCCCGGGCTCGACGGGCCGATAGCCGACACCGCGCATTTCGGGGTACCGGGCGAGCAGGGCGTTCGCGAGCGTGTGGGTCTCGCTGCGATCGATGGGGGCGGTGGGCAGACCCGCCGGCTTGCAGACCACGATCAAATCGGCCGTCTGCAGCCGCACGTCGAGCGGGACATCGGCGTTGGGCAGAAGATCCATGCTCGCGGTGACGCTGACGCGCTGCCCGGCGAGCGCGAGCCATCCCTTCTCTGCCCGGCGTCCGTCCACCCGCACGGCTCCGCTCGCGAACAGCCGTGCGGCAGCCCGGCGTCCGAGCTCGGGGACGCGCGCCAAGAGCAGCTTGTCGAGGCGCTCGCCTTGCTCGTCGGGCGCGACCACGAACGCGACGTCGGGCTCCATCACAAGCTGCCGCGGACGCCGGCGGAGAACGTGTACACGTCACGATCGGCGACGAGCTCCGGGCCCCAGTCGACATAGGGCTGGGCGCCCCCGAACAGCCCCGCGTCGTCGTCGCTCGTCATGAACAGCGCGACCGCCCCCCCGGCCAGGGTCCCGGCGGCGACGCTGAGCAGCCAGGCTCGCTGCCGCGTCGCGCCGAGCGTCTCCCCGGTGTCGACGAACAAAAGCGGGCTCGCCACGGCCGCGCCCGTCAGGGCTCCCAGGCTCGCGCCGAGATCCACCAATAAGACCCGAGAGGGCGACACCTCGATCTGGGTGGCGAGCAGCCCGGCCGCCAGCACGCCGGCGCCTGCCCCGTAGCCGATCCCACGCCGGGTGTTGGCCTCCGTGTCACCCTCATAAGTGAGCTGTGTGATGGCCCCCATCAGCGCCCCGAGCGCTCCGCCGGAGTGGGTGAGGAGCGCGCCGCCCTCGCTCATGCCCTTGAAGGTGAGCGCGGTGGTCGCGAGCGCCACCCCGGCGGTGGCGCCGAGCAGCCCGTAGGCGTATTTTTCGTCGTCCGGCGTGACGCCGTAGCTCTCTGCCAGAAGCCAGCCCGATGCCAGCGGCCACCACGCGCCGGCGGCCAGAAACCAGGCGTCGCCGAGGCCGACGTCCCACTCGTCGGCGATGATCATGCTGGCGCCGAGCCCGAGCCCGGTGCCCAGCGCGACCAAGGGATAGGTGAGGCGCGCGTCGCTCGAGCCGCTGGCGCGCTGCAGGGAGAAGCCCACGTAGCCGCCCAACGCCGCGGCGTTCAGCGCCAGCACCGCGCGCCCGGCCGAGCGGGCGTGATAGACGACGGCCCGCTCGTCCTGCTCCGGCAGCTCCATGCGACCGGGGCGCTGCGGCACTCCGCTGCCCGCCTCGACCAAATCCCGCAGCATCACCATGGAGCGCACCTCCAGATCCCCAGGATCGAAGGTCTGCGTGCGCACCATCAGCACGCGGGAGCCCGGCGCTACGGCCAAGAGGCGCAGCTTCAGCTGGCCGCCGGCGCGCTCGAGCCGCGGCGAGATGACCCAACGCTCGGCGGCGCGCTCCACCAGCGCTTCGTCGTCGATGTCGTCGGTGATCCTCGACCGCTCGGAGACGTCCAGGGTCAGGCCCAGATCCTGAACGGCCTCCCCGAGGACACGGTCGAGGTAACGTGCCCAAGGCGCCAGCCGGGACTCCCGGCCGGGCTCCTCGAGATCGAGCGCGCCCTCGCGCACGATGGGGATGAGCGTCGGCAGCAATACCGCCGAATCTTCCGCCTCGGCTCCGTCGTCGCCGGGCGGGGGAGGGGGCGGCCTTGGAACGTCGACGCCAGGTGACGGTTCGGGCTGGGATGGCTCTTCAGACGGGGGGCTCGTCGGCTCGGGGCTCGTCGGCTCGGGGCTCGTCGGCTCGGGGCTCGTCGGCTCGGCGGGCGGGGGCACGCCGGGGGGCGGGGACGGCTGCGGTGCGTCGGGAGCTGGCGGGGCGGGTGCCGCTGGCGTTTGGCGGGCGGCGTCCGGCGCCGTCGGCGCGGCCGGGTCCAGGCGCTCGGCGGGCGACGGCGCGGCCCCCGCAGGGGGCGCCAGGGCGGGCAGCCGCGCGCCGCTGGCGCGCGCCCGC
>Ga0079224_100008390_pt1 | contig 13987 bp, 12 predicted proteins | sample Stecom2015_FD_80414 | JGI IMG/M metagenome (GOLD analysis project Ga0079224, IMG submission 80414) | Agricultural soil microbial communities from Utah to study Nitrogen management - Steer compost 2015 | ecosystem: Environmental > Terrestrial > Soil > Agricultural land | place: USA: Utah... | reverse complement strand
GCCAACGAGAATGATGGCCACGCCCATGCCGCCGTTCACCCGGCCGGCGAGGTGACCCATCACGTCGAGCATGTCCTCCGCGATGTGCGACTTCTCCAGCATCACGCCCATGAACACGAACAGCGGCACGGCGAGCAGCGTGTAGTTGGTCGCCACGCCGTACATCCGCGCGGGCAGCAGGTTGAACAGCAGCGGCCCGAAGCCGATCAGGCCGAAAATGAAGCCCGATGCCGCAATGGCATAAGCCACGCGCACGCCGGCAAGCAGCAGCGCGACGAAGCTCAGCAGCATCCCGATGGCGTAGATCTCGTTAAGCGGCATGCTCGCCTCCGTTATCGTTGTTGTTATTGAAGAAGACGCGCGCCGCGCTACGCAGCATAAGCGCAGTGCTTTGGATGCCGAGCAGGATGAACCCGGTCATCACGAAGGACTTGAGCACCCACCGGTGCGTCAGGCCGCCCGGGTCGGGCGAGATCTCGCCGATGCGGTAGGCCTGCGCCATGAAATCCCAGGCCAGCCAGGCGACGTAGAACGACAAGGGCACCATTACCAGCAGTGTGCTGAAGAACTCGAGCCAGTCCTTGGTGCGTTGACTGAAGTTCTGATAGAGGATGTCGACACGGACGTGCGCGTCCTCCTTCTGCGTGTAGGAGATCCCCCACAGCGCGATGACGGCAAGGAGGTGCCACTCCAACTCCTGCGCCCACACCGCACCGAGACTCATGGTGTAACGCAGGATCACTTCCACCGCGATGAGCAGGACCAGCACCAGACAGAGCCAGGCGGCGAACAGCCCCGTCCAGTCGATGAACCGATCGATACCGTCGGCCGTTTTTATAAGTTTGTTTTTCATGCGTGCATCCCAGGCAGTTGGGCGGCGCCCTCACGCCGCCGCATAAACGCGCACGGACAGCGGCGGGCGGCTGAGCCGCCCGCCGCGTTCCTCCTTAACCGAGTCCGCGGACAGTCGTCTGGAATGTCGTTTCGCTGATCTGGTTCCAGTGATCGTGCGTCTTCTTGAAGGCGAAGTACGAATCGTGGACCTTCTTCACCATCGCGTCCTTGGCGGCCGCTTCCGAGAAGATGTCCATCGAGACCTCGCGCAGCCGCTTGATGACGTCCTCCGGCAGACGGGAGATCTTCACGCCGTACTTGTTCACCAGTTCGTCCAGCGCCGCCGCGTTTCGGGCCTCCAACAGCAGGAGGCCTTCCTGGTTGGTGGCGTCCGCGGCCGCCTTGACGATCGCCTGGAGATCCTTCGGCAGCTTGTTGTACGCGGCTTCGTTGACTACCAGTTCCGAGGTCGTCGAAGGCTCGTGCCAACCCGTGGTGTAGTAGTACTTCGCCGCGTTCTGCAGACCCAGACGGTGATCGAGATAGGGACCTACCCATTCCGCCGCATCGATCACGCCGCGTTCCAGCGCGGGGAAGATCTCGCCGCCGGGCAGCAGCTTCACGTCCACGCCCAGTTCCGCATAGGCCCTGCCGGCCAGACCCGGGATGCGCATCTTCAATCCCTTGAAATCGTCGACGCTTTTGACCTCGCGCTTGAACCAGCCGGTCATCTGCACGCCCGAGCAGCCGATGGCGAAAGGCAGGACCTTGAAGGGCTTGTAGATCTCGCGCCACAAATCGTTGCCGCCGCCGAACTGCAGCCAGGCATGCTGGCCGTTGAAGCTCATGCCGAAGGGCACGGTGCCGAAGTACTGCGAGGCGAAGGTCTTGCCGGCCCAGTAGTAGGCGACGCCATGGTTCATTTCCACCACGCCGGCCGAGCAGGCATCGAAGCCTTCGAAGGCCGGCAGCAGTTCACCCGCGGCGAACACCTTGATCGTCAGGCGCCCGTTCGACATGTCGGCCACGCGCTTGGCGAAGGCCTCGGCGCTGCCGGGCCCCGACTGATAGAACGGCGTGCCGGCCGGCCACGTGGTCGTCATCTTCCATTGAAACTTGCTCTGCGCCTTGGCAACCATGGGAAAGCCAAGCGTTCCGGCCGCAGCCCCGGCAACCACACTCTTCTTGAGAAAACCGCGTCGATTTTGAGTCATTGCTTCTCTCCTTGCTTATTTAGGACAAGTGAATGCCGCTCTGATGGAGGTGACGCTCTGCACGCCTGACGCCGCCGTGCGAAGAGCGCGCACGCGCGCTCCGCATGCCTGAGCACGACGGTTGATCAGTTGTAGGAAAAACAGGAAAGCGAATCGGTCGCCGGATCGAACGACACCGGAAGGGCGGACCGCAGGAAGAGACGGAACACACGCATGCACCTCCTCTTTTTTGTAGGGTCCGGCACGACTGCCTGACCCCGTTTTGGTTGTGCTTCGCTTGATGCGGGTTCTTGTTGCCCTGCACAACTTGGCGTCTAGTATGCAAATCGCACAACTAATATGCAAGACGTGTCGGACACTTTGTGCACGCTGTTCTTTCCGATACGGCAACTCGTCTCACTCCCTTTGCGCCCAGGCCTTGAAGCAGGTTGCGTGCAAGAACTGTCAACCCTCGGATTTGAAAAGGAATCGCGGGCGCGCGAACAGCGTGCACTCCCACGTCGAAGCACCGTCGCAGCGCGCCACGCCGCAGGACGGTGCATGGCTTTCACGCAACATCAGGCGCGGCGGCAAGGCCGGTCGGAGCGGCGCCCCGCCCTTCCAGGACGAAGAAATCGCAAACCGGCCGAAGAAGCCGGCCGGGAGATGGGAGAAAAAGGCGCTCGCGGCCGGGCTTTTTCGCTGCTTCATTCATGTTCCGGGCCTTGCACCCGGAACGCATGCACCACTTCAACCGCCGCTTCACCCTCGCGCACTTCCTCGCAGCCGATGCCGCCATCGACGCGCGGACGCAGCCAACCGCCGCCGAGATAAAAGGTCGCCAGCAGGAAGGCGGCGACCCAGCCCAGTCCGCTCAGCATCAACAGCAAGGCCGCATGCTCACCGGCGAAACCGGAGAGCGCGCGCAGCAGCGCCGCGATGACGAGGAGGGTCGCGGCGAACAATACCCAACTGCGCGGATCGGCCACATAACCGGCGTGGATGCGGCCGGCAATGCACAGCACGGCGAGCGTCGAAAGACCCATCGCACCGACGGTGAGCAAATGCGTGCCCGCACTGGGCGCGATACCCGCATCGAGCGCCGACAGACCCAGCGCCGCATAACCCAGCGCCATCAGCCAGTACATCGCATAGCCCATCGCACTCCAGCGGTCGAACAGCGCGCGGCCCACATGCCAGTCGTTGAGTTGGTTGAACAGCGCCGCGGCCGCCACCAGCCCCAGCCAGCCGCTGAAGGCGGTATGCGGCACGAAGAACTCCGCCGCCGTATAGACGGCGATGGCGAACAACGCCAGATTGCGGCGCGGCGGTCGCGAATAATAGTTGCCCGCATCCATGCCGCGTTCGCGCAGCGCCTCGAGTGCATCGTTGACGATGCGCATGGAGATGCGGCTCATGGCCAGCACGATGAGTAGCATCATGACGCCGCTGGCCGCATGCAGCCAGCGCATCGGATAGTCGCCGCGCAGTGCATCGACATAGAAGCCGATTACCGTCAACGCGAGCGGCGCCAGGCCCCAGAGCAGAAAATCCAGGTGCCGCAATTCGGGATCGCGCAGGATGCGCGGCGCAAGCAGCGCAACCAGCCACACGACCAGGCCGATGTGCGCGAGCGCAGCCGGCCACACGCCGATCACGCCCGAGGACCAGAACAACATGCGCCCGGCCAGCCACAGCAGGCTGAAGGCGAGCGCGATGCGCGAACCGAAGGAGGCGGTGCCGGTGAATTCCGGAATCGCCGTGAGCACGAAGCCGGTCACGGCAGCCAAACCGAAGCCGAACAGCAGTTCGTGCGCATGCCAGGCCACCGGCCCGCCCGGCACGCTCGGCAACGCGATGCCGGCGGCGAGGAAGCCCAGCCACGACAGCAGGGCGAGCACGGCATAGGTCGCCGCAGCGAAGAACAACGGACGGAAGCCGCAGAGGAACAGCGGATGCGCGGCGAGTCGATCGAACCAGTCCGGCACACGCATCAACGGCACCCCGCTCGCGCACGCGGAAAGGGCAGCACCGACGACGGTGCATCGAGGCGCCGCAATTCGCCGTCGCCCTCATCGTTGACAAGGGGCGCTGCGACCGCCAGCGGCGGCAACGCAAAGCTCTCGCGCACGGTGGCGTCCTGCAACAGTTCGGCGGTACGGCGATAAACCCATGCGTCGTCGCGCTGCGCAGCCGGCCGGCTCAGTTCGAAGCGGCAGACGATGCGCCCGGGTGCGGCCGTCATCACCAGGATGAGATCCGACAGCCGCACCGCCTCCATCAGATCGTGCGTGATCATCAGCACGCCCATGTCGCGCTCGGCCAGTTGGGCGAGCAGCAACTCGTACAGTTCTGCCTTGAGGCCGATGTCGAGTGCGGAAAAGGGTTCGTCCAGCAGCAGCAGATCGGGCTGCAGCACCAGCGCGCGCGCCAGCGCCACGCGGCTTTGCATGCCGCCGGAAAGCTGGTGCGGGAACTTGTCGAGATCTTCGTGCACAAGACCGAGACGCAGCGCCAACTCGCGCGCGCGGTAATGCCGCTCCCCGCGCGCCATGCCGGCGGCCTTAAGACCCAGTGCAATATTGTCGAGCGTCGTCTTCCACGGCAGCAGGCGCGGCTGCTGGAACATATAGGCCGCTTCGGCGAAACCGTTTTCGATCGCACCCTCGCGCACATGCAGCAGACCCGCGCAGAGATTGAGCAGCGTGGTCTTGCCGCAACCCGAGGGGCCGACCAGCGCGACGACCTGCCCCGCCTGCACGCTGAAGTCGATGTCCGCCAGGACTTCGTTACGCGCGAAGGCGTGCGATACGCCGCGCACAATGAGCTGCGCCGCACTCATGTCGCCGCCTCGCGCCAGCGCTCGACTTCGCGCTTGATCGGTTCGAGCAGCAGATACTCGACTGCGAGCAACAGACCGACCACGGCGACGATCCACGCCATGGTCGAAGCGGTATCCAGATGCGAGCGCGACACCGCGAGCGCCGCACCCACGCCGTCCTGCGTGGACAGCAGCTCGGCCATCACCACCACTTTCCAGGAGATGCCGAGCGCTGCGATCCACGCAGGAAAGAGATAGGACACCACGTGCGGCAGATAAACATCGACGAACATCATGCGCCGCGGCACGCGGAAGGCTTCGGCCATGGTGCGCAGATTATTGTCGAGCGTGCGCGCGCCCTGCAGCGCGCCGACGAAGACCACCGGAAAACTCGCGACGAAGACGGTGAACACCGGCGTGCCGTCGCTCGCGCCGAACCACAGCATCGCCAGCACCAGCCAGGCGATGGGCGGCGTGCCGAGCAGCACGGTGACGAGCGGCCGCGACATCATCGACGCCGTCATCGATACGCCCGCAATGAGGCCCAGCACACTGCCGACGACGAGTGCCAGGGTGAAACCGATCAGCGCGCGGCGCGCCGTGGCGGCCAGTTCCGGCCAGGCCGCACCGCTCTGGATCAGTTCGTACAGCGTGCCGAAAGCCGAGCGCGGATCGGGCATGACCAACGGTCCGTAGTACGCGGCCACCGCCTCCCACGCCGCGACGAACAACAGCAGACTCGCGACCGCGCCCCAGCCGCTCCATAAATAGGCCGGCAATCCCTGCAGCCAGGCGCGCAAGAGCCTCACTGTTGTGCACTCCCTCCGTAGAAGTCGTCGGGAGGCAGTTTACCGCCGATCAGTGCAGGCGTTTTCCGCCGCAAATGTTCGTAGAGGAATTCCACTTCCGTACGCGCCGCGCGCGCGGACACGGCTTGCATCTGTCCCACGGCGACCGAATCGGCGACGGCCTCGGGGGTGAGCATGTCCACGTGTTCGGCCACCAGTTCGCCGCATCGGGCGGCGTTGGCCTTGCACCATTCGAGCGAGCGCGCGTACTCGGCTTCGATGCGCGCGACGATGTCGGGCCGGTCCTTCACGCTCGCCATCAGCGCAATGCCGGCCTGCGGAATGCGCGCCTCGCGCTTGAACACGCGCCCCCATTCCTGCTGCAGATCGACGCTGCGGTACAGTTCCGGCGCAATCGCGCTGAGCGGAAAGGAATGGGTCTTGCGCAGCGCCATCGACACCGCCGGTTCGGCCAGCAGCGCGTGGTCGACACGGCGCATCACCAGCAACTGCATCGCATCCACCGGCGTGGCGACATAGCGCAGCTTGATCTCCTTGCGCACGTCGATGCCCTGCCCTTCGGCGAGCAGGTTGAAAATGATGTCCGGCATGTCGCCGCGGAACGGCATGGCGATTTCCTTGCCGCGGAAATCGGCGAGCGTCTTCAACCCTTCTTCGCGCGACACCATCCACAGCACGCCCCAGGTCGAGACGTTGAGCAGACGCAGCTTCGCGCCGCGGTTGTAGAGATTGGCGGCGACATTCACCGGCATCGCCAGCACGTCGGCCTTGCCGTCGAGCGCCATGACGCGCAACTGATCGGGATCGCGCCACAGTTGGAACTCGACCTGATCGGCGATATCGGCCAGCGCGCCGGACTCGGCCATGTGGATGAGCGGGTTCGACACCGAGGCCATCGGTCCGGCGAGCACGAGGCGCGGCAGCTTTTGGGCATACGCCGCGCCGAAGGCGAAGAGCAGCACACACAGCATCGCGATGCGCCCCCACATGGAACGGCAGGACGAGGGACGGATCGCGATGGATGGTTGCATGTCAGAAGCTCCCGTTCAGGCTGACGGCGATGCCGCGCCCGGGCGCGTCGATCTCCTGCCCGGAAATGCCGTCGGTGAGATGTTCGTGATACCGCTTGTCGAACAGGTTGGTCAAACGCACGTCGATGGCGGTGGACGAAAAACCGCCCCCCTTGCCGAAACGCCAGCCGAAATTGGCGTCGGCGGTGACGAAGCCGGCGGTCTTGTCTTCCGTGCCGGCAGAGAACTTCTGCGCGACGCGGTCCTGTTCCGCCACCATGCGCAACTGGCCGCGCCAGTAGAAGCCGCGCTCGGCGGGTTGGCCCAGACCCAGGCGCAGTTCGTTGGCGGGCATCTGGTACAGCGGTTCCTCGTCCTGATGGTTCTTGCCGCGCATCCAGGTGAAGCCCGCGTCCGCGACGAATACGCCCAGCGGCATGCTGATGCCGCCTTCCAGACCCCGGATGGTGACCTTGTCGAGGTTCTCGGTCTGCTTGATGGGCAGGCCGTTCACCGGATGATTCGCGCCGGTGATGCGTCCGGCAATGTAGTCGTCGATGCGGGTGTGGAAAGCCGCCAGTTGATACTCGAGCCGCCCTTCGCGTCCTTTCACGCCGACTTCGAAACTGGTCGAGCGTTCCGGATCGAGTTGCGGGTTGCCGACATGGAAGAAGCCGTCGCCGCGCGGCGCTTCCTCGAAGCGCTCGCGCATATCGGCGGCGCGATAGGCGCGGCCGATATTGCCGTACACGCTGAGCTTGGCGGTGAGCGGACGGATGGCGCCGAGGGACCACGATACGTTGCTGTCGGTGTGATCGAGGCCGGTGGTCTGCGCGGCGGGACCCACGCCCTTCTGCTTCGCATCCCCCTTGGTGCGGTCGAGGCGCGCACCGGCGACGATGCGCGTGCGGCCCAGGTCGAATTCGTCCTGCACGAACAGGCCGGTGGATTCGATACGCCCGTCGTCGAAGGGATCGTTGCGCAGGTTGTTGTCGAACAGCGGCGGATTGTTGCTCACATAGCGTTCGGGGTTGGCCTTCATCTGCCAGGTTTCCGCGCCGACCGTGAGCACGTGCTTATCGCCGACCGGGACGACGTAGCGCAGACGCGCACCGTTGGTGTCGAAGCTCACGTCGTTGCGCATGTAATCCCGCTCCAGGTTGGCCGACCAGGCACGAATCTGACGGAACACTTCCTGACGATAGACCTCTGCGCTCAGCTTGCCGGGTCCGACGTCGGCATCGACGCCGAACTCGTACAACTCACGCTGCTGTTCCGGCGAATGGATGGTGACGGTGCCCAGGGGTATCGGAATCCCCGCGCCGCCCGGCTGACCGCCGGTACGCGCCGAGCCGGGATACCACACGTCGCGATCGGTGTGATGCTGCACATTGAAACGCAGGCTCAGGCCGTCGGTGAGGCGATGACGATACTTGAGCAAAAAGGATTCGGAACGGTAGCCGGTGTCGTCCACGCGGCCGTCCGGCGCCTTGTAATCCTCGACGTCGCGGCCGGCGGCACCGAGCACCAGCGCGTGATCGGGATTGGAATAGTTCAACAGGGCCGCGCCCGCAAGACCGCGATCGACGCTGCTCGCACCGAGGCCGATGCGTCCGCCGAAGCGGCTTACGCTGCTGAAGCGCGCTTCGGGCGTGATGAGGTTGACCACGCCGCCCATCGCACCGCTGCCGTATAGCACCGAGGTCGGGCCCTTCACCACCTCGGCACGATCGAGCAGACCGAGATCGAGAAAGGACGCGATGGCGCCCTGCGGTTGCGCCGAGTTCACGCGCACGCCGTCGAGCAGCACGACCACGCTCTCCTTCTTCAATCCGCGCAGCACCGGGTTCTGCCCCCATGCGCCGTCGGAATGCAGCGCGAGACCGGGGCGTCCGCGCAGCAGATCGCCCGCCACGCCGGTGCTCGCACCGCCGGGACCTTCGATCACGTCCACCGCCTGCGGTGTTTCCAGCGCATCGGCGGCATAGCCCTTGGCGGTGACCGTCTGCGTTTCAAGCACGGTCTCCTCCGCCTGAGCGGTTTGTAGTACAGGCACGGCGAACACACCGAGGCAAGCCACGGCAAGCGGGCGTAAAGACAACACAGTCAGGGCTCCATCGTCGATGGGCTGGCTGGGTGCGGCCTGGCTTGCCCGTTGGTTGGTCAAATCGTTGAAGCCATGCTAGCCAACGAGAATGGTTCTCAGTTGATCGACGTCAAAAACGCCGCGCGAAATGAAGCACGCGCATCGCGCAATGCGTGATGCAGATCGTTTTAACCAATGCGATGCGAAGGGTTTTCAGCGTTGTTAATCGACACGCACCGAAGGGCTTTGCGATGCACACGACGCGCATCGCGCCGCAATCGTCACCGCAATACGCATTGACGCAGGTCAGCCTCCCCGCCGCGCATTCGGCTAGCCTGTATGGCATGCGACTCGCTCGGCTGAAGTTCGTCTACGGTTCCATCGTGCTGCTCATTACGGCAGCATGGCTTGCGACCGCGTGGCCGGTGAGCGACGCGTTCTGGCCGATGCGTCGCGCGTTCGTGATGTACACCGGGCTGCTCGCGATCGGATCGATGTCGGCGGCCATCGTGCTCGCCGCGCGCCCGGTGCAATTCGAGCCGCTGCTCGGTGGATTGGACAAGTACTACCGCCTGCACAAGTGGCTCGGCATCGGCGCGGCAATGACGGCGCTCGCGCACTGGCTGGCGGTGAGCGCACCGCGCACCATGGCGCAACTGGGCTGGATCGAGGGGCCGCGGCGCCATCGTGCCGCAAACGCAGCCGCCGGGTCCGACGCCTTTCACGCGCTGCGCGAGTCGGCCGCCGATCTGGGCGAATGGGCGTTCTACCTGTTCCTCGTCCTGATCGTGCTCGCGCTGTGGAAGCGCGTGCCCTATCGGCATTTCTTCCGCGCCCACAAACTCATGGCGCCTGTTTACCTCGTGCTGGTGTACCACTCGGTCGTCTTGATGGGGCGCGAGTACTGGACTGCCGCTGCCGGCCCGCTCATGGCGCTCCTGCTCGCCGCCGGCAGCACCGCGGCGTTCGCCTCGATGTTCGGCCGCATCGGCAAGTCGCGACGCGCCGTCGGCGTCATCGAATCGCTCGCGCATCATCGGGACAACGCCGTGCTCGACGTGTCAGTGCGTCTCGATACCGCATGGCCGGGCCACCAGGCGGGCCAGTTCGCCTTCGTCGAATTCGATCGCACCGAAGGCGCACACCCGTTCACCATCTCCTCCGCATGGCGTGGCGACGGCCGCCTGATGTTCGGCATCAAGGGACTGGGGGATTACACGCGCACGCTGCCCGAGCAATTGCGCGTAGGTCAGGCGGTAACGGTCGAAGGCCCCTACGGCCGTTTCGATTTCCGCGACAAGGGGCGGCGTCAGATCTGGATCGGCGGCGGCATCGGCATCGCCCCGTTCATCGCCGGCCTGCAGCAACTGGCCAGCAGGGAGCCGTCAGCGAATATCGATCTCTACTATTCCACCGATGCGCCGGCCGACGACTTCATCGACAACCTCCGCAGCCTCGCGCAACGTGCCGGCGTGCGCTTCCATCTCGTGCTCCCGCAACAGGAAGGGCGGCTGACACTCGACCGTCTCGCGCGAGAGGTGCCCGAATGGCAGGAGGCGGAGGTGTGGTTCTGCGGACCGAAAGCCTTCGGCGACGCGATACGGGAAGCGATGTCGGCGCGCGGCTTCAACGCCGCACGCTTCCATCAGGAACTGTTCGACATGCGCTGATCACCCCGCGGCTTCGTCGCCTTCCTCCGCGGGTGCCTTTTGCGCAAGCGGTGGGAACTCCTTCGGCGTCAGCGTCTCTTTTTCGAGCAGCAGCGTCGCGCCTTCCTCCAGCACCGCGCGGCGTTCGGTGAGAATCTGCAGTGCGCGCCGGAATGCCTCGTCGATCAGTTCGCGCACGGCCACATCGATTTCGCGGGCGGTTTCCTCGGAGTAATCCTTCTCCTGCATGCCGAACTGCCGGTCGCCCAGATAGGTCATGCGCTGACGTTCCAGCACCGCCTGGCCGAGCGTCTCGCTCATGCCGAAGCGCGTCACGATCTGTCGCGCAATATCGGTGGCCTTCGCCAGATCGTCGGACGCGCCGGTCGAGACCTCGCCGAATATCAGTTGTTCGGCGGCGCGGCCGCCCAGCAGCACGGTCATGCGGTTGAGCAGTTCGCTGCGCCGGAGCAGGAAGCGGTCTTCGGTCGGGCGCTGCATGGTGTAGCCCAACGCGCCGATGGAACGCGGAATGATCGAAACCTTGTGCACCGGATCGGTCCCCGGCACTGCGGCGGCGACCAGCGCATGCCCCATCTCGTGGTAGGCGATGGTCTTGCGCTCCCCCGGATGCAGCACCCGGCCCTTGCGCTCCAGACCGGCGACGATGCGCTCCAGCGCCGCGGTGAAGTCGTGCATGCCGACCGCGTCCGCACCGCGGCGCGTGGCGAAGATAGCCGCTTCGTTCACCAGGTTGGCCAGGTCGGCACCGCTGAAGCCGGGCGTGAGCGCGGCCACTTCGGCCAGATCGACCTCCGGCGCCAGACGAACCTTCTTCACGTGCACCGCCAGAATGGCGGCGCGCCCGTTGCGGTCGGGACGGTCGAGCACGACCTGACGGTCAAAGCGCCCCGCGCGCAGCAGCGCCGGATCGAGAATCTCCGGCCGGTTGGTCGCGGCGAGCAGCACGATGCCTTCGCGCGGATCGAAGCCGTCGAGTTCGGCGAGCAACTGGTTGAGGGTCTGCTCCTTCTCGTCGTGACCGCCCCAGCTGAAACCGCTGCGCGCCTTGCCGAGCGCGTCGATTTCGTCGATGAAAATGATGCACGGCGCAGCCTTGCGCGCCTGTTCGAACAGATCGCGCACGCGCGCCGCGCCCACGCCGACGAACATCTCGACGAACTCGGCGCCGGACATGCTGAAGAACGGCACGCCCGCCTGTCCGGCCACCGCTTTGGCGATGAGCGTCTTACCGGTGCCCGGCGGCCCGACGAGGAGGATGCCTTTGGGAATGCGCGCGCCCAGCCGGCCGTACTTGTCCTTCTCCTTGAGGAAGGACACGATCTCCTGCAGCTCCGCCTTGGCCTCGTCCACGCCGGCGACATCGTCGAAGGTGACGCCGGTGTCGCGCTCGACCAGCACCCGCGCCTTGGACTTGCCCACGTTGACCAGGCCGCCCATGCGCTTCTCGGCAAAGCGGCGGAACAGGAACATCCACACGCCGAAGAACAGCAGCACGGGAACGACCCACGACAGCAAGTTGCTGAGGAAGGTGTTCTCGATCGTACCGGTGAAGGTCGCGCCGCTGTCCTTCATCTGCTCGGCGAGCGCCGGATCGACGCGCACGGTGGCGAAGTACTCCTTGCCGTTGATCGGCTGATGCAGACGGCCGACGATGCGATCGCTCGTCACCTGCAGTTCGGCGATGCGTCCCTGCTCCAGATAGGCGATGAAGTCGCTATACGGAATCGTCTCGACGTTCTGCGAAGTGGTCCACCAGCTCTGGAACAGCAACAACAATACAAAGGCGCCGATGAAGTACCAGAGATTCAATTGTCGCTGCTTGTCCATACGAACGTTCCTTCAACCGTATCCGATCAATCCGAAATCAGCGCTTGGCGCGCAGCAGTCGTTCGAGTTCCTCTTCGCCCAGCGGCTGCGCATGCTTGACGCGCATGCTCTCGCGCACGCCCTCGGCGAAGTCGCGCCGCAACAGCGCGTTGACCGCGGCGGTGAACGCCATCGCGATGAACGCACCGAGGCTCGCCAACGCCATGTCGCGCTGCGCATCCCAGATGTCGCCCTGCGTGCCCAGATAGGCCGCGCCCAGTTCGCCGCCGAACACCAGCGCGGCGCCCCATTCGATCAGTTCGTAGATCGCCGAGCTGGCGATGGCGAAATCGAGCGGCAGGAAATAGCCCCAGAAGCCGCGCACGTCGGCAATGCGCAGAAACACTTCGCGGATGGGATAGACCAGCAGCAGACCGTACATGAAATGCACGAACCGGTCGAAGTGGTTGCGCTCCCAGCCCATGAGTGCATTGAGCGAGTGGCCGGTGAGCGAGCGGAACCACGCGTCGTAGGGCACTTCCGCATAGGTGTAGTGCGAACCCACCGCATGCAGGCAGAGAAAGACGAAGATCAGCGTATAGGAGAGCCGCGACAGCCGGAAGCGGCGGTAGGTTGCGGCCAGCGCGCCGACGAAAAGCAGCACCAGCACGTTTTCCACCGCCCAGTCGTCGCGGTAGTGCGGATCGACCGCCAGCGCGAGCCACCACGCGCCGTAGAGCAGCGCGAGTCCCGACACATAACGATCATGCCGCTTCATGCGGTCGCTCCCTCGAGGCGGCGCGCGGCGTCGCCGGCCGGAATGACAAGCTTGCTCAATTCACGCAGCCACAGCACGCTGCTGGCGACCGCCGCACAGATGAGCCAGTCCTGCGCGCTCAGGGGCTCGGTCGAGAACGCCTGCTGCAGACCGGGCGCGTAGATCACCGCGCCGTGCAGCGCGAGCGACAGGGCGACGGCCAGCCACAGCCAGACGTTGCGGAACAGACCGTGGAAGGCGCTGCGTTCGTCCGAACGCGCATTGTAGACATTGAAAAGCTGAAACATCATCAGCGTGGTGAAGGCCATGGTCTGCGCATGGGGCAGACTGCCCTCGCCCTCGATGAAGCCGCCGGGCAGCGAGGCATCGAGCACCAGCAGGGTGCCGGCGGCCATCACCATGCCGACGTAGAAGATGCCCCGCCACATGCGTCCGGTCATCACCCCTTGGCCGCGCGGACGCGGCGGACGATTCATCAACCCGTCGTCGGCGGGATCGACGCCGAGCGCCAGTGCGGGCGGGCCGTCGGTAACGAGATTGATCCACAGGATCTGTGTGGCCAGCAGCGGCAGCGCGACGGCGCCATGCGTCTCCGGCACAAGGCCGATGAAGTCGGCCAGCAGCACGCCCAGGAACATGGTCATCACTTCGCCGATGTTCGAGGACAGCAGATAGCGCAGGAACTTGCGGATATTGGCGAAGATGCCGCGCCCCTCCTCCACCGCCGCGACGATGGACGCGAAGTTGTCGTCGGTGAGCACCATGTCCGCTGCCTGCCGCGACACGTCCGTGCCGGTGATGCCCATGGCCACGCCGATGTCCGCTGTCTTGAGCGCCGGTGCGTCGTTCACACCGTCGCCGGTCATCGCCACGGTCGCGCCCTGCCGCTTGAGCGCATTGACGATGCGCAGCTTGTGTTCGGGATCGACCCGCGCATAGACGGATACCTCGCGCACCGTGCGCGCCAGTTCCTCCTC
>Ga0079224_100008389_pt1 | contig 13987 bp, 16 predicted proteins | sample Stecom2015_FD_80414 | JGI IMG/M metagenome (GOLD analysis project Ga0079224, IMG submission 80414) | Agricultural soil microbial communities from Utah to study Nitrogen management - Steer compost 2015 | ecosystem: Environmental > Terrestrial > Soil > Agricultural land | place: USA: Utah... | reverse complement strand
TACGCGTTCGTCCGTGCCAGCCAGCTGCGTCGCCTGCGCGTCCCGAAGCCGCGCGTCAAGCCGGGCGACCCGATTCCGTAAGCGAGATCGATGCCACCCCTTCCGGTTCGTTAGCTATGCAAAACACCGAGAGTAGGGTGGCGGCATGGAATTTCGACGTCTCGGCCGCAGCGGCCTCTCGGTCAGTGAGATCTCGTACGGCAACTGGCTCACGCACGGTTCGCAGGTGATCGTCTGGTCGCCGATCGCTCAGGGCGTGCTCACCGGCAAGTACAAGCCGGGTCAGCCCGCGCCGGCCGGGTCGCGCGCCACCGACGAGAAGGGTGGCGCAGGCGCGGTGCAGCGCTTCATGCGGGACGAGGTGCTCGAGCGTGTCGAGAAGCTGACGCCGCTGGCCGAGCAGGCCGGGTTGTCGCTCGCGCAGCTCGCGGTGGCGTGGGTGCTGCAGAACCGCAACGTCGCCTCGGCGATCATCGGTGCCTCGCGGCCCGAGCAGGTGCACGAGAACGTCAAGGCCGCGGGTGTGAAGCTCGACGCGGACCTGATGGCCGCCATCGACGACACCCTCGGCGACGTCGTCGAAACCGACCCGAGGCACACCAAGAGCCCCGAATCGCTCTGACCATCCCAGTCAGTGCCGGTCAGTGCTTTCGGTGCCTGTCGGTGCCTTTCGGTGCCGGTCGGTGCCTTTCGGCGCCCGCGGCACCTTCAGTGCCCGCCCGCCTGTCGCCCGTCGTCGCCGTCCGAACGGCGACGACGGGCATCGGCGGCAGCCGACCACACGAGGCGAACCTCGTCGAGCACGGTCAACGGCTTACGGAAGGCCGTGCGCGGCAGTGACCCGGTGAAGCCGACAGGGTGTCGGCGGAACCGCCGCACCATCCGCGCCGGCTTGCTCAGCATGCGCTGGCGCAGATCCCCGAGATAGCGCCTGCGCACATCCCGCTCGATGGACGACCCGCACGCGGTGCACGTGGTGACCACCAACAGCCGGCCCGCATAGGCGAGTTCATGGTGGGTCTCCCTGCCGCAATGCGCACAGACCAGCGTGGCGTGTTCGACCGTCCCTCTCGCACCCATCGCGTCCGTCCTCATCGACGTCAGGTTTGGTAGTCCGCCGCAGCCAGCACGTGCTCGGCGACGACGAGATCGTGCGGATACGTGATCTTGAAGTTCTGATGTTCGCCGCGCACCCATCGCACCGGCATATCGGAGAAGCACTCCAGGAACGATGCGGTGTCGGTGCCGACGAAGTCGGCACGCGCGGCCCGTTCGTACACCTCGAGCAGTGGGCCGGCCCGGAAACCCTGCGGCGTCTGGGCCCGCACGATTGGCTCGGGACCCTGCTCTGTGATGCTGCCGTGGGAGTCGACAGCCACCAGGTCGTCGGCGGGCAGCGCGGGGATCGCACCGCCGTGTTCCCTGGCTTCGTGCAGTACACCGGCGATCAGTGCAGGGCTGACAAGTGGGCGGGCGGCGTCGTGAATCAGCACCGTGTCGATGCTGCCGTCGTCGATGCGACTGGAGAGGCTGCGCAGTGCGCGGAGCTCGGATTCCTGCCGCGTCTCACCGCCGTAGACGACCTCCACCGGAACGTCCACCTCGCGATCCAGCACCCAGTCGACGAGATCGCCGTCCTGCGGGCGGGCGACCAACACGACGACCCCGATCTCCGGAACCCTGGCGAACGCGCCGAGCGACCACGACACGAGCCTGCGTCCCGCCAGGGGAAGGTACACCTTGTTCATCTCCGCGCCGACCCGTGTCCCCGCTCCGCTGGCCAGGACGACCCCGGCTGCAGGCGGCACCCGACCTGCCCGAGGTCGCCGGGATCTCCGTTCTGCCACACCGGAATCATACGAGTTCGCCACCGAGCAACTCGTCGATCGTCTGCAGTAGCCGCGCACCGGCGACTCCGTCGGCGACCCTGTGGTCGACGGTGAGGCCGAGTGTGCAGCGCAGTCTGGTGCCGATGCCGCCGGGCACCGGCACTACGCGGTGTTCCACCGTGCCAACCGCCAATGCCGTGGCCTGCGGCGGTGTGAGCAAGGCCTGGAACCCGCCGACGCCGCTGCCGCCCAAGTTGGACATCGTGCTGGATGCGCTCGCCGCCAGCTCGCGGAACTCCAGTCTTCCGGTTTGGGCGCGCCCGGTAACGTCGCGGATCCGTTCCGCCAGTTCGGCCCGCTCCAGCAGGTCAGGGTCGGACAGCACCGGCGCGAGCAGACCGCGCTCGGTGTCGACGGCCACGGCTACGGCCACGTCCTCACGCCGCCGCGGCTCGCCGTCCTCCCATGTCGCGTTCAGTTCCGGATTCCTGCGCAGCGCCACTGCGAGCGCATGAGTGAACACGGCGGTCCAGCTCACGCCTGCACGGCGGCGATCGGCCTCCTCCACGTCGACATCCCGGTAGAGCACGAACTGGGGGACCTGCGCACTCGCCGACATGCGACGCGCGATCACTGCGCGACCCCCGCGCTTGCGTCCTCCATCCGTCCCCGGTGTCGCGGATACGCGTTCCCCAGCCGGCTCGGGCAGATCGGCCAGCCGGATCGTGGCCCACGGCCCACTCGGGCTGACCGTAGCCAGGTCGAGTCCTCGCTCGGCCGCCACGCGACGGGCGGCGGGCACGGCGGCGACCGCACCTCGCGGGACGGAGCCGTTTCCAGCGGGCGTCGTACCTGCGAGTTCCTGTTCCGGGCGAGACTCGGGTTCGAGTCGCGATCCGGGCACGGGACCGGGCTCGTCGAAGAGGCCTCCGAGCAGGTCGTCGGCCTCGGAAGAGATATAGGCGATCGGCTCGCCGACGGCGATGACCTGTTCGGGCTCGGCAACAAGCGTGGTCAGCACGCCGTCGACTGTGGCCTCGACCTCCATGTCGACCTTGTCGGTCGTCACCTCGCACACGACCTCGCCCTGCCGTACCTCGTCACCGGCCGACTTGTGCCAGGCTACGAACACGCCCTCGGTCATGGTCATCGACATCTTCGGCATGACCAGTGGAATCGACGAGTTCACCATCGCCGCACCAGCTCCCCCGCCTCCCGCACGATGTCGTCGACCTGCGGTACCGCCGCCTGTTCCAGTTGCGGCGCGTACGGGATGGGGACGTCCAGTCCACACAACCTCGACACTGGGGCACACAGGTGACCGAAGGCCTCGGACTCGACGATGCGGGCAGAGATCTCGGCCATGAATCCGCCCGTTCGCGGCGCCTCCTGTACCAGCAGCGCCCGACCGGTCGACATGACACTGTCCACAATGGTTCGATCGTCGAGAGGCCGGAGGGTCCGCGGATCCAACACGCTCGCCGAGACGCCGTCAGCGGCCAACCGATCGGCCGCTTCCAACGCCCGGGAGACCATGACCCCGGTCGCGACGATGGTCAGGTCCGTCCCGGTCCTGCGCACCGCCGTCTCACCGAGCGGCGTACGCAAGCTTCCCTCCGCCACCGGACCACTCTGCTTGTAGAGCAGTTTGTGCTCGAGCACGATCACCGGGTTCGGGTCGTCGATGGCCGACAACAGCAGACCCTTGGCGTCGGCTGCGGTGCTCGGCATCACGACCTTCAGCCCGGGGACATGGGCGAACCAGGCCTCGAGGCTCTGCGAGTGTTGCGCAGCCGCCCCTGTGCCCGAGCCACCGGGAGCACGCAACACCATCGGAACCTCGGCCGCGCCACCGAGCATGAAGTGGATTTTTGCCGCCTGGTTGGCGATCTGGTCCATCGCCTGCGCGGTGAAGTCGGAGAACTGGATCTCCACGACCGGCCGCATACCCGCCAGTGCCGCACCGACCGCCGCACCGACGATGCCAAGTTCGCTGATGGGTGTGTCCCGCACGCGCTCCGTGCCGAAGCGGTGCACCAGGTCGCCACTCACTCCGAACGCGCCGCCGTAGACACCGACGTCCTCACCCAACAGGAAGACGCGTTCGTCCGCCGTCATGGCCTCCGCCAGCGCTTCCCGCACGGCTTCGGCATAGGTCAGCTCTCGTACCGGCGTGCCGGCCGCGCCGGTCGCCGCGTCGTTGTCGACGGTCTCCACGGTGATGCTCATCCACGGCCTCCCTGTGCGGTCAACTGCGGCAAGGGGGCGTACACGGCGTCGGTGAGCGTCGCGGCGTCGGCATCGGGCGCCGCGTTGGCTACCCGGATCGCCTCGCGTACCCGGCCCCGCGCCTCGGCCCGGCACGCCTCGATCTCCGCGTCGGTCAACGTCCCCGCGACGGCCTGCTCGAAGTGCGCGATCGGATCGCGTTCCCGCCACCGTTCGATCTCCTCACGGGTGCGGTAGAGGTTCTTGTCACTCTTCGAATGCCCCTTCCAGCGGTAGGTCACAGCCTCAACGAACGACGGCCCTTCGCCTGCCCGCGCCCGCTGCACGGCGCCGGCGACCGCGTCGTGCACGGCCTGCGGATCGTTTCCGTCCACCCTCAGGCCCGGAATCCCGTAGGCACTCGCCCTGTCGGCCAGTGAGTCCACTTTGAACGCCCGCTCGACCGGCATGGACATGCCGTACCGGTTGTTCTCGCAGACGAACACCACGGGCAGGTCCCAGATGGCGGCGAGATTCACGCCCTCGTGCCACGCGCCCTCGTTCACCGCCCCGTCGCCGAAGAAGCTGACGACCACCTGGGAACCGCCTCTGAGGCGCACGGCGAGGCCCGCGCCGGCAGCGATCGGCACCCCACCCGCCACGATGCCGTTCGCACCGAGGTTGCCGGTCGCGACGTCGGCGATATGCATCGACCCGCCGCGACCTCGGCAGTACCCGGTCTCTTTCGCCAGCAGTTCAGCCATCATGGCGTCGAGTTGGGCACCCTTGGCGATGCAGTGCCCATGCCCGCGGTGCGTCGAGGTGATGTAGTCACCCTCGGACAAGGCAAGACAGGCACCCGTCGGAACGGCTTCCTGTCCGATCGACAAGTGCATCGTGCCGTGCATCAGCCCGCGAGCGAACAGGTCGTCGACCGCTTCCTCGAACCGTCGGATCGTCCACATCGTCGTCAAGGCCGACGACGCCAGCGCCGCATCCTTGATCAGGTCCACGGTCCCGACACCTCCTCGCCCGCGAGGAGGCGATCCTGAAGCCTGCGGAGCGTGGCGATGGTCGTGGTCTCGTCGACGGCGACGTCAGCGGTGGTGAGCACCGTGCCTTCCGGAACGTCCCGGAGGACCCGCGCACCGGCCACGAGGCCCAGAGGCACGTGCCCGTCGTCCCGGACTGCGCTCGCGGCATCGGTGGTGCCGTAGACGGTCTCCCCTCCGATGCCGTCGATCACCTCTCCCGCGACCAGGTCACGTTTGGCCACCGCGAGCACCTCGGCGTTCCACGTTGTCGGGGCCAGGCTCGCCGTGCGGTCCACCACGGCCTCGGCGACCGAGAGCGGCGCCTCGACACTCGCGAGGTGATAGGGACGATAGAAGGCGTAGTACGGCCCTTTACCCATGCCGAGATACGCCATCTCGGCCACGACGGCGGGGTGGTCGCTGCGGCCGATGACGAACACGCCGGGCGCGACTGGTCCAGTGCAGTAGTCCACCATCCCGATTCCCGGCAGCACTCCCCCGTCACCGCGCGGACGGAACGTCTCCGCGAGCCCTTCCACGGTGCAGTGCGGCCCGGTCATGCCGCGTGCCGGCACGGAAAGATCGGCCGCATTGGCAAGCGCGGCCATCTCGATCATGGTCTTGGAGCCGTCAACGAAGCTGGCGAGCATATGAGGATTCATGCCCTTCGCCTCGGCCTCGTCGGCCACCGACTCCGGTGTCGCGGAGGGGCGGAGCGGGTTGTTCTTCCCTTTACCCGCAGCGACGACGTCGAATCCGATGTCTCGGGCGTAGTCGACGAGTGCCTTGCATTCGGCGGGCTCGTCCCCTCGGCAGACGGTGTACACGCGTCCGGTCCGCTGCGCGACGGTTGCAAGGAGGTATCCCACGGTGACGTCGCATTCGACGTTCAACATGGCAACGTCCTTGCCGCCCAGCAGGCCGTTGAACGCGACTTGAGCACCGACCTCGGGCACTCCACTCGCGTCGACGAGGATGTCGAGCGGAAGCGCGGGCAGCATCGTCGCGTCGTCGACGACGACGGGCGTGCCCTCCTCGACCAGTCGCGTCGCCTCGGCGGCCGAAGCGGACCCGACCGCGTCTTCGCGTCCAGCCTCCACATAGGCGGTACGGCCACGTTCCGGCGCGATGTCGGCGATCGCGGCGATCTCCATGCCCGCGATCCTGCTCGCCTGTACGACGAACCCGAGCCCCATCTGCCCCGCGCCGACGAGTCCTATCCGGACCGGACGGCCCAGCTCTCGCTCCCGTGCTCGCAGCCGATCGACATACCTCATCCGCGTCTCCTCCGGTCCGCTTCGTCGCGCCTGATGCGGGTGATGACCACGGCTGTTTGCACCTATGTGCAACCCGTGTGCACCTTGGTTCTTCCTTGGTAGCACGAGAAAAACGCTGCGCACAAGGCTGGCGAAGCTGCACGTATGTGCAGATCCGGCAGACACGACGAAGGCCGCTTTTCCCGTGACGACGGGAAAAGCGGCCTTCGTCCGAATCGTTGACTACGGCGAGGCTACGCCCGCGGCACGGAGCCCGCCCGCGTTCAACCTGCCCGCCAACACAATCGCATCGCGCTCCGCTTTCGCCGACGCGGTGGACCCCGCTCGCGCTTCCGCGCCGTCGACCGGACCGACAAGAGGAGGACGTTCGGTGAAGGTGGCGAACACCGATGCTCCCTCCATGACTCGCGCACGCAGGATCTCTCCACGGCTGCGATCGATCACCAGCAGAACGACAGCTCCCCGGAGCCGCCCCTTTGCTCTGCCACTGACGAGCAGCACACCGCTCCGGTTCTCCTCGTCTGCGAGTTGATTCACTGCGCGCTGATACGCCAGATGCTGGCGATAGCTCAGCACCCCCGCCACGACGAACGCACCAAGGATCAGAACCACCGCCTGCCAGCTCACGACGGCGCTCCGCGCAACGCCACACGAGTACCGGCCGCAGGGGTCGTCACGGCTCCCCTCCCATGCACCGCACCCGGCAGCAGGTCGGTGCCGTCGTCCGGGTTGAGGTAAACCACGATGTGACCGAGAGTGCTGAGGTTCTCATGTGCGCGTTCGCCGACGGCGACGAGTTCGACATCGGCGTCCCCGATGGAGAACACGTCACCGGGCCGGATCTCGCGTTCCGGCCCTTTGGCCGGACTGTGCACGACACTGACCTCCTCGAGCGCCTCCGGAATGGGATCGGCGTAAAGGATGATCACGCCACCGTCGACCATCTCGGCGGCCTCGTCGCCCGTCCGCAGCACGGTGCTCTCGTAGTAGCAGTTCATGTGTTCCTCCTTGAACGCAGACGGCCTAGAGGCCGAAGCTTGCTGCCCATGCGATCAGTACCGCAAGGGGCGAGGTGATCATCCGGCTGATCAGCACCGCGGGGGTGCCGACGGCCACGGTTTCCGGTTTCGCCTCCCCGAGGGCGAGACCGACGGGCACGAAGTCGCAGCCCACCTGACCGTTGATCGCGAACAACGTGGGCAGCGCGTACTGCACCGGCAGCGCGCCGATCGCGATCTGGCTTCCCATGAGCGTGCCCACCACCTGGGCGATCGCGGCACCGGGCCCGAGCACGGGCGACAGGAACGGCAGCGCCACGACGAAACTGATGGCGATGAGCCCGAAGGGATTGCTCGCGATCGGTGACAGCACACGGCCCATCCACTCGGCGACCCCGGTGTAGGTCACGATGCCGAGCAACAGGCTCACATACGCCATGAAGGGCAGGATCGTCTTCAGGGTCAGGTCCACCGTCTGCCTGCCCGCGGCGAGCATGGTGTTGACGAACGATCCCACCGCGGAACCGAATCCCACGAACACGTTCGTCACCGCGTTGAACGCCTTTCCCATCGGTCCCCCCACTGGGACCGTCGCGGCAACCGCGGACACCGACGGCCGGTCCTGTGCAGGGGGCGTCGCGCCCGACCCCGCACCGACCGATCCCGTGGGGACTGACGCAGTTGCGTCCGAAGTGAGGGACCCAGCAGCATCCGGAGTGGATGGTTCGACCTCGGCGATGCCCACCGCGGACACGAACAGATCCTCGGTGATGAACTTGGCCAGTGGTCCACCGGGAGCGCCGGCATAGACGTCGACAGTAGGGATGCCCTTGCGTGGGTACACCCCGATCCTGGCCGTGCCGCCGCAGTTGATCACAGCCGCGACCACTTCGTCATCGGGCACGGACGTGGCGAAGCCGTCGACCGCCTCCGCGCCGATGAGGTCGGCGATCTTCTGGGCCACCGGGTGGATTCCGCCACCGGTCACGGAGATGACCTTCGTGCGCGATCCGTCGACACGCAGCGTCAGGCCGGGGCCCCAGCCACCCGATCCGGCACGCACGAACACCGTGGGCGACTCGGTCGAGGTCGACGTCGAGGTCTCGTGTTCGCTCATGCCTTCGCACCCGCCTTCGCCTGCTCGAACTCGCGGTCGAAGTCGGCAAACACCTCGGTCCGGCCGGTCCGCTTGATCATGAACGCCGTGAGCTTCTCGGTCACGATGCCGCGGATGAAGATCACGAGAATGCCGACGAGAAAGTAACGCAACGCCAACGGGACGGTGGACTCGCCGAGCTGCGTGACCCCGTTGGCGATACCGAACCACACGAACAGCTCGCCCGCGTTGGCATACGGAAAGAACGTCGTGACCGGGTGCACGAACGACACCGTCGAGTCGTAGAAGGCGGGCTTGTGCCGCTCCGGCAAGAACCGACCGAACGAGAAGGCCATCGGATTCGTCAGCATCAGTAGCGCCAGGATGGGCATGATCGTGTACCGGGTGATCCACCACCGACCCGACCACTGCACCGCGCGCGTCACGCGCTCCTCGCCAATGAACGTAGTGAGCGCGTACATGAACGTCAGCAGCACGACCAACGTCGGCAGGATGCCCGTGACGAGATCGACGAACTGCGAACCCGACTCCTCGAACAACCCGATGAAGTGGGTGCCCAACCATTCGAAGACACCCAGCACCCCACCGCTCGTCTCACCGTCCGGCTGAGCCGGTTGCTGCTGCGCCATTACAGCAAGCACTTGCATTCGTGGCCTCCTTGTCGGCCCCCACGGACATGCGCGGCGGGCCTCAGACCCCGGGACCCGCCATGCCGGAACCAGCGCCGTACGCGACGTGGCCCGTTTGCACTTATGTGCATACATTCTTCACGTTTGCCAGTGATGTGTGTAACATGCCGCCGAACCGTCGACAAGGCCCCACACCAGGGGCGACGAGCAAAGGAGCACGTCATGCCGGAGATCCGCGTTGTCATCGGCTCGTCCGTCGGCCTGCACGCCAGGCCTGCCAGCCAGTTCGTCAAGGCCGCGACCGCAACCAGCAGTGACGTGCGGATCGGCAGGCCGGACAGCGACCTGGTCGATGCCCGCAGTATGTTGTCGGTGCTGAGTCTGGCGATCGGCCACGGTGAGGAGGTCGTCCTCCGCGCGGACGGTGACGGCGCGGACGCGGCGCTCACCGAACTGTCCCGCATGCTCGAGTCCGATTTGGACGCGTGATACACCAATGCCACCGCCCCGCGATCAACGTTCTCTCGTCACCGCGGCCCGGATGTACTACGAGGAGGGCCGTTCCCAGCACGAGGTGGCGAAAGCGTTGCGTGTCAGCCGGTCCAGCGTGTCCCGCATGCTGACCGCGGCACGCTCCCGCGGGATCGTGCGCATCGAGATCAACGATCCAACCGGCCGCGACATGGAGCTCGAGGCCGACCTCACCGGACGGTTCGGTCTGCGCGACTGCCGGGTCGCCGAGATCCACAGCGGCGACCGCCCGTTACCCCGGGTCGGAGATCTCGGCGCCCGCTGGCTGCTTGACACGATCCAGCCGGGACAACGCATCGGCGTGTCCTGGGGAACCGGTCTGCAGGCCGTCGTCCAGTCCATCCCGGATGAGGGCGGACTGGACGTCGAGGTCCTGCCGCTGGTCGGCGGTCTCTCCGCCGTGGACACCGCGATCAGCGGCGAGGAGCTCGTGCGTGATCTGGCCGGCAGACTGGGTGGTACGTACCAACGGCTGCACGCGCCGGCTCTCCTGACGTCGAAGGCCGGCAGGGACGTCCTTCTCGCCGAGCCGGCCGTCCAGGCGACACTCGAGGCCGCGCGCACGGTGCAGGTCGCCCTCGTCGGCATCGGCCGGGCGGGCCGTGGGTCGTCCTCGGCGTTGCTAACGGCGATGAACCTGTCCGCCGACGAACGGGCGGGCCTCGATGCCGCAGGCCCGGTCGGCGACGTGTGTGCCCGCTTCTTCACCGCGGACGGCGAGCCCATCACTGGACCCGCCGACGACCGGGTCTTGGCGGTGTCGCTGGCCGACCTGGCGACCATCCCCGTCGTCGCGGGCGTCGCAGCGGGCCCGGAGAAGACCGACGGTGTGCTTGGCGCGCTGCACACCCGCGTGCTCGACGTGCTCGTGTGCGACAGCTCCCTGGCCAGGGCCCTGCTCGCCCGCAGCACCCGGTAGCTTGAGCGCGTGAGCATCGAGTTCGGTCCCGTTTCCCTGCCCGACGAACACGCACGTGCCGGCGCGCTCCAGCGGCACGCCCCACTCCTGACGCCCGAACGGTCGCTGGGCAGACTCGAGCGCATCGGGGCGTGGGTGGCGGCCTGCCAGGGGCGCACGCCGCCGAAGCCGCTGCGACGGATGCGCGTCGTCGTCTTCGCCGCCGACCACGGCGTGACCGCCCACGGGGTCTCGCGCGGCGGCCCGGGCACCACCCGCGAGCTGCTCGCCGCACTCGAGACGGGCGGCACGGCCCTCAACGTCCTGGCCGACACGGCCAGCGCGGGCATCCGCGTCGTCGACGTCGGGACCGACACCGACACACCCGGGCCCGACCACGTGCGGCGCGGATCAGGATCGATCGACACCGAGGACGCGCTCACCGGCGACGAGACCGAAGCCGCCGTCCTCGCAGGCGTACGCGCCGCCGACGCCGAGATCGACGAGGGCGCCGACCTGCTCGTGCCCGCCGACATCGGGGCCGGCGTCACCACCCCTGCCTCGACGCTCGTGGCGTCGCTGACCGACACCGAACCCGTCGCGGCGATCGGCCGCGGCTCGGGCATCGACGACAACGCCTGGATGCGCAAGGCGACCGTCGTACGCGACGCGCTCCGGCGCTGTCGCCCCGTCACCGGAGAGCCACTGGCCCTGCTGCGCACCGCGGGCGGATCCGATCTCGCCGCGATGACCGGATTCCTGGCACAGGCGGCGGTGCGGCGGACCCCGGTCGTGCTCGACGGGCTCGCCGCGGCCGCCGCGGCACTGCTGGCCGAGGAACTCGCCCCCGGCGCGCGCTCGTGGTGGCTGGCTGCCCACCGCTCGGCCGAACCCGCACAGGTGCTGGCGCTGGATCACCTCGACCTGGACCCGGTGGTCGACCTCGACATCCGGCTCGGCACGGGCGCCGGCGCCGCCACGGTGCTGCCGATGGTGGCCGCCTCGGTACGGCTGCTGACCGAGGTGGCAGCCCGACCCGCGCTGCCCGCGGACGCCGACATCACCTGACCGGCCCACAGGGCCCCGACGCACAAAGCTCCCGAGGGCCCCATGGTTGCGTTGAACGCGACTATGGGGCCCTCGGGAGCACAAAGGTGGTTACGGGGCGTGAGTCCGTTCGGTCAGCCGAAGGTGTGGAGCCAGCCGTGGTCGTCGCCGCGCGTGCCCTCCTGGATGCCGACCAGGTGCTCGCGGAGCTCCATCGTGATCGGACCCGGCTCGCCGCCGCCGATCGCGAACTCGCCGTCGTTGTGCTTCACGTGGCCGACCGGCGTGATCACCGCCGCCGTACCGCACGCGAACACCTCGGTGAGTTCACCGGACGTCGCCGCGCTCTCCCACTCCTCGGTGGAGATGCGCCGCTCCTCGACCTTGTACCCGTGGTCGCGGGCCAGCTGCAGCAGCGACTTGCGGGTGACGCCGGGCAGCAGCGAACCGCTCAGTTCCGGGGTCACGACCGTCGCGTCCGCCCCGGAGCCGAAGACGAAGAACAGGTTCATCCCGCCCATCTCCTCGACCCAGCGGCGCTCCGCGGCGTCGAGCCACACCACCTGGTCGCAGCCCTTCTCCACGGCCTGCGCCTGCGCCACGAACGCCGCCGCGTAGTTGCCGCCGCACTTGGCCTCTCCGGTCCCGCCGGGTGCGGCCCGCACGTACTCGGTCGACAGCCACACCGTCACCGGCTTCACGCCACCGGAGAAGTACGACCCGGCAGGCGAGGCGATCAGCAGGTACAGGTACTCCGAGGACGGGCTGTTCACGCCGAGCCCCTCGCCCGTGGCGATCATGAACGGACGCAGGTACAACGCGTCGCCCTGACGGGTCGGAACCCACCGCTCGTCGATGTCGACGAGTTCGGCGATCGACCCGAGGAACAGCTCGTCCGGCAGCTCGGGCATCGCGAGCCGCCGCGCCGAGTCGCGGAACCGCTGCGCGTTCGCCTCCGGCCGGAAAGCGCCGATCGTGCCGTCCGGCTGCCGGTAGGCCTTGAGTCCCTCGAAGATCGACTGGCCGTAGTGCAGGATCTGCGAGGCGGGGTCGAACGTCAGCGGCTCGTAGGCGCGCACCTCGGCGTCGTGCCAACCCTGCTCGGCGTTCCACTTCACGGTCACCATGTGGTCGGTGAAATGGACGCCGAACCCAGGCTTCGCCAGTACCTCCGCTACGCGCTCCGCGGAAGCGGGCTGCGTGCTGGGGATACGGGTGAAGAGGGTTGTCGTCGTCATGCGCTGAGCATATCTCCCCGAGTGGCCCACAGCGCCATACCCGGTCGCTACCATCACGGTGTGAGCATGCACCCGCAGCACCAGGGCAACCCGTTCCCGCCGCCGAGCCGGGAGGGCTCCACGCAGCCCGTTCCCGCGGGAGGCCTGCAGACGGACCTGAAGACGTTGGCCGGCGCTGCGCTGCTGACGTTCGCGGGCGGGATGGTCGTGCTGATCGGTTACCTGATGATCGGCGGATTCGGCGCGTTCATCGGCATTTTCGGCGCCATCTTCGGCATCGTCTGGCTGGCGGGCGTGCACGGCGGCAAGGTGTTCCCGCGTGAGGGGTTCCCGACGCAGTCGCTCGTCGGCGCCGCGGTGGCCTCGGCCGTGCTGCTCGGGCTCGCCGCGCTCATGAGCTGAGATTCCTCACAGCAGCTCTTCCTCACAAGCTCTTCCTCACAACAGCCCTTCCTCACAGCAGGCACGTCACAGCGGGCACGTGTGCGCCCGGGCGCGCCTGCGACGCGGACGCGACTGTCACGTACCGACCGCGCGCAGCACCTCGCCCGGCATCCGCGGCGCGGGCCAGCCGGGGCCGGGCCGGAAGTCGGTCCACGTGCCGTCGAAGGGGAACCGGCCGCGTGCGGCGAGCGCGCCGCAGCGCTCCCCTTCGTCCCGTAACCGGTCGCGTTGTTCGGCGGTGAGCCTGCCCGCCTCGACCGCGGCGTCGGCCTCGTCGAGGTCCTTCCAGTCCCAGGAGCCGTCTGGCGCGACCACCACGTCGAGCACCCCGTCGATCCGTACCGGTCCGTGGGCGTCCCGGCCGCACGGGATCTCGAGGTTGACGTACCAGCCGGTGAACGTGCCGTCCCGGTCGAAGAACCACCACACCGACGACCACCGCTCGTTGTCGACGAGCCGCAGCGTCGAGGTGCCCCGCCACACGTCGTGGACCGCGACCCGCGGCACCGTGAACCGCTCGGCCAGCGGCGCGTCCCGCATCGAACTGCCGTCGGCGAGTCTGCTGCCCACGATCGGGGTGTCGATCGGCAGCCAGCCGAGCAGCCGCGACCCGTCGTCGTCGATCACCCGCAGCGGATGTCGCTGCCCGACGCTTCCGTCCGGGCGCACGAACGTCAGCAGCACGTCGTCGCCCGCGGCCCACGCGCCGGTCACAGTCCCGTCACCACCCCGGCCAG
>Ga0079224_100008388_pt1 | contig 13987 bp, 14 predicted proteins | sample Stecom2015_FD_80414 | JGI IMG/M metagenome (GOLD analysis project Ga0079224, IMG submission 80414) | Agricultural soil microbial communities from Utah to study Nitrogen management - Steer compost 2015 | ecosystem: Environmental > Terrestrial > Soil > Agricultural land | place: USA: Utah... | reverse complement strand
GCTCCGCGAGAACTCCTCAGTAGGGTAGGTAATCTCGAACTCATTGAAATTCCACACTCCGCCTGCTGTGGTTCAGCGGGCACGTACAATCTCGAGCAACCCGAACTGGCTGAACGATTCGGGGAAGATAAAGCGAAGGCAATTGCCGATACGTCGTGTGATGTGGTGGTGACCGGCAACATTGGGTGTCTCGTTCAGATCAAATCCAGCCTCCGGAGGCTCGGGCTGGATATTCCAGTTGTGCACACAGTCGAGGTTCTGGATTGTGCCTATCGCAACGTTCCTCTCGTTGGACGAGACTCAGGATAGGGATAGAGCTAATTGCCCCTTCGCCTTTGCTGCTTCCGGTTCCCGGGCAAAACACAAAACTCAACAAAAAGCAGATATACTGCCTGAGGCAATGACTTGACCTGGGTCTCAAACAGAGTGGACCCAGGACGGCCGAAAATCAAAAATGAGGACACGATCTCAGGAGAGCGATGGGATGATAACCAGGCGGCTTTCTCTTCTTCTTGCTGTTCTATTAACTGCTGGTTGTAGTGACCTGCCTGTGCAGGAAACGGAATCCCTGGACCGGCAAGAAGAGTTCCAGTACGAGACTGAGCAGTTCGCCGATATCCGCATCCTGCGGTATCAGGTACCAGGGTTCGATCAACTCGAACTGCAACAGAAGGAACTCCTTTATTACCTTTACGAAGCAGCTCTTTCAGGGCGTGATATTATCTGGGATCAAAATTATCGACATAACCTTCTGATCCGGAAGACACTCGAGAATATCGTTCGAACCTACTCCGGCGAGCGTAACGGCGAGCAATGGAATCATTTTCTTACTTATGTCAAACGAGTATGGTTTTCCAACGGGGTTCATCATCATTACTCCAATCTCAAGTTCACGCCGGAGTTCACCCAGGATTATTTTGTCGAGCTTATCGAGAACTCGAGTCCCGAAGGCTTTCCCCTGAAAGACACCAACTCGGGACTGGAAACAGTCGACCAACTCGTTGATTTCGTAACACCGATTCTCTTCGATCCACAGGTGGCACCGAAGAAGGTCAACTTGGACGCTTCAATCGACCAGGTCGAAACATCGGCGGTTAATTTTTACGGTCCGGGTGTAAAACAGAAGGATGTCGAGGCTTATTATGCTTCGAAGACAAGCCCTGACCCCTCTCGGCCGCTGGCTTTCGGTCTCAATTCCCAGGTCGTCCAGGTGGGCGGGGGAATACAGGAACGTGTCTGGAAGGTCGGTGGAATGTACTCTCCGGCTATTGAGGAAATCGTCCGCTGGCTCGAGAAGGCAGTTACGGTCGCTGAGAATTCCGCCCAGAAAGCTGCACTGGAAAAGCTCATTGAGTACTACCGTACCGGTGACCTCGAGGTATGGGACGAATACAACGTACTCTGGGTGCAGGACACCGAGTCATTCATCGATGTTATTAACGGCTTCATCGAAGTCTATAACGATCCGCTGGGCTTGAAGGGATCCTATGAGTCGGTCGTCTTCTTCCGTGACGAGGAAGCTACCGCGAGGATTGATGCCCTTGGAAGAAATGCGCAATGGTTCGAAGAGAACTCGCCGATTATGGATCAACATAAGAAGAAAAATGTACAAGGAATCTCAGCACGAGTCATCACCGTCGTGGCTGAGGCTGGGGATGCGTCGCCTTCGACTCCAATTGGAATCAATTTGCCGAATTCCAACTGGATTCGGGCAGAATATGGATCGAAGTCCGTAAATCTCGGAAATATTGTCTATGCCTACGACGAGTCAAGCAAGCAAAGTGGAGTACTCGAAGAGTTCGCCTATTCGGAAGAAGAAATTGCCCGTTCGCGAGAATACGGTACACTGGCCGGCCATCTTCACACGGATATGCACGAAGTAATCGGCCATGCTTCCGGCCACTTGGAACCTGGCATTGGTGTTCCGTCAGAAACGCTTAAGAGCTACGCCTCAACGCTGGAAGAAGCCAGGGCCGACCTTGTAGCGCTCTATTACCAGTTGGATGAAAAGCTGGTTGAAATCGGTGTGATGCCGTCTCTGGAAGTCGGTAAAGCAGAATACGACGGCTACATCCGGAACGGTCTGATGATTCAATTGGCGAGGCTGAACCCGGGGGAAACTCTCGAGTCGGCACATATGCGGGCACGGCATCTTATTTCCAAGTGGGCCTACGAGCAGGGTAAGGCAGACGGCGTGATTGAGAAGAAAACGCGGGATGGCCAGACCTATTTTGTCATCAACGACTACCAGCGACTGAGAGAGCTCTTTGGCCAGTTGTTACGGGAAATTCAAAGGATCAAATCCACCGGGGACTATGAGGCGGGAAGAAATCTCGTCGAGACCTACGGGGTCCAGGTCGACCCAGATCTCCATGAAGAGGTCCTGACTCGCTATCGAAAGTTGAACCGTGCTCCCTATGCCGGTTTCATCAATCCCGTGCTCACCCCCGTGACAGATGAAAACGGCCGCATCACCGACGTTCGCATCGAATACCCTGATGACTTCCTGGAACAGATGCTGTACTACGGCGAGAAGTATTCCATCCTTCCGGTCGTTAATTAATTCTCGCAGCAGGCTGGTCGAGATGGTGTCGGCAGTGCTCTCCAGACTGCTCGCGAACACGCCGGGGCACGGTCGGCGGTTTAGTCCCTATCCTTTAACCGCGGCCTTTCGCGGTCAACGTGCCGACTCCGAATCCGCCGTCGGTTGCAAACAGTGAATCCCCCCTCCAGGAATTCTCCTGGAATTTTCAATATTCATGAGATTTTTTGCCTCCATCTCCCGCATTAAGAAGTGGAAGGGAAAAGACATTCCCATGAATGGAGGCAAATATGAAAAGGGTTGGCATTTTTATCTACGGTGTAGTCAGCTACTTGATTTTCTTTGGTACCTTCCTGTATGCGGTTGGTTTCCTCGGCAACTTCCTGGTTCCTAAATCGATCGACTCTGAGCCGAATTCTCCGTTTTTCTGGGCGTTGGCGGTAAATCTGGTGCTACTCGGAGTCTTCGCTCTCCAGCACAGCGTCATGGCGCGGAAAGGGTTCAAGGAGTTTATTACCCGATACATCCCTCAGCCAGCAGAAAGAAGCACCTACGTTCTGTTGTCGAGCCTGGCACTGATCCTCCTGTTCTGTTTCTGGGAGCCCTTAGGCGGTATTGTCTGGAAAGTTGACAATGTCCCCGGGCAAGTTTTTCTATACAGCGCCTTTGCCTTCGGATGGCTGCTGGTGCTGGTTTCGACCTTCTTGATCAATCATTTCGACCTTTTCGGATTGCGCCAAGTGTACCTCTACCTGAAGGGGGAGGAATACCGTCCGCTGAAATTCTCAACTCCAGGATTCTACAAGTTTGTCCGACATCCTTTATATGTCGGCTGGCTTTTTGCCTTCTGGTCCACGCCCACGATGACAATCAGTCATCTGGTATTCGCAGTGATGACAACAGCCTACATCCTAGTGGCGATTCAACTGGAAGAGCGCGATCTGGTCCGGATCCATGGAGACCACTACCGCAGATACCGCCGTCAGGTCCCCATGCTGGTTCCACGGAGCTCGGCTTATCGGCATGAAGGAACCATCGACGAGAAGCCTGTCGTCGTCTAACAACAAAATCGAGGGTCGCCGGGGACACCGGCACCCTCTTATCCGTCTTCGACAAGTCCGAATGAAGGAGAAGAAGGAGAAAGCGATGAAAGCCTCAACAGAAGCTAATCATATAGCGCCTGAACAACCAGCATATTCGGTTCGAAAGTGGCTGCTCGCTCTCCTGGGGACTCTCTGCCTGTTAGCTGGCATAATCGGTATCTTTGTTCCGATATGGCCCACCACCTGTTTTCTGTTGATGGCCGCTGCGTGCTATTCCAAGAGCTCTGAGAAAATGCATCGCTGGCTCATGGAAAACCGGTGGTTCGGTCGACACTTGAAGCGATATCAGCAGTCGGGCACAGTCGATCCAAGAATCAAGAACTTGAGCGTCGCCTCACTCTGGATCTCGGCTTTAATTTCGATCCAGATCACGAGCGGAAATCTTTATCTCGCGATTCTTGTGGTCGGAATCGCCCTAGCGATCACGATACATGTCCTTCGACTGCCCTCCTCAGCGAATATTGTTGAACGTCCAGCGGCGGAACCGAGCACTTTGTACTGAGAGAGGTCAGCCCATTTAGAGCCCCAACGAGAAGAGTACGATGGCCAGAGCGGTTCCAATAAGGGGAATAACGGCGCTCAAGGCGCCCAGCGGAGCATAGGCTTCGCGATGCGTCTCCCCACAAATCGCTCGAATAGTAGTTACGACATAGCCATTGTGGGGAAGCGTGTCCAGGGCTCCTGAGGACAATGCCACCACACGGTGCAAGTGATCAGCATCCACTCCCAGCTTGAGATAATCGGGGGCAAGAATGGGAAGAGCAATGGCCTGACCTCCGGAAGCCGAACCGGTCAAGGCTGCGATACTGGTGACTGCAATGGCCGCCCCCACCAATGGAGTGCCGGGAACATCGGTGAGAAAGTCGACCGCCATGGCAAATGCCGGCGACTCCCTTGCCACTGTTCCGAAGCCTACAACAGCAGAGGTGTTTGCAATAGCAATCAGGGCACCCATCACCCCGTCACTGGTGGCCTGCCGTAGATTCAGGAAAAATTTGTAGTTGAACACGAGCACTGCCAGGACACCACCTAGCAGAGCCACCACGAGCGCCGCCTGGGCCCACAGGTCGTGGAGGAGAAAAGCCAGGACAAGGACAATCAAGAGCGCGATCAAACCGGTCAATGGCCCGGGCAAAGCTTGTCCGTGATCGTGCGGATCAGTCGATCTGGCCTGGAAGCGCTCTCCTCGTTGTTGTGCCCTTCGCACCATAAGCTGCAACCAGAGGTAGCCGGCCACGGCCATGAAGAGGGCTACTATCAGACTGACCATCCATCCGGCGTAGGGGCTGGTTCCCAGGTAACGAATGGGAATCCAGTTCTGGATCTCAGGCGACCCCGCAGAGGTCATCGTAAAAGTGACTGATCCAAAGGCGATTGTAGCCGGAATGAACCTTCTGGGCAGATCCGCCTCCCTGAACAAACTCACGGCCATCGGATAGACAGAGAAAGCCACCACAAAAAGACTGACTCCTCCGTAAGTCAGTACCGCGCAGGCCAAAACAATGGCCAGAAGTGCATGTTTGAAACCAATCCTGGCGATGATCCAGTGAGATACGCTGGCCGCAGCTCCGGAATCCTCCATTAGTTTTCCGAAGAGGGAACCGAGCAGAAACATCGGAAACCAGTCCTGCACGAACCCGGCAAAGCCGTTCATGTACGCACTCAAGAAGCTCGTCACGTCCGGATTATCGGCAGGGGAGAAGACGGGCAATTGACCGGTAAGAGCCACCACGAATGCACACAACGGCGCCGCGATGAGTAGATTGGTCCCTCGGACCGCAAGATAAATGAGGAGCAGGAGCCCCCCCACCAATCCTACGATGCTGATCATCAAAGCCTTTCTATTGACGTGGAAGCAGGGTTTAACTGGTTGCGTTGGAACGCTCCGAACACCCGTAAGGCCGGTTGACTGCTAAAGCTCACCAATCATACACAAACCCGACGCTCCCCTGCAGGACATTGAGCAAACCTCTTCCGATGAGCACCCGGAACTCAGGACGTACGGCAAACCGCTCAGAGACCCCAATTCTTACTCCGGACCCGAGATTGAAGGCCCAGCGGTCATCAGTAAAACTGAACCGTTCGGTGCCTTCCTCGAACCGAAACTCGCTTCGCCTGGTTGAATGCAAGAGCCCCACACCGCCGAGCACATATGGCCGTGTCCTCTTAGCCGAGAAATAGTAGAGAACATTTGCGACGACCGTCAAGGTTTCCCCTTCGAAGCGCGCACTACTGTCGAAATCTCGAGAGTAGTTCAGAGTTTCTACTACCACTTCCATTCCGACACGCGAGGAGAATGTATACCCGGCGCCCCCACCCAGGCACAGGCCGTTACCGAGGCTCCCCTCATCATCACCGAATCGCCCGTAGCCGATCATCCCGACGACTTCACCCCCGCCCGGAACCTGACCGTAGACGGCACCCATTAAGAGGACAAGACAGAATAGTCCTAAGACGAGTCGCGGTATCAACATTACAGATCCTCCCCGAGGGCGTTTCAGCGCGTCCTAGATTCCTTCTTTTCTTACTTCGGATCTCTTGGCAGATGCCAGTCTACATTCGTTCGATCGCGCTCCACAATAGTCTTATCTTATTGACAATTTTTACCATTGACTGGTAAGCTGCATAGCGATACAGTACCAATTTAGTGCTGTATGGCAGGAGTATTGTTGCTATGATCCGAATGAGCAAATTAACCGACTATGGGATAGTCCTGATGACTCGACTGGCGGAGCACTCGCAGGCTGGAGAAAATTGTAGTGCACGGGATCTCGCCAGAGAAACAGGGCTACCGCTGCCGGTAGTGAGCAAGATTTTGAAACTTCTGAGTAAGAACAGATTGCTGAAATCCCAACGTGGGGCCAATGGGGGCTATTCCCTCGCTCGTAGTGCAACCGATATCTCGGTCAGCGAAGTGATCGGAGCCATGGAAGGACCGATCGCCGTCACTGAATGCATGGATACGCCGGGCGATTGCCGACAGGAGCCGGTCTGTCCTGTGAGGCACAACTGGAGAAAGATAAATAACGCCATCAGCAGCGTTCTGGATGCCATTACAGTCGCCGATATGCTTGAGCCGCTACCGGATAGTTTGGTTACTCTGACGGGATTAGAAATTCCTCTGGATGGGAGCAAATTAACGGGCGGGTCCGCATCCAGTTTGACCGCTTAAAGGATAGTTGACTTACCTGCCAACCCTTTAATTTTCCAAAGGATAGAAGGAGTAAGAATGGCAACAGAAACCGAACAGCTTCAACAAATTGCGGAGCAGGAATATAAGTACGGTTTCTATACCGATATCGAAACCGATTCGCTTCCACCAGGTCTCAATGAAGACATTATTCGCGCCATTTCGGCCAAGAAGAAGGAACCCGAGTGGATGACGCAGTGGAGGCTTCGAGCTTATAACCACTGGAAGACGATGACCGAACCCCGATGGGCTTTCATTGATTACCCTGAAATCAACTACCAGGAGATCGTCTACTACTCAGCACCAAAGAGTCGAAACGACGGGCCGAAGAGTCTTGATGAGGTTGACCCCAAACTGCTTGAGACATACGAAAAGCTGGGGATACCCCTGGAAGAGCAGAAAATACTGGCCGGTGTCGCGGTAGACGCAGTTTTCGACAGCGTGTCGGTAGCCACCACTTTTCAGGAAAGGCTTAAAGAAGAAGGCATTATCTTTTGCTCCATCAGCGAGGCGATTCGAGAACATCCCGATCTGGTTCGCAAGTATCTGGGCAGTGTGGTGCCTTATACCGACAACTTCTTTGCTTCGCTGAACTCGGCGGTGTTCACTGACGGATCGTTTGTCTACATTCCAAAGGGGGTCCGCTGCCCCATGGAACTGTCGACCTACTTCCGAATCAACGCGGCGAAGACGGGTCAGTTCGAGCGAACGCTCATCATCGCCGATGAGGGAAGTTACGTCAGCTACCTGGAAGGCTGCACTGCCCCGATGCGCGATGAGAATCAGTTGCATGCTGCCGTCGTTGAACTGGCCGCCCTAAAGGATGCCACCATCAAGTATTCAACGGTCCAGAACTGGTATCCGGGAGACGATGAAGGTCGCGGAGGGATTTTCAACTTCGTGACCAAACGAGGCAAATGTCTGGGTGCAAACTCACGAATTTCCTGGACTCAGGTTGAAACCGGATCGGCGATCACATGGAAATACCCGAGCGTTCTCTTGCTGGGCGACAATTCGGTGGGCGAGTTTTACTCAGTGGCATTGACAAAAAAGCGCCAGCAGGCCGACACCGGCACGAAAATGATCCATATTGGTAAGAACACGCGCAGCAACATTGTGTCGAAGGGAATTTCCGCCGGTTATGGTCAGAATACTTATCGGGGTCTAGTGAAGATCGGTCGTCGAGCCGACAACGCTCGTAACTACACCCAGTGCGACTCGATGTTGATCGGAGATAAGTGCGGCGCTCATACCTTCCCCTACATCGAGATCAACAACAGCACGGCTCAAATGGAACACGAAGCTTCGACTTCGAAGATTGGTGAAGATCAGATCTTCTACTGTAAGCAACGCGGCTTGTCCGCCGAAGATGCTGTGTCAATGATCGTAAACGGATTTTGTAAGGAAGTCTTCAAAGAACTGCCTATGGAGTTTGCTGTCGAGGCGCAAAAATTGCTGAGTGTCAACCTTGAAGGCAGTGTTGGATAGATTCGCAAAAGAGAACGGAGAGAGACAGGAAATATGCTGGAAATAAAAAACTTACATGTTGTCGCTGGAGACACCAAGATTCTTAACGGAATCGACCTCAAGGTAAACGCCGGCGAGGTGCATTCAATCATGGGGCCGAATGGATCCGGGAAGAGCACCCTGGCGCAGGTCCTGGCTGGCAATGAGGCTTTTGAGGTAACAGAGGGAGAGGTCCTCTATGAAGGGGAAAGCCTGCTCGAGCTGGAACCGGAAGAACGCGCAAGGGCCGGTGTTTTTATGGCCTTCCAATATCCGGTAGAGATTCCCGGCGTTAGCAACACGTACTTTCTGAGGGCAGCCCTCAACGCCATTCGCAAGGAGCGGGGCGAAGAAGAAGTCGATGCGATGAACTTCCTGAAACTGGTACGGGAAAAGATGAAGCTCTTGAAAATGGACGAATCTCTGATGGGTCGTCCGGTCAATGAAGGCTTCTCAGGGGGTGAAAAGAAACGCAATGAGATCTTTCAGATGGCAGTGCTCGAGCCGAAACTGGCGATTCTGGATGAAACCGATTCCGGTCTCGACATTGATGCACTGAAGATCGTGGCGGATGGTGTCAATTCTCTACGTGACCCTGGGCGAGCCTTTATCGTGGTGACGCACTATCAGCGATTACTCAACTACATCGAGCCTGACTTCGTGCACGTGCTGTACAAAGGTCGGATCGTCAAATCCGGCGACAAGAACCTGGCTCTCGAACTCGAAGAGAGAGGCTACGCTTGGATCGAGGCAGAAGAAGAGAGCACTCAACCCGTCGGCTAGCCAGTCCCCCTAATTCTTCATAAGGAACGATGTTGATATGATCGAAGCACTCAAGGAACAGCATAAGAGCTATATCAGCAGCTTTTCGGCGCTTCAGAGCGTTGTTGAGGGGCAAGAGCCCGGCTGGTTAACCCGTCTTCGAAAAGCGGCTATGTTGCGTTTTCAAGAGAAGGGGTTTCCTACGACAAAGGACGAAGAGTGGAAGTATACGGATATATCGCCCATTAAGAAGAGCGAGTTCGACCTGGCTCCAAGCGCTGATTCGCCCCTCTCGAGAGATGAAATCGACGCCATTCCGTTCGCAAATTTAAAAAGCACTCGGCTCGTGTTTTGGAATACCCATTTTCAACCCGAGCTTTCTGATACCAGCGCACTGCCAGGGCAAGTTCGGGTAACCGACTTGAAGGATTTGTTGGTGTCTGATCCAGACTTCCTGGAAACTCACCTGAACCGGTATGTGCGCTGGGAAGACCAGGTACTGAACTGTCTTAATATCGCCTTTTTACAGGACGGAGCGGTCATTCACGTTCCCCGCGGAGTTGCAGTTGAAGAACCGATACACCTGCTCTTTCTCACCGGAGCAGAGGACATTCCCCTGATGGCTCACCCGCGGGTCTTGATCGTGGCTGAGGAGAATTCTCAAATCACCGTTGCCGAGTCTCACATTGGCATCTCAGGACGTTACTGGAGCAATGGTGTCACCGAAATCGTCGCGGCGGAAAACGCCGTAGTGGATCACTACAAGCTGCAGAGAGAAAACGACGATGGATACCATACGGCGACGGTTCAGGCTTATCAAGACCGAGCGTCAAGCGTGACGACACACACGGTGTCCCTGACCGGGGCCATCATCCGCAATGAGACAAACGCTGCACTTGACGGCGAGGGTTGCTGGTCCGAATTAAATGGTTTGTTTCTGGTAAGCCAGGACCACCATGTCGACAACTTCACGCAGCTGGATCATTTGAAACCGAACTGCTCAAGCCGCGAGCACTATAAAGGAATTCTGGACGACAACAGTCAGGGTGTCTTCAGAGGCCGCATCATTGTGGCCAGAGGTGCTCAGAAGACCGATTCGAAGCAGACCAACAACAACCTGTTGCTTTCAGACGACGCAATAATCAATACCAAACCGCAGCTTGAAATCTATGCTGATGACGTGAAGTGTACTCACGGAGCCACGATTGGTCAGATCGACCGGGACGCGATCTTTTATCTCCGCTCCCGAGGGATCGACAAGAAAGCAGCTTGTAGCATCCTGATATATGCCTTCGCAAGTGAAATGGTCAGGAGAATCAAGCTCGAGGAATTAGCTCGACAACTCGACAATTATCTTTTCGAGTGGCTTCCCAGAGGAGAAATCATACGAGACTCTGTTTAGCCGACGAGTGCGGGCGGCTCTCCCAAGCGCCGCCCGCCTAAAGGAATAACCCGGATCGATGAAAACCCTCAACCCGCGAGTATCAGGCACACACGGTGAAACGATTCACGCGGCTTTCGATCTGGAAAAAGTCAGGCAAGAGTTTCCAATTCTGGATCAAACCGTCAACGACAAGCCACTCGTCTACCTGGATAACGCAGCAACGACCCAAAAGCCTCGCCAGGTCATACAGGCCATCACAGAATTCTACGAGACGGTCAATGCCAATATCCATCGAGGGGTTCACCTTCTCAGTCAGCGAGCGACGGATCGCTATGAGCGCAGTCGTGTCCTTGTTCAAAAGTTTCTGAATGCCAGATCGTCGCGCGAGATTATTTTTGTCGGTGGCACGACGGCCGGCATCAATCTCGTTGCTGAATCACTGAGAAGACATGGCATTTCAAGCGGTGATGAAATCTTGATATCGGGGATGGAACATCACTCCAATATCGTGCCCTGGCAAATGGTCTGTGAAGAGACGGGGGCTAAATTACGTGTAATTCCTCTCACGCCGAAAGGGGAACTCGATCTCGACCGCCTGGATAACCTGCTCACAACCAAGACCCGGATCCTCTCTATTGTGCATATCTCCAACGCCCTTGGCACGGTCAGCCCGGTCAAGGAGTTGGTTAAGGCGGCTCATCGCAAGGGGGCTCTGGTTTTCGTCGATGGTGCTCAGTCGGCTGGGCATCTGAAGGTTGACGTACAAGATCTGGGTTGTGATTTTTTTGCGTTCTCCGGACACAAAATTTACGGCCCAACCGGAATTGGAGTGCTTTTCGGCAAAGAAGAGGTCCTCCGCGAGCTGCCACCCTACCAGGGGGGAGGAGACATGATTGAGTCTGTCTCTTTTGAGAAGACGACCTATAACGTGCTCCCCTATCGTTTTGAAGCGGGTACTCCCAATATCTGTGGAGTGATCGCCCTCGGCGAAGCGATTAAGTTTGTAGAGCAGATCGGTCGTGAGTTCATAGAAGCTCATGAAGCCATGCTTCTCGAGTATGCTACGGCGGCGATTCAGGATGTCCCGGGGATCAGGATTATTGGCAACGCCTCCAAAAAGGCAGGGGCTGTCTCATTCGTATTTGATGAGGTTCATGCTCATGACGTCGGTACAATCCTCGATCAGGAAGGAATAGCGGTTCGCACCGGCCACCATTGCGCTCAACCTGTGATGGATTACTTCGGAGTTCCAGCTACGGTGCGGGCTTCTTTTGGACTCTATAACAAGGTTTCCGAGGTGGATGCCCTGATTTCCGCCCTCCATCGTGTCCGAGAGGTTTTTGGCCTATGAGTCTCACGAGCGACCTTTATCAGGATATCATCCTGGATCACAATCGGCGTCCCAGGAATTTCGGCGAGCTAGCAGAGGCGAACCGCAAAGCCGAAGGATACAACCCCCTGTGCGGCGACAAGGTGACCGTATTCCTGAAGCTCGAAGGAGACGTGATCAAGGATATTCGGTTCAAAGGTGCAGGATGCGCTATTTCGACGGCCTCGGCTTCCATCATGACCGAGACTCTAAAGGGCAAGACCGCTCGGGAGGCTGAAAAGCTTTTTGAACGGTTTCGACGCCTTGTCACCGGTAGCTCTTCAGAAAACGATGAAAACGAGATCGAGCTGGGTAGTCTGGCCGTCTTCCGCGGCGTACGTGATTACCCGGTGAGAGTTAAATGCGCTACTCTGGCGTGGCACACACTGAAAGCATCGCTGGAGGGCAAAGACCAACAGGTCACCACGGAGTAAAAAAGCCATGAGTGAAAAAGAGGCAACACCGCTTCATCAGCTCGAAAGTGATGAAGCGCTTCTGTCTCCTGAACAGAAAAGTGAGCTGCGCGAAAAAATCATCGACGTCCTCAAGACCGTTTACGACCCTGAAATTCCGGTCGACATCTACGAGCTCGGGTTGATCTACAACTTGGAAATTCGGGATTCGGGAAGAGTTTTGATTGAAATGACGTTGACGTCTCCAGCCTGTCCCGTGGCCGGCTCCCTTCCCCCGGAAGTCGAGAGAAAGGTCAGGGATGTCGAGGGCGTGGAAGATGTCATTGTAGAACTAGTATGGGATCCACCCTGGAGCATGGAAAGGATGTCAGAAGCAGCGCGCCTCCAGCTGGGCTTCTTGTGAGCCAAGCCGGGCCCGCTGAACTAGAATACTGGATATGAAGAAGCTTGCTCTTCTGTTAGCGCTTCTACTGCTGCTCATAGGTGGAGCCTACTGGGCTTACCAGGATCCAAAAGTTCGGAGCCTATTTGCGACTTCCTCTGAAAGGCCCGAGAATCCGCTTGATTTCCTGGAAGATCTACCCGAGATCACACCTCGCCCCGAAGCAACATCACGTAATCGATCCTCTGCTGGGCGACGTGCACCCGCCCAGGCATCGCAGTCCCAAGCCTCCGAGCAGCAGCCCCAGCCAGAGAATCAGGTGGCCAATGAAGAAGTGGCGCGGGTCATGATGCAGATTTTAGCTGCCAAAGGCCTGGCGTCAGGGATCAACCTGGCGGTTACAGACGAGAAGGTGATCCTGAGTGGCGAAGTTTTCTCTCAGGAGCAGCGCCAAGCAATTATTGATACTGTGCAAAAGGGCCGAGAAGCGCGTCAGGTAGATGCCTCAGGGCTCAAAGTGAATCCCTGATCAACCCGTTGAGAAATAATTAAGCACCGTAGTGCAAAGGATTCCAAGGGAGGGCCCATGGCGCTACGCTACGCTGGAAATCATACGAATCAAGGTACCGTAAAGAGGGCTGCCAGCACGTCCTGTCCCCAGCGAATGACGATTTCGCCGGCATTCTCCTCCACCGAATTGATATCGATCGTGAGCGTTTCCACATGCTCCCCGCCGGCCCGTGTCTCCATCGCGACTTCTGCGATGTCCTGCTCCGGATCATGATCGAAAGCACCCCAGAGACCAGTTTCCCGGTTGACAATCAATTGCCACTCGTCGCCACTACCTTTTCGGGCAAAGATTGAGTAGGTGCCGGCGGGAACAGTCGTTTCACCAAATCTCAAATCTTTCGAAGTCTCCAGCGTCGTCGCCTCGTTCATACCCAGGCGCCACACAAAACCTTCCTGAGCCTGGCTCTTTAGATCGCGACCCTGTAATTGAGGACGACCGTAGTCGATTCGGATCTCAGCCCCATGGATTGTGGCAACAGCCTCCCCTCGCGCGGGAGCTTCCTCGACAGATTCCTCCATTGCTGTCGTCTCGCTCTCTTCCTCGACAGGGGCTTCTGTCGCTTCTTGAGGCGCCGAACAACCCAGAAAGCCAAATACCGCGAGCACTAGTAGAATCGGTGCATTTCTCATCTTTGCCTCCTTGTAGACTGGACCGTACAACCATTATCCTAACAGCTTGTGGGACCTTTTTCGTTTAATTGGAGCGAAATGTCGAAATTCAAACCGCAGCCGGAAGGTGCGCTGCTTTAGAGTTCGACATGATGAG
>Ga0079224_100008386_pt1 | contig 13988 bp, 12 predicted proteins | sample Stecom2015_FD_80414 | JGI IMG/M metagenome (GOLD analysis project Ga0079224, IMG submission 80414) | Agricultural soil microbial communities from Utah to study Nitrogen management - Steer compost 2015 | ecosystem: Environmental > Terrestrial > Soil > Agricultural land | place: USA: Utah... | reverse complement strand
CTGTCTTTTCTTCTGTTCTGTGTACTTTGACCTGGGCCTTTTGATCCCGAAGACCCTGCACAGCCTAAAGAGTTGTTTTTCAAAGACCCAATGGCAGCTCTCCCACAGCAGCTTGACATCCGTGGGAAAACGGATGTAGCTTTCGTAGCAGGTGGCATCCATAAGAAGTACGTGGCTGTTGTTCACATCCCTTTTCCAGTGTTCGAGCAGCACCGACTGGATCCGCTCCCATTCACAGTGCTCCTCAATATATTTCCTTACCCTGGTCATGATGGTGGTGTCCCTGATCTGTTTGTCCTCGGCCAGGAGCTTGCCGCAGAACATCTGGAGGCTGTAGTCGGTGTTGAACCTTTCTATCAGCTGTCTGTCGCTGACGTTGAGATAGGCCTTCAGGAACATCAGTGCGAACATCCCCTTGGCATCAAACCACTTGGGGGCACCGGGTCCTGTATTCTCCTTTGGTAAAAGGAAGGCAAGCTCTTCCCAGGGCAGGGAGTCATGGATCTGTCCGAACAATGAATTCTTGAAAAAGTGATACTTTGGAGAATATCCGTCGAAGTCTTTGAAAATCTGGAGCTGTGCCGTATCTTTCATAGTATTTTGATTTGCAACCTTAAAATACAAAAAAGAAAACCCCGAAAAAAGCCTTTTAAGGACTATTTTCGGGGTTTTTGAGTTAAATTATTGTTGCCTAATTATCTGACAATCAAATCTTTGTAAGATTTACAAGAAGCCCTATTTACAAATGGATCAGGCAAAGGTTCTTATACTTTGCCTCTTTTTGGCCGCTACATCCCAAACACCTCCAGCCATTTTCACCAAAGCGCCTCCTCCTTAAATTTGTAATCCATCTGAAATATTGTTCTTGGATCCCTGGCGTATTCTTTTTTGGCTTAATCGTCAGCTGTAATAACGGAACCTCATCTGACGAAAAAAGGGAAGGATTGCAATTGGTTTCGGTAGATATCTCCAAATCGCGAAGTGGAAAGTTATCTGAGTTCTTTGAGGCAGAAGCCGAGTATATTTGGTTGAAAGATGATTCGGATGATGCACAGCTTAATGCTGGTTTAAATAAAATTATTTTTCACCAGAACAAGATCTTTACGCTGGGTATTTTCGGATGCAAGTGTATCCACATTTTCGATAAATCCGGAAAGTATTTGGCTCGGATTTTTGCTTACGGGGAAGGTCCGGGGAAGTACCTGGATTTCGATGGTGCAGCAATCGTAAACCAGGAATTGGTTCTGTTGGGTGTTTATCCACATAAAATCATGTGGTTTAGCCTGGAGGGTAAATTTTTGCGTGAGGTGCCGTTCCGGGACCGTGTGGGCACGGGCTTGTATTCTGTTTTACAAATTTCAACAAGTCCGACGCAGCCTTCCCTTTCTTCAATAGGCTCCCTTAATCTTCCATTTCCACCGACTCCAGGATGTTGGCCAGGTGGTCGAAATCCCCCATCCCGGGTTTTATTTCATCCCCGCCCTGGAGCGCAATGCCTTTGACGCCGGTTTGTACCAGTATCCCATCCACATTGCCGGCAGTAATGCCAAATCCAAGAAGGACCGGGGTGGCCTCCGCCAGGGTACGGATGAGTTGGAGGACTTCGGGATTCAAATCCAGTGCTTCTGATTCAAGCAAAAGCGTTACGCCATTATCTTTAAGGCCGGGCGCTATCGAAGTCAAGTACCTGATGTCTTCTTCATCCCGGATGTTTTGTTTTAAAATGATCCGGTAGCCCGTGTTGAGCAACATTTGTAAATGGGCCAGCTCCCTGATTTGGATATAACTGACCTCATAGTCTCTAAGGGTGGAAAGAAGCATATCGGGATGGGTATTTTCAAATTCACCGACGTACTCAGGGCCGGATAGCCAGGAGGTTATTTCCCGGAATTTTTCCGGCGAAACATAATTCCGGTCATGATCTTCCAGGTTGAACCCCATCAACTGAACCGACATGCCCGCGCAGTATCTGGCATCGCTCAAGTTGTTTATTTTACTTACTTTTACAGTTGTCTTTAAAGCCATTTTTAAAATTACATCTTTTTTAAATAAGATGGGCATAGGATTCAGTTGAAATGGCGTAATTTTGGGCCGATGCGCGTGTATATGTCAGTACTTGAAATAAGGTGGGTGTTTTTTTTGTTGCTGCTGATATCCTGTAAGGACCTGGATGAGGCACAGATCGGTTCCGGTACGGATTACCAACCTTTGGGGCTCGGAGCGGTGTGGGAATACAAAGTTCTGGAAACGAATTATTTTGGGGAATCAGACCAGGAAACCAACCAGTTTTTTTATAAGGACAGCATTGCCTCCCAATATTTCAATGAAGTAGGAGAGCAGGTTTTTTTGGTTCATCGGATGAGGTCGGATGACAGGCGAGCTTGGGGGCAGGACAAAGTTTTTGCTTATAGGGTCAGCAAGAATACCTTAATCAGGACCGTGGATAATGTCGCCATTGCATGCCTCGTTTTCCCCCCAAGTGACGGACAACGGTGGGACGGCAACATTTACAGTGCCCTACCTGAGAATATCTTTTCGCTGGAGTTGTACGAAAAATATCCGGTTGGCGGTCAGGATTTTAATATGACAGCCAAGGTAGTCCAAAGCGAGGAAGACGACCGGATTACCTTGAGGGACAACCGCTTTGAGGTATATGCTAAAGGAGTTGGCTTGGTGGAAAGTTATTATGAGGTACTGTCCTATTGTACACGAAATGATTGTGTGGGTGAACAAATCATCAGTACTGGCCGTTTTGTTCATTTAGAGCTCATTGGCCATGGATAGAATTATTTTTTGCTTAGTGTTTCTGTGGATCTTCGGAACATCCTTCCCCTTGTCTGCCCAGGACCGCTATGCCGTACATTATAAGTTCAAGCCCCAATCCAGTTTCAGCCTGGATGCTCCGGAAGCCTTCCTTTTGCCCCCGGCCCTCGATAGACGGGCGAGGGAAAATATTCCTGTGGACAGCACGGATCTTCCGGTTGCTTCCAAATATGTGGAGGTCATTTCAAGTCTCGTGGAAGAAATCTCCTACCATTCCAAATGGCTCAATGCTTCTTTGGTGGTGGCCAGCGAAGATCAACTGAGGGAACTTGGGCAATTGCCTTTTGTTGCGTCCGTAACACTTGTGGCCAAAGGTTCTGGGGAAGCCGGCCGGACGGGAAAACTGGAGTATAATGAAAATTTTTTCCCGGGATCCGACAAGGCAGCCTCCTACGAATTTCAAAACGGTATTCTTGGAATTCCGGCAATGCATAAGGCTGGCTTCACGGGCGCGGGGGTGGTTGTTGCGGTATTTGACGCCGGATTTCAAAACACGGACAAAATATCCGGGATGCAACACCTGTTTGAAAATGATCAAATTCTTGCAACGAAGAATTTCGTAACACCCAATACAGACGAAGTTTTTGGATCGGACCCCCACGGTACAGCCGCTCTGTCGCTTATGGCCTCCCATAAGCCCGGCGCGTTGGTAGGTGGGGCGTATGGCGCAAAATATATTCTTTGCATTACCGAGGATGTTGCCTCGGAGTACAGGATAGAGGAGTATAACTGGATCAGGGCGGCGGAATTTTCGGACAGCCTTGGCGTTGACATCATCAACAGCTCGCTGGGTTATAACTATTTTGATGATCCGATGATGAATTACAGCCCGGAAGATTTGGACGGAAAGACGGCTGTAATCTCCCGGGGAGCGGCTCTGGCAGCACAAAAAGGTATCCTGGTGGTCAGCAGCGCCGGCAACGAGGGAAATGGCAGTTGGCAGACCCTTACGCCCCCGGCTGACGCGGACGGGATACTTTCGGTGGGTTCGGTCAATAACAACCTGACCCGCTCAGGTTTCAGTTCGATTGGACCCACGAAAGACGGCCGTATCAAACCGGAACTTGTCGCTTTCGGCAGCGGGGTCACCATATGGAGGCAGGCTGACAAGACAAATACCTCCAGTGGTACCTCTTTCACCAGTCCCCAGATTGCCGCTCTGGCCGCCGGACTGTGGGAGGCAAGGCCGGACTGGACACGGGCAACGCTGATTCAAAACCTGCTGGCAAGCGGAACCCTCGCGGATTCCCCGGACTCAGAACTTGGCTATGGGATACCTAATTTTCTGGATGCCTATTATGGAAAATTACTGGAAACTGAGCCGAAAAAGGAATGGGTGCAGGCTTTCATCTATCCCAATCCTTTGGATGGGGACCAGTTGAAAATTGACTTCGGCAGGGAAAAAAACTGCAGTTTTAAGATGATCAGCACCCAGGGGCGAATTGTAAGGGAGCGCCTGTTGAGCAGGAATTCCCGAGATGTGCCCTACGAAGCATCGCTGGCAAACACCGTACCCGGACTTTATATTATAGAACTTTCAGGAAACGGCGGACTTGAGCGGCTGAGACTGATCAGAAAGTAGTCGCAATGACTTACCGAACTGTTGGACTTCCGAATCATCGAACTGTCAGATCCCGAAAAGGTCGAGGATCATATTCGGGACGGGTTCATTGTTGTGGAAACACAGCTTCGACGGTTACACAATTCGACTGTTCAACAAAATTTGTAGGACCGTCAAAATATTATGCAAATCAATAACTATTAATCAAATTGTCTAAATTACAACAAACCGCTTCCCCAATGAAACCTTTAATAGCTCCCTCCATTCTTTCGGCGGATTTTGCCAATTTGCAAAAGGAAGTTGAGATGGTGAACAATTCCGAGGCAGATTACATTCACGTGGATATTATGGACGGCGTATTTGTACCCAACCTATCCTTTGGGATACCGGTTACGGAAGCCATCCGACGGCATGCCCAAAAACCCCTGGATGTGCACCTGATGATTGTCCATCCCGAACGGTACCTGGAGGCATTTGTACAGGCAGGAGCAGCATTTCTTACGGTGCATTATGAGGCATGTTCCCACCTGCACCGCACGTTGCAGGCGATAAAAGCCCTGGGATGCAGGGCAGGCGTGGCATTGAACCCCCACACCCCGGTAGAACTTTTAAGAGATATCATTATCGACACCGACATGGTCTGTGTCATGTCCGTAAACCCCGGCTTTGGCGGACAAAGTTTTATTGAACACACCTATAGCAAAATCAAAAGACTGAAGAGCATTATATTGGAGCAGGGGGCAAATACCCAGATCGAGGTAGACGGCGGTGTCAATGAGGAAAATTCATCCAAACTGCTGGAGGCGGGCGCGGACGTGCTGGTGGCGGGGAGCTTTGTATTCTCTTCCGATGATCCCACTGCCACCATCGGAAAGCTGAAGAGGAAGGCTCAGGTAAGGCATAAGGTATAAGAAATAGACGTGAGATGTGAGACGTGAGATATGAGACACACGGCCCGACAGGACCACAGCCTTCCCGCTGAAAATGACCGTAGACAGAAGGCCGGAAGGCTTCAATACAATAACCGCGGGTAAAACCCGTGGTAGAACGGCCTCCTTGCCACTCGGCAACCCTGAAAGAGTTGAATATCAGCAACAATAGCCGTTTTTTTCCAGATCAAGACACGCTATATAAATAAGCGCATTTATTTCGGTGATCTTCTTTATGCTTGTTCTCATGTTTTGGTTCAACCCCCACCGGGGTTGACGGGGTGGGAGTTAGCCCCTGTTCCCCGGGTGATTCCGGGGTTATTCACATTTAACCCGCCAAGGCGGGTTGGCTACCCCACGCTGCGCGCTACATGAAGCTCCAAACGCCGGTGCTCAAATCTTTCCGTCTGTCAAATCTCCGATACTTTATGGCACAACTCCCAGGGAAGCCAAAAGAGCTTCAACTACAATAACCGCGGGTGAAACCCGTGGCAGGAAACCTTCCCAAGGGACCAGATTATTTGTAACATTCAATAACCAATCACTATTTTCCATAACCAACTCTCAATACCAGTACTCAATACTCACTACCCAATACCCAATACTCGATTTCCCAAAAATATTCCCGCTTATTTTTTCGTTCAATATTTGTAAAAATAATTTTAATAAAGTTAATTGGTAAATCATTAATCTTAAATAGATAAAAAGCATGAAAAAAGTATTTGTATTGGCAATCCTTTTGGCAGGGTTATGGAACGTAAAAGCTTATTCGCAGGAAACGGGGAACGAGGAAATCACGGATGAGGAAATCAGGAAGTTCGCCACTATGGAAGACTCCGTCACGGCATTTTATCAAATGAAGAATGATGGAATTATTGAGATGATCAAAAACCATGAGGTAATTGATCCTGCCCGATACAACGCCATTAAAGATGCTTGGGGTAACGAGGAAAAATTGGCTGAACTCGAACTGAAGCCTGAAGAAAAAGAAGCTTATGAAGGAATCTTGAGCGCTATGGAATCAGTGAAGGATGAAGTCACTGAGTTAAAGGTGAACTTAATTAAGGATGATGAATACCTGGGGATTCCCATATACAACAAGGTAAACAAAGCGTACAAGGAAAACCCTGAAATTAGAGAAAAAGTTGATTCGATGAAAACCGAACTTTCCGAAAAACGTTCTTCGGCGGATGCTGATCCGACAACTTGAAAACGTGAACACAACAAATAAAAAAACCTCACTTTCGAGGTTTTTTTTTGTCCTTCACCGTTATAAATAATATCCCTGGAGTAATAGCCAGGTGAGGGCTCTGGGGCAATAAATTTTCCGGGTCAAATTTGTGGACGAAAAAATAGATAGTGAAAATGAAGGGGTTTGTCAGTTTTTCATTGGGGTTGTGGGTTTGCATGTTTGGGTTTGCAGGACCGGGCATGGCACAGGATGAGGATTTTTTTGGCATTGAGCGAAAACTCGGGGGCAGGAAAAGCGAAAGTGACGTGGGAAATGTATTCAGGAACGCCATAAGCAACTTCAGTTTTGAGATTTCGACCGGCGGCGGCTATCACCAAAACCGGCTTAATTTTCACAGCCTGGACCCCGCCGCCTATCCCATAGATCCAGCCTTGCCCAATGAGGTGGGGGAAGAAAACATTGTCTTTGAATCGGCCGAATACGCTGTTCCGGTAGATATAGGCGTGAGGCTGGATATGTTTGGGTTCTTCACCCTTGGCGGCGGTTATGGAAAAGAATTCGGAAGAATGGAGCATCCTGAATTTCAATCCCACCGATTTAACTGGGAAGCTGATTCCTATACCTATGACAAGCTGTATGCAACATTTGGACTGGTACTGTATGACGCGCGAAGAAGGGCCTCTTTTTTACAGTGGCGGTATCGGAAATATTCAGGGAACAATTATTATATGCAGTCGGAACTTAAGCAGCGGGTGCGCCAGCATTATCCATGGAACTTTGTGTTGGAAGGGAAATACGGTTCATTAAAAATCAGTAAAACCCACGACAGCCACCTGACGGTTTCAGAACCTTTCTATTCTCTGGGACTGCGCATTGAAAGGGAGTTTTCTCAATACGCGAAGATTTATGTTAAGCCTTCGGCGGATTTTTCATCCTTTGGATACAATATGACGGTGACGCATAACAATGCGGAACAGTTGGAACTACAGCAAGTAAAGCAAAAGTTCTACTCCGTCAATGTTGGGATTTCCATCAGCATTCCCGGCACCAAAAGATGTAAAGTACCGGGATGCGGTGTGGTCATGAGGCATATTCACAACGGCGTGGAGTACCGGGGAAGCTCCATCTGGCATATGCAGGATCGGAAAGTAGGACAATGGTAATCAGGCCGCTGAAATATAAGCGTTCAAACAGATTATAGTTTCAAAAGCTTGTTCTTTTTCGTATCTTGCGGTCTTATTGATTGAAGAATTTTATAAATGGCTCAAGGAGAAAACGAAAGAATCATACCCATTAACATCGAGGATGAGATGCGGGGGGCATACATCGATTATTCGATGTCTGTCATTGTTTCCCGCGCGTTGCCCGATGTCCGCGACGGATTAAAGCCCGTCCATAGGCGGATCCTTTTTGGTATGCAGGAACTGGGGGTAACCCACAACAAACCCTATAAGAAATCAGCCAGGATCGTGGGAGAGGTATTGGGTAAGTACCATCCGCACGGCGACTCGGCCGTATACGAAAGCATGGTGCGCATGGCGCAGCCATGGTCCCTGCGTTATCCCCTCGTAGATCCACAGGGAAATTTTGGTTCAGTGGACGGAGACAACGCCGCAGCCATGCGATATACCGAAGCGAGGCTGAAAAGAATCGCCGAGGAATTGCTGGTGGATATCAACAAAGAAACGGTTGATTTTCAACTGAATTTCGACGACACGCTGAAAGAACCGGAGGTTTTACCGGCCAAAATACCGGCGCTGCTGTTGAACGGGGCTTCGGGAATAGCCGTAGGGATGGCCACCAACATGGCGCCGCACAATCTTGGAGAGGTCGTCGACGGGATCGTGGCGTATATCGACAATCCGGAGATCACGATTGCAGGATTGATGGAACATATACTTGCCCCTGACTTTCCGACCGGGGGCATTATATATGGGTACAACGGGGTTAAATCCGCGTTTGAAACCGGCAGGGGCAGGGTGATCATGCGGGGAAGGGCCGGTATCGAAACAAAGGAGTCCGGCAAGGAAATGATTGTGATCACTGAAATACCTTATCTGGTCAACAAAGCCAGTATGGTCGAAAAGACCGCCCAACTGATCACCGAAAAGAAGCTTGAGGGAATTTCCGCCATCAGGGACGAATCGGACCGTCATGGCATGCGGATCGTCTATGAACTGAAGCGTGATGCTGTCGCAAACGTAGTCCTAAACAACCTTTACAAATTTACAGGGCTACAGACCTCCTTTAGCGTAAACAATGTGGCCCTGGTCAAAGGAAAGCCACATACCTTAAACCTCAAGGAGCTTATTGTCCATTACGTGGATCATCGTCATGAAGTAGTGACGAGGAGAACCGAGTACGAACTCCGGGAGGCGGAAAAAAGAGCGCACATCCTGGAAGGTTATCTGATCGCGTTGGACCACCTGGATGAAGTCATCACCCTGATCAGGAACTCAAGAGATCCCGAGGCTGCCCGTACGGGATTGATGGAGCGGTTTGAGCTGAGTGAGATCCAGGCCAGAGCAATACTGGACATGAGGTTGCAGCGCCTCACCGGGATGGAAAGAGAAAAGATCCAAAATGAATACGATGAACTGATGAAGCTTATCGAAGAGCTAAAAGCCATTTTGGCCAGCGAAGAAAAGCGGATGGAGCTCATCAAGGAAGAACTTTTGGAAATGAAGGGCAGGTATGCCGACGAGCGGAGGAGTAGTATCGAGCATAATGCCGAAGATTTCAATTACGAGGACATGATCCCCAATGAGGAGGTCATCATTACCGTCTCCCACCAAGGTTATGTCAAAAGAACCGCCCTCACCGAATACAGGACCCAAAGCAGGGGTGGCGTTGGGTCAAGGGGCGTATCGACTAAGGAGGATGATTTCACCGAATACATATTCACGGCCTCCACACACAATTACCTCTTGATTTTTACCGATCAGGGAAAACTATTTTGGCTTAAAGCGTACGAGATACCGGAAGGATCCAAAAACTCCAAAGGAAGGCCGGTCCAAAATTTGATCAACATCGCCTCTGATGACCGGATCAGATCCATTATACAGGTGAACAACCTTGCCAACGAGGATTACATCAACAATAATTTCCTGGTCATGGTCACCAAACGGGGAATCATAAAAAAAACCACGTTGGAGCAATATTCCAGGCCCCGCAGCAACGGTATTATCGCCTTAAACATTAGGGAGGATGACCAGCTGATCAACGTGGAAATGACCAATGGAGACAACCACATCGTCATCGCCGCGGACTCCGGGCGCGCCATACATTTTCATGAATCGGCGGTACGGCCTATGGGAAGAACTGCCACTGGTGTGAAGGCCATGAATCTTGATGAATCGGTGTCGGTAATTGGCATGGTTTGTGTGTCGAGGGAAGATGCCTCATTATTGGTGGTTTCCGAAAAAGGATACGGTAAAAGAACGCTTTTGGATGCTTACAGGATCACTAATAGGGGAGGAAAGGGCGTGAAAGCTATGAACATCACCCCTAAAACTGGAGGCCTGGTGGCGATACGGGAAGTGGTGGATTCGGATGATCTCATGATCATTAACAAATCCGGAATTACCATTCGTATCCCGGTTTCAGGTTTACGTGTAATGGGAAGAGCCACGCAGGGTGTTAGGCTCATCAAACTTGGAGAGCATGATGAAATTTCCTCCGTCGAAAAATTATCGAAAATTGAAGAAGTAGTGGATGACCCCGATGCGGAGGGGGAAAGCACATCCGATTCTGATAACGAAGAAAACCAAACTCAAGAACCAAATTTAGATTAAAAATTAACCAATGAGAAAATTAATTTTATCATTAGCCTTGGTTGGAATGGCTACCCTAGCATTTGGCCAAAAAAAGGTAGTCAGATCTGCGGAGAGAAATATGAACAGGGGCAACCTTACCGAAGCGTATTCCGAGGTTCAAACCGCCATTGAAGATCCCTCCACCGGCAGCGAATCGGAAACCTACCTGTTAAAGGGCAAAATTGAAACCAAGATGTTTGTCGCCGATTCGTCAAATACGGAAGAAACCGTCAGTTTGGGACGAACCGCGTTGGGATCTTTCCAAAAGACTATGGAAATGGAAAACAACGATTCGACCAGCAAGGTAGGACAGGAGGTCTATAAAGAAGTGGTTGACGGAATACCGGAAAATTTGCAGGGTGAGGGTGTTTTGAAGCTCAAAAACGCTTCGTTTAACAAAGCTCTGGAGCGTTATGAAGCGGAAGATATGGAAAATGCCTTCGGGTTCTTTTCTCTGGCAGCGGATATAGATCCGGCCGATACTTCGGTAGTCTTCAACGCGGGTTATACGGCCAACCTAAACGGTAATTTTGAAGCCGCCAAAAAGTATTTCAGCATCTTGTTGGACAATGAAGAATACAACAAACTCAATGCGTACTATTTTTTGATCCAGATCGCTAGCTCTGAGGACAAAGACCAGGAGGAAGCATACAGGCTGGTGACGGAGGCCAGGAAGGTTTATCCTGATGATAAAGGTTTGGCGGAATTTGAAATTCAATTGTTGTTGCAACTGGACAAATTGGATGAGGCCATGGCATCGATTAAGGAAGCCCTGGAAACCGATCCGGAAAATACCGCCATTCGTCTGAGATACGGTTATCTGAAAGAGCAGTCGGGTGATCTGGACGGAGCACTGGAAGAATACCGAAAGACAGTGGAAACCGATCCTGAATTTTTCGAAGGGAATTATTACGCGGGGGCAGTCTATTTGGACCAGGCTAGGGAAATTATCAATGAAGTAAATGACCTGAGTGATCAGGAATGGGAGGCAAAATCAGAAGGGTTGCTGGCAAAAGCGGATAGCCTTTATGAGGAAGCCATTCCTTACTTTGCCAAAGCTTCTGAACTGCAGCCTGAAAATACGGAAATTCTTAAAATATTGCATTCAGTCCATGTACGGCTAAAAAATGAATCCAAAGCTCAGGAATATGATATGAAGCTTCGGGAACTGATCGGGCCGAATTGGGCGGAGGACCTATAATCTTTTAAAAAGCCGTTTGAAATACTTCAAACGGCTTTTTTTATACCCTGTCGTCAACTTTTTTGGAAGCCGCTTATAGCTCATGGCGAAAAGTTTCTAATAGCTCCTTTCCCTCCACGGTGTATCGGACTTCCCCTTGCAAGAGAAACCTGTTGGTTTGTAGCAGGGCCTCGTAGGTTGGATTTTGGATGTGCTTTGGAATTTTTAGGATTCGTGGATCTCTTTTGGGAAAGGGGGGTGGTGTTTTTGATCCAAAAAAATGGGGGATCAGCGTGGTGGGACAGCTTAACCCGATCCTGTCTATGTCAAAATTCCGGAAATATTCACCTAACCTGGCGTTGATGTCCGAAAAAAAATCCAAAGACTGCGCTAGCCGCAACCTTGATCCCGCCCGCGATTTCCCCTTTGTTTTAAGGTATTTAAGTTGACTTTTACCCTGTTTTTTCCGTACCATATAGGCCCGGAAGACTTTATGGTCCTTTACCTTCCCCCCTTCAAAACAACCAACAGCCGCCATTCCTGAACGGACAATGACAAGCACGTGGTGACGGAGATCCCGTCCAGCGTCCGGGCCATTTTGAGGGGAGGCAAAGCTTATGGGCAAGCGGAACTTGAGGACGTTTGCTTCACCACTGTAAAACAGCAACTCATTTTTTCTGGGATCAATATCGTAATCCATCTGTGCGCCGTGAATGGCGTCGAGTATGGTTTTGCATTGAGCTTCTGTGAACAAAACGGTCTCCATAGGAATTAGATAGTATATTTGTGAAATTACACGAAATCGCAGGATATGGAAAATACTGAATACTTGTTTGAGAGAATGCTGGACAAGAATGAACAGGAGGCTTACAAATATGCTGTGCGGCTGGCAAAAACAGGAGACCGAAATGTTTTTGACAAAGCCATTGAGCTGTTGAAAGGGAATGACATGGAAGCAGCTTTTCTGGCCACACAGGTACTTGCCAATATGGATAACCGGCAAGAGGCATTAGGGTCGCTGCTGGACGCCATTCACGATCATAAAAACCGCCACAGAAACGGGGCGTTGGTGGCAAGCCTGGAGGCATTCGATCTTGGCGAAAAATTCGTGGACATCTTAAGAATCTATTTGTTCGGCAATTTTAAGTCGTCCTCGTTAGCAAAAGATTATCTGGACCATACCGAGTTTGATGTTACACCCCGAGTGCTGCGAAAAGCCAAAAAGCATTGGCAACATTTTAAAAACAACAGCAATCAGGATGAGGCGTTTGAAATTAAAAACGCGGAGGTGCAGGAGATATTTCATGATCTGGATACGCTGCTGGGAGACGAGGATACCGAACCGTAGGACATTTAAATGTCAAAATGACATGTTATCTATGATTTTGTACAATAAGTACGCCATAAAGGCTGATTATAAAGGGAGATCTGGGTTGGAACATGAATTGATTACTTGATATTCCAAAAGAACATCAAGATTAAAATTATAAAGCCATGTTAAAATTCAGTGCTCAAAACAATAATGATAGCTACGCGGTATCCCTATCTGATCTGTTATTCCCGGAATTTCCCGCGTCCGTAAAAACCGGCTTTGCCAGGCAAGCCGAAAGTGCGGCTCCGAAGATCAACATAAAGGAGAACGATGACGCATTTTTGCTCGAATTAGCTGTTCCCGGCAGGAAGAAGGAAGACTTTAACATCGTGCTGGACCAGGCCTTGTTGACAATATCCGCGGGGTCGCAGGAGGAAAGCGCCTCTGAAGAGAAGCATTATCAAAAGCGGGAGTTTTTCAACCGGCAGTTCAGTAAGGTTTTTGAACTTCCTGAAAGTGCCGATACGGAAAAGGTTAGCGCACAATATCTTCAGGGCGTGCTGAGCATTAGGGTTCCAAAAAGAGAGGAACTTAAACCCCAGCCTCCTCGGGACATCCCTGTGAAATAAATCAATGTTAAATTTAAGTAGAATGTACGCGTTCTACTTAAATTTTTTACACCCATTTATTAATTGTCAAAGGCATTACCTATGGAATTCAAAGATTATTATGCTGTATTGGGGGTCAGTAAAAATGCCTCACAGGATGAAATCAAAAAAGCCTATAGGAAACTTGCGCTGAAATACCACCCGGACAAGAATCCCGGCGATAAAGCCGCCGAAGAAAAGTTCAAGGAATTAGGCGAAGCCAAGGAAGTTTTGACCGATCCCGAGAAAAGGAAAAAATATGACGAACTGGGATCGAACTGGAAGCAGTACGAGCATGCTGATTTTTCCGGTGGACCGTTTAGTTCCGGTGGCCGTCAACGGGACTTTAGAAGTGCGGCGGACATGTTTGGCGGTGCGTCGGGCTTTTCGGATTTCTTTGAGTCTTTTTTCGGAGGGATGGCGGGAGCCGGCGGGTTTGAACAGACGTTTGGTGGAAGCTATGAGCCTGCAGGTGCCGATCTTGAAGGGGAAATCCTGTTAAGCATATCAGAAGCTTATCACGGAGCCG
>Ga0079224_100008385_pt1 | contig 13988 bp, 11 predicted proteins | sample Stecom2015_FD_80414 | JGI IMG/M metagenome (GOLD analysis project Ga0079224, IMG submission 80414) | Agricultural soil microbial communities from Utah to study Nitrogen management - Steer compost 2015 | ecosystem: Environmental > Terrestrial > Soil > Agricultural land | place: USA: Utah... | reverse complement strand
CTGGCGCGACCTCACGCCGGCCGACGAGCAGGCCCTCCTGGAGCGCGGCATGAACCGGGTCACGGACACGTGCATCCCCGAGGAGGAGGCGTTCCGCCGCCTCGAGAAGGCGCTCGTGAGCGAGTGGACGACGGCGGAGGCCGAGGGGTGCCGGCACTTCCCCCACGAGTTCGCCTACCGCATGATCCGCTCCGGCGCCCTCGAACGCTACTACCAGATCGACCCGAAGGACTCCTGGCTCGTCGCCGCCGCCGAGCGCGACCTCCCCATCGTCGTGCCGGGGTGGGAGGACTCCACCACCGGCAACATCTTCGCCGCCCACTGCCTCCTCGGCGACGTGAAAAGCCCCCACACCGTCAAGACCGGCATCGAGTACATGATGTGGCTGGCCGACTGGTACACGGCGCACTCGGAGGGGCCCGGCATCGGGTTCTTCCAGATCGGCGGCGGCATCGCGGGCGACTTCCCCATCTGCGTCGTGCCCATGCTGGAGCAGGACATGGACCGGCGGACGCCGCTCTGGGCCTACTTCTGCCAGATCTCCGACTCCACGACGAGCTACGGCTCCTACTCCGGCGCCGTCCCCAACGAGAAGATCACGTGGGGGAAGCTCGGGCCGGACACCCCCCGCCACATCGTCGAGAGCGACGCCACCATCGTGGCCCCGCTCATCTTCCAGTACGTCATCGAGACGGCGCGGGCGGAGGGGTAGGCCGTCAGTTCGTGCCGCGGAGCTGGGCCAGGATGCCGTCGATCCGGGCGTGCTGGACGGCCGGCGCCATGCTCCGGGCGTGCTCGTAGTGCGTGATGGCCTCGGCCGTCTGCCCGGCCGCCGCCAGCGCCTCGCCCAGGCTGTCGTGCACGTTCCACGACTCGGGGTGGTCGGCGACGTTGCGGCGGAAGACGGCGATGGCGTCGTCGGTGCGGCCGGTGCCGAGGAGGAGGTAGCCGTACGCGTTGACGTCGGCCTCGGTGGCGACCTCGTAGAACTCGGCTTCGAGGGCCGCCGCCTCGTCCGCCCGGCCGAGCGCCGTGAGCAGGCCCATCTTCGTGCCGAGGTTGGTGCCGTTCCGGTTCATCGCGATGGAGCGGTCCACCCAGCCGAGGGCGTCCTCCATCCGCGTCTCGGACTGGAGGGCGTAGGCGGCGGCCTGGTTCCAGCCCTGCCAGAAGAACCGCGGCAGCCCGCGCAGCTCCCGCTCCATGTTCGCGAGCACCACCTCGGGCGTCTCGACGGTGACCGTGAACGGGACCTCCACGTTCTCCCAGTGGAGCACGACCTCCGTCGAGGTGCCCGTCGGGTCGTCGAAGCGGTAGAGCAGGCGCTCCTGGAAGTCGGCCGGACGGGGGGTGACGGTGACGCGGAGGGCGTCCTCGGCCTCGTCGTAGCTGAACGAGCCCCAGGCGTCGGCCATCGTCGAGAAGATGACGGTCCAGGCGCCCGTCGTCGGGATCATGTGGAGGCCGTAGCGGCCGGCCGGGAGCGGCTGCCCCTCGACGGCCACGTCGGTGCTGACCTCGAACGTGGTGTTCTCGTTGGCGCCGGCGCGCCAGACCATGTCGTAGGGCACGAGGGCGCCCCAGATGGCGCGGCCGTTGACGCCCGGCCGGTGGTAGTCGATGGTGATCTCGGTGATGCCGACGGTCTGCGTCACGCGGGCGTGGGGGCTCACGTCGGGCGTCGTGAGGGCGGGCTGCGCGTGGGCGAGGGGGGCGGCGAGGAGGAGCGCGAAAACGAGGAAGCGGTAGCGGTGGCGCATGGCGGAAGGGGCGGGTCAGAAGGACTTGGGGGAAGTTAGGAAGGCCGTGCTAAAGAAACAGCACAGGGCACGCACTACTGCCCGGCCGGCCCCTGGACGACGCTTCCCTGCCGGGCGTAGGCCCAGGCTGCCTCGACGGTGCCCGACGGCACCGCGTCCGTCACGCGCGGCCGGCCGAGGTCGTCGAGGACGACGAACCGGTTGTGGGCGCCCGCGCGCTTTTTGTCGGTGTCCATCGCAGCCAGAAGGGCGTCGCCGGAGGCGACGAGGGGGTAGGGGAGGGGGAGGCGAGCGACGAGGCGGTCGGCTCGCGCGAACGGCTCGGGGAGCGCGGGGGCCGTCCACGCCCGCCCGGCACGGACGCTCGCGGAGAGGTGGAGCGCCGCCCGCAGCCCGAGGGCGACGGCCTCGCCGTGCGTGAACCGTCCGTACCCCTCGGCTCGCTCGACGGCGTGGGCGAACGTGTGCCCGAGGTTGAGCACCGCCCGCCGTCCCGTCTCCCGCTCGTCCTCGGCCACGACGCCGGCCTTGAAGGCGACGGCCCGGCGGATCGTCGCGGCGACGGCCTCGGGCTCGCGCGCCAGCACGCGGTCCAGGTCCCTTTCGAGCCGGGCCACGGCGTCCTCGCCTTCGAGGAGGGCGTGCTTGACGACCTCGGCGAGGCCGGAGCGGTACTCCCGCTCGGGGAGCGTCGCAAGCGTGGCCGGGTCGGCCAGCACGAGGCGCGGCTGGTGGAAGGCGCCGATGAGGTTCTTGCCCGCCGCGTGGTTGATCCCCGTCTTGCCGCCGACGGCGCTGTCCACCTGCGCGATGACGGTCGTGGGGAGGTGGACGAGCGGGAGGCCGCGCAGCAGCGTCGCCGCGGCGAATCCGGCGAGGTCGCCCACGACCCCGCCGCCGAGGGCCAGCAGCGGCGTCCGCCGGTCGATGGCCTGCCCTGGACTCGAACCGAGGCCGAGCGCCCAGTCGTAGAGCGCCGCGAGCTGGTCGAGCGCCTTCGACGCCTCGCCCGCCGGCACCACGCGCGCCTCGGGCCGCCAGCCCGCCGCCCCCAGCGCGCGCACGACCGGCCCGAGGTACAGCGGCGCCACGTTCGAATCGGTCACGACGAGACAGCGGCCGGGCGCGAGGTCCACCCCGGCGAGGAGCGGCGGCAGGTCGGCCAGCGGGCGGAAGTGGACGGCGTAGCCGCGCCCCCCGGGCAGGGGGACGGGGACGGCGTGAGACGGCGGCGTGGCGGCGTGCGGCATGGAGGCGGGGAAGAAGGGCATCGGAACGCCCGGGATATATTCGCCCATTCCCCGTTCGCTCACAGCCCCTCCCCGTCATGTCTCCCCGATTCCTCGCAGCCGGCGTCCTGGCCGCCGTATCCCTCACGGCCGGGTGCCGCTCCACCGTCCCCGTCGAGATCGAGCGCATCGAGGCGTCCCCGTCGACGTCGCAGACCGGCGACCCCTCGGCTCCCCCCGCGACCGACATCTTCGAGGCGCGCGTCGAGGCGCAGGCCTTCCTCGACAGCTACGCCTCGCAGCTCCAGCCGCTCTACTACGCGTCGGCCCTCGCGCAGTGGGACGCCAACACCCGCATCGTCGAGGGCGACGACACCAACGCCCGGCGCGTGCAGGAGGCCGACGAGGCGCTCGCCGCCTTCACCGGCTCCGTCGAGAACATCGAGCGTGCCCGGCACTTCCTCGAACAGCGCGACGCGCTGACTCCGCTCCAGGTGATGCAGCTCGAAGCGATCCTCTACGCCGCCGCCGCCGCACCCCAGACCGTCGCCGACCTCGTCTCGGAGCGGATCGCCGCCGAGACGGCGCAGAGCGAGCGCCTCTACGGGTTCACCTACGTCCTCGACGGCGAGGAGGTCACGACCAACGACCTCGACCGCATCCTCCGCGAGTCCACCGACCTCGACGAGCGCCGCGCGGCGTGGGAGGTCTCGAAGGAGGTCGGCCCCACGCTCACGCCCGGCCTGGAGCGGCTCCGCGACCTCCGCAACGGCGTCGTCCGCGCCCTCGGCTACGACGACTACTTCGCCTACCAGGTCTCCGCCTACGACATGACGAGCGACGAGATGGTCGCGCTCATGCAGCAGCTCAACGAGGAGCTCCGCCCGCTCTACCGCGAGCTCCACACGTGGGCCCGCTACGAGCTCGCCGAGCGCTACGGCCAGCCCGTCCCCGATCTCATCCCGGCCCACTGGCTCCCCAACCGCTGGGGCCAGGACTGGATCGCGATGGTGACGGTCGAGGGCGCCGACATCGACCCGGCGCTGGAGGCACGCGGGCCGGAGTGGCTCGTCGAGCAGGCCGAACGGTTCTACGTCTCCCTCGGCTTCGACGAACTGCCGGACTCGTTCTGGGAGCGCTCCAGCCTCTACCCACTCCCGGAGGATGCCGACTACAAGAAGAACAACCACGCGAGCGCCTGGCACCTCGACCTCGACCGCGACGTGCGCAGCCTGATGTCCGTCGAGCCCAACCGGGACTGGTACGAGACGACGCACCACGAGCTCGGCCACATCTACTACTACATGTCGTACACGAACCCCGACGTGCCGCTGGTGCTGCGCGAGGGGGCCAACCGCGCCTACCACGAGGCCGTCGGCAGCCTCATGGGGCTGGCGGCGCTCCAGCCGCGGTTCATGCAGGCCGTCGGCCTCACGCCCGAGGGCGCGGCGCCGGACCCGATCCAGGGGCTCCTCCAGGAGGCCCTCAACTACGTCGTCTTCATCCCCTGGAGCGCCGGCGTCATGACGCAGTTCGAGCACGACCTCTACGCCGAGAACCTCCCGCCCGAGCAGTGGAACGCCCGCTGGTGGGAGCTGAAGCGGGAGTACCAGGGCATCGCCCCCCCCGACCCCGCCCGCGCCGCCGTCGGCGCCCCCTACAACGACGCCGCCACCAAGACCCACGTCAACGACGACCCCGCGCAGTACTACGACTACGCGCTCTCCAACGTCATCCTCTTCCAGCTCCACGACCACATCGCCCGCGAGATCCTCCACGAGGACCCCCGCGACACCAACTACTTCGGCCGCACCGAGGTGGGCGACTTCCTCGAGTCCATCCTCTCCGTCGGCGGCACCGTCGACGGCAACGAGCTCCTCCGACGCACCACCGGCGAGCCCATGACGGCCCGCCCCATGCTGGAGTACTTCCAGCCGCTGCTCGACTGGCTCCGCGAGCAGAACGAGGGCCGAACCCACACGATCTGACGCGTGATGACGTGACGCGTCACGGAAGGGAACCGATGGGGATGGAGGAGGGTGGAGGGGGTAGATCGCACGTCTCCCCCCTCCATCCTCCTCTCACCCTCCACCCCCTCTCCCCATGGGACTCCTCGATTTCATCCGCGACGCCGGACGCGACATCTTCGGCGGCAACAAGGGCAACGAGGCCGAGCAGATCAAGGCCGAGATCGAGCGCGAGCTCGGCAACAACATCCGCAACCTCGGCGTCACGTTCAACGACGGGCGCGTCACGCTCCAGGGCGAGGCCACCAGCCACGCCGCCAAGGAGAAGGCCACCCTCATCGCCGGCAACGTCCGCGGCGTCGAGGCGGTCGAAGACGAGGCCCTCCGCGTGGCCGCGCAGCAGGCCGGCACCGCCGCCGGCGCCGCCGCTGCCCCCGCACAGTCGACCGGCTACCGGGCGCGCTACTACACCATCAAGTCCGGCGACACCCTCTCCGGCATCGCGAAGGAGTACTACGGCGACGCCAACCGCTGGCAGGAGCTGTTCGAGGCCAACCGCGAGGTGATCAAGGACCCGGACAAGATCTACCCCGGCCAGCGCATCCGTGTCCCTGTGGACTGACGTGCCTCCGCCCGTGCGTGCGTGCGCCCCGTCCGGCTCCGAGCCGGGCGGGGCGCACACGGTTTCAACCGCCCGGGCAGCTATCGAAGGAGCGTGAGGCGGCGGGTGAACGTCCGCGTCGTCGCGCTCCCCTCCTCTGCTATCACTGCGCGGACGACGTAGACCCCCGCCGTGAGACCGGCCGTTGCGACGCGCACGCGGTGGGTGCCTGCCGCGCGCGTGCCCTCCTCCACGAGGGCGATCTCCCGCCCGAGCACATCGTAGACCGAGACACGAACAGCCGACGGCGCCGGCAGCCGGAAGGCAAGCGTGACAGGCCCCGACGACGCGGCGGGGTTCGGGAACACTCGCAGCACGAGGGCCTCCTCCGGCGGGGCCGGCTCCGCCGCGTCCAGCACCGGCGCGAGGTCGTAGGCGTAGGAGGCCCCGGCCCCGCTCAACCCCATTGGATCGGCGAGGGGCGCCCCGACGACGGCGGTTTTCCCGTCGAGGGCGACCGCCCTCCCGAAGCCGTCGTTACCTGCCCCGTCACTCGCGGTCAGCTGCGCCCGCTCCACCCACACGACACCGCCGGCATCGGCCGTCCGCTCGTAGACGTAGGCCACACCGGGGTCGTCGTCGCCTGGATCGCCGAGGAGCGCGACCGCGCCATCGAGGGCCGACGCGTAGATGCTGAGGGGGAGCAGCGCTTCCTCCACCCACATGGGGCCGCGCGATCCGCCCTCGCGGTGGAACGCGTACACCCCCTCAACGTCCGTCCCCACGAGCGCGAACACGTCCGGGCCGGCGGCGCTGACGGCGGGGCCGGAGCCGAAGAATGTCCCGGGCGGGACGAGCGTGCCGAGGTCGAACTCCTCGACCCACCCCCCGTTCGGGCCATCGGGGTCCCCCGTCCGTGCGAAGACGTAGGCCGTGAACCGATCGAACTTCGGCGCTTCATTGGCGACGACGAACTCGCCCGCCGGCCCCGACGCCAGCGCGAGGTCTAGCCCGAACACGTTGTCGAACCCGATGGTGTCGGAGAACAGCTTCGCCTCCTCCACCCACGCCCCGCTCGTCGCGTCGCGGCGGAAGACGTAGACGGCGCCGGTGTCGAACCCGGCCCCGGTGGCGCGCGGTGCGCCCACGGCGAGGAGGTCGCCCACGACCGCCACCGCCACCCCGAACCTGTAAGACGTGCCGAGGTCGCTCGGGAGCAGCTTCGCCTCCTCCACCCACGTGCCGGTACCGGCGTCGCGGGCGAAGACGTAGACGGCACCGCCGCCGTAGAACGCGGCGGAGTCTCTGGGGACCCCGACGAAGACGCGGTCGCCCTCGGCGGCGACGGCATCACCGAACCGGGCGCCGGGGAGGGCGTCGGCGGCGGTGAGCTTGGTCTCCTGCGCCCAGCCGGAGGCCGTGCGGCGGAAGACGTAGGCCGCCCCGGCGTTCAACGTCGCCCCGTCGTCCCCGTAGGCGCCGACGACGGCGATCTCGCCCGAGATCGCGACGGCGCTGCCGAACCGGTCGGAGACGTCGGGATCGCCGGGGAGGAGGAGGGTCTCAGGCTGGGCCGCCGCGCCGGGGGCCAGCGCGAGGGCGAGGAGCAACATGGAGAGGAGCCGGATCACGATCTCGGAGGTCAGCAGACGCAAGCAGTGGAAGCGAGAGGAAGGTCCGTCAGGGACGGCCTCGTACACAACATCCTGACACTCCCCGTAAGCGGCCCGCGAACGGGTGTAAGTAGCCTGCGAACGTCTGTAAGGGGCCTCCTGCCGTGCCGGCCGGCAGGCCACGGCTCCCCATTACGCCCCCAGGTCGGTGAGCACGGCGTCGGCGGCGTGGCGGCCGGCCACGAGGGCGCCGTTGATCGAGCCGTTCCGCCGCCAGTCCCCCGCCACGTAGAGGCCCTCGGCGAGGCGGAGCGCGCGCTCGGGCGGGTCGAGCCGTGCGAGGTCGGGGAGCGCGTGGAGGATCCGGTAGAGCCGGAGGAACCGCCACCCGTCCACGGCCGCGCCGAACCACCCCCGCAGCTGCGCCCGCGCCGTCGCCTCCACCTCGGCGTCGGCCCGGGGCGGGTTCCCCACGATGGAGGCCGCCACGAGCGCCTGCCCCTCCGGCGCGTACGTCGGTGCCACGTTGCTGAGGACGGCCACGCTGTTGACGGGGCCCGCGCCCTCGCCGTCGAGCACGAGCACGGGGCGGTCCACCGGCGGGGCGTCGGCGGCCCAGTAGACCGTCGTGCTCGCGCGGGAGCCGGGCGAGGCGAGGCCGTCGAGGAGGTACGCCGCCTCGGGCCCGTCCGTCGCCACCACCACCGCCCGCGCCGCGACGCGCTCGCCGCCGTCGAGCACGACGGACCCCGGCGCGACCTCGGCCACGCGCGTGTTGAGGCGGACGGTCTCCGCCGGCAGCGTCGCCGCGATCTGCTCCGGGATCGCCTGCATCCCCGCCGCCGGCAGCGCCGCCCTCCCCTCGGCGAACATCCGGAAGAGGAACTCGAAGGCGCGGCTGCTGGAGCGCTCCAGGTCCTTCTCCAGCAGCATCCCCCCGAAGAGCGGCCGGAAGAGCCGGTCCACCACCTCCTCCGAGAACCCGTAGCGCTCGCGGAGCGCCTCCTCCACCGAGCACTCGGGCCGGGCCCACAGCCGCTCCGGCGGCCCGCCCGTCACCGCCGCCCGCACCCGCAGCACCCGCAGCTTGTCGGCCAGGCCGCCGACGCCCGCGGCGAGGGTCCGCGGGAGGTCGAGCGGGTGCCGGAGGGGGTCGGCCACGCGGGCGAACGTGCGGCCCAGGCGGACCAGCGCGCCGGCGTCGAAGAGGCGGAGGTCGAGCGCGTCGTAGTCGAGCTGCCGCCGGGCCTCGGGGTAGGCCGTGAGGAAGACCTGGAAGCCGCGGTCGAGCAGGAAACCCCCCTCCCGGTCGGTGCGGACGCGCCCGCCGACGGCGTCGGACGCCTCGAAGAGGCGCGCCGAGAGGCCGCGGTCGGCGAGGCGGCGGGCGCAGCTGAGCCCCGCCAACCCCCCGCCGACGACGAGCGCGTCGTAGCGGGGCATGGCATCAGGGGCCGGCGCCGGGCGGCGCCAGCGTCGCCGTGGCGACGGGCGCCCCCCCGCCCACCGGCACGAACGTGAGCTCGATGGCCTCGCCGCTCAGGAACGGCGCGGCCTCGGCGAGCCGCCCCTCCGCCGCCAGCGCGCGCACGCGGGCGGTGTCGAGGCAGAGCCGCCCGTAGGCGCGGTGGACGGCGAGCGCGCCCCGCTCCGTGAGCGGGAGGTCGGCGTCGCGCTGGTCGGGGTCGGCGCGGAGGTCGAGGAGGACGCGGGCGGTGTAGCCGTCGCCCTCGCGGAAGAGCGCGAAGGAGCCGGTGCGCTCGTCGGGCACCTCGGGCGAGGGGGTGAGGACGTAGTCGGCGCGGAGGGTGTCGCCGTCGGCCGAGAGCGCGAGCTGCGCGAGGCGCACCTGCCGCGCCCCCGTCCCCTCGGCCACGGGCGCGCCGAGCAGCGCGAAGGGCTCGCCGGGGTACCGCCCCGTCTCGGCGTGGAGGAGGGCGGCCGTGGCGGCCAGCACGGCCGGCGCCTCGAGGTAGGGGAGGAGGTCGGCCGCCGCGGCGTCGGCCCCGGGCGCCTGCGCGCGGGCGGGCAGCGCGGCGAGGGCGAGGAGGAGGACGAGGAGTGTTTTCATGGGAAAGGGGGATAGGGAGAGAGGGGGAAAGGGGGAGGGCGTACGATCACCCTTTCTCCCATTCCCCCTTTCTCCCTTTCGCTCCCAGCAGGTGGCGGAGGGCGCCTTCGAGGTCGGGATAGGCGAAGGTAAAGCCGCCGTCGAGGAGGCGCTGCGGGAGCACGCGCGCGCTCGGGAGCGCGGCCTCCCGCGTCATCGCGGCCCGCGCGAGCAGCGGCCGGGGCGCGGGCCACGGCGCCGGCCGGCGGAGCACCCCGCCCAGCGCCTCGGCGAACCGACGCCCCGTGACGGGCACCGGCGCCGTCACGTTCACCGGCCCCTCGACCTCGTGCCCGATCAGGTGGAGAATGGCATAGAGCACGTCGTCGAGGGCGATCCACGGGATGAACCGCCGCCCGGAGGCGACGTGGCCGCCGAGGCCGACGCGGAACAGCGGCAGGACGAGGTCGAGCACGCCCCCCGCCGGCGTGAGCACGACGCCGAGGCGGAGGTGGACCGTGCGGATGCCCGCCCGCTCGGCCTCAGCCGTGGACGCCTCCCACGCCCGCGTCAGCGCCGGCAGGAAGCCCTCGCCGGGGCCGTCGGACTCGGTGAGGCGGTCCGAGCCGCGGTCGCCGTAGTAGCCGGCGCCGGAGGCCGAGAGGAGGAGGCGCGGGGGGCGGTCGAGGCGAGCGAGGGCGCGGGCGAGCAGCTGCGTCCCCTTCGTCCGGCTCTCCCAGATGCGCCGCCGCTTTTCGTTCGTCCAGCGCAGCGCGTAGGGCGACTCCCCCGCGAGGTGGACGACCACGTCCGGCGCCGCCGCGGCCAGCGCCGCGAGGTCGATCTCGCCCGCCTCGACGTTCCAGTAGACGGCCCGCTCGTCCGCGCTCCGGTCCGCTGCGGCCGCGGCCTCGCGGGAGCGCACGAGCCGCACGACCCGGTGGCCGCCCGCCAGGAGGAACGCCGCCAGAGCCCGCCCGAGCAGCCCCGACGCCCCCGTGACGGCGACCGTGAGGGGGGCGAGCCCGGCGGCGTGGTGTCGCTCGACGTCCGCCTTCGTGACGCGGTGACGGTAGGCGAAGAGGCGGTCGAGCCGGCGTCGGACGAGCGGCCCGAGCGGCGCGCTCAGCCGCCCGAGCGGGAGGCGGTACGTCACCTCGTCCTCCAGGATCGAGCGGTCGCCGCCGATGGGGAGGAAGCGGTGGACGTGCCGCCACGCGGCGAACGGCCCCGCCGTCTGGGTGTCCGAGATCTCCCGGCCGGGGACGTGCGGGCCGTGCTCGGCCACCCACCGCACCGACGCCGGCCCCACCCCGAGGCGGATCACCGCCCGCGCCCCCCGCTCGATCCCCTCGTGCGCCAGGACCTCGGCGTCCTGCCACGGCGGCGTCAGCCGGTCGAGCGCGCCCGGACGGGCGTGCCAGCGGTCGAGCGCCGCGGCCGGCGCGCCGACGGGCGTGCGGCGGACGTAGTGCGACATAGGGAGGGGTGATCTGTGATGGGTGGTCCCGGGACGGCTTGCCCGTCACCGCCCACCGTCTCACCGTCCATCCGTCGTATCCGCCGGCATCAGCACGCCGTCGAGCACGTGGACCACCCCGTTCATCACGTTGACGTCGGGCGTCACCACGCGCACGGCGTTCCCCTGCGCGTCGCGGACGACGTGGCCGTCGGGGCTGGCCTCGAACGTGAGCTCGCCCCCTTCGAGCGTCCCCACCGTCATCGGGAGCATGTTCGTCTCGATGCGGCCGGGGACGACGTGGTAGCGGAGGATGCGCTCGAGGCGGGCGCGGTTGGCGGGGAGCGCGAGGCTGTCGCGGAGGCTCTGCGGGAGCGCCTGGAACGCCTCGTTCGTCGGGGCGAAGACGGTGTAGGGGCCCTCGCCGCGGAGGGTGGGGAGGAGGCCGGCCGTGTCCGCCAGCGCGACGAGCCGCGTGAGCCCGGCGTCGGTGGCGGCGGTGACGAGGTCGTCGGTGGCGACGGGCTCGACCCCGGCCGGCGGCGCCTCGACCGCGGCGTCGCCGGGGGCGTCGTCGCCGCAGGCGAGGAGGGCAGATGAGAGGGCGAGTGCGAGAAAGACGGGGAGACGCATGGGGGAGCGGGTGGTGGGGAAAGGCAGATCGGAGGGTGGTGGAAGCGGACGAGCGCGGCGGGGGTTCCATCGCACCGGGCTAGCCGGCGAGGAGGTCGGCGAAGTGGTCGCGGAGGGTCCGGTAGAGCCGGTGCAGCGGGAGGCCGACGACGTTGTAGTAGTCCCCCTCGATGCGGGCGACGAAGAGGGCGCCGTGGTCGTCCTGGATCCCGTAGGCGCCCGCCTTGTCGAGCGGCGCCCCGGTGGCGACGTAGCGGGCGACCTCGGCGTCGGTGAGGGGGGCGAACGTGACGGCGGTGGCCTCGTGGGCGGTGACGCGGCGGCCGGAAGCGGGATGGACGAGGGCGAGGCCGGTGTAGACGGTGTGCGTGGCGCCGCTGAGGCGGCGGAGCATCGCCCGGGCCTCGCCGGGGTCGGCGGGCTTCCCCAGCACCGCGCCGTCGAGCACGACGACGGTGTCGGCTCCGAGCGTCAGCGCCTCGGGCGCGGCCTCGGCGACGGCCTCGGCCTTCTCCAGGGCGATCTGCGCGACGGCCTCGGCCGGCCCCATCCCCGCCGGCCACGCCTCGCCCGACGGGCTCGGGCGGACGTCGAACGGGAGGCCGAGGCGCTCGAGGAGCGCGCGGCGGCGCGGCGACCGGGAGGCGAGGACGAACGGGACGCGGAGGGCGAGCATGGGCGGCGGGCGGATGCCGCCCCCTCACGCCCCACGGGCCGTCCGGGATTCCCGCGCGGGCGTTCCGCTACAGGACCGCCTGGCGCACGCCGTACCTCGGCGCCGGGGCCGGCCGGCGGAAGAAGGCCGTGGCCACGCCGAGGACGACGAGGAACCACCCCGCGCCGAAGAGGGCGAAGCGCCCGGGCCAGTCGCCGTGGTGGGTGTAGAGCGTGGCGTCGGGCTGGAGCGGGACGACCCGCTCGACCGCCTCCTCCTCCATCCACCCGGCCAGGCGCTCGACGCGGCCGTCGGGGTAGACGATGGCCGAGGTGCCGCTGACCGTCGCCACGACGACGGCCCGCCGCGTCTCGACGGCGCGCAGCCGCGCGAGCGCGAGGAGCTGGCGCCCCCCAATCGCGCGGCCCCACCACCCGGCGTCCGCCAGCGCCACGACGACGTCGGCGCCGTCGTCCACGAACCGGCGGACGTGGTCCCCCCGCAGCGCCTCGTCCCCGATGACGGCGCCGACGCGGAACCCGTTGCCCTCGAACACGACGGGCGTGTACCCTCGCGCGAGCCGCCCGCCCTCCTCGGGCAGCGTCATCGCGTCGAGGACGGGGCTGTGGCCGAGGAGGGGGAGGTGCTCGACGAACGGGGTGAGGTGGACCTTCGTGTACTCCCCGGCGGGCTGGCCCTGGCGGAGGTAGACGGCGGCGTTGTGGAGCGGCGCGCCGGGGGCGGGCTGGACGAGCGCGCCCGTCAGGAGGGTCGCCCGCCGGTCGGTGCTCCACCGGGCGAGGCGGAGGTAGAGGCGCTCGCGGGCCGCGGCGTCGGCGAAGGGGGGGAGCGCCGCCTCGGGCCAGACCACCATCCGCGGCATGCGCCGCCGGTCGGCCGTGCGGTGGACCGGCGTGTCCACGGGGGTGCCGAGGAGGACGCGGTCGGAGAGCGTGGCGAGGCGCTCGACGCGCTGCCAGTCCGTGGCGTCGGCCCAGACGCGCGTCGGCTCGGCCGGCTGCACGACGGCGACGCTGAGCTCGCCGCGGGGGACGGCCATCGCCGCCCGCCGCTCGTCGCCGTAGACGGCCACCCCGGAGAGGAGGGCGAGGAAGAGGAGGGCGAGGAGGGTCCGCCAGCCGGGGAGGACGCCCGGCCGCGGCGCCACCCGCACGGCGGCGTAGACGAGGAAGTTGGCGGCGAGGACGAAGAGCGAGAGGCCCCCGACGCCGCCGAGGTCGGCGATCTGGTTGAACGCGAGGGCGCCGGCCTGGGTGTGGCCGAGGAGGAGCCACGGGAGCCCGCCCGGCAGGTGCGCCGCGAGGTACTCCACCGCCAGCACGTTGCACACCAGCGCGGCGAGGCCGACGAGGAGGCCGAACCGCGCCCGCACGAGGCTCGACAGCGCGAACGCCGCGGCGTGAGGGAGGGGGAGGAGGAGGAGGCCGAGGCCCGCGAACAGCGCCGCCCGCATCGACGCGTGGAAGAGCACCCAGAACCCCGCGCCGACGGCCATGAACAGGAACGCGACGTAGGCCTCGCGGAAGAGCGTCCACCCGTGCCTCAGCGACTCCCAGCGGACGAGGAGCGGGACGAGGGCCACCCACGCCAGCGGGTAGAGCCCCAGCGGCGGCATGCTGAGGGCGAGGAGCACGCCGGCGCCCATCGCCCGGGTCGGCTTGTCGAGGAAGCGGAAGAGGGCGGGGTGAGGCGGCATGCAGGGAGACGCGGTCCGGTCACACCCGGGTATCGGCGGGCGCATCGCGGGGCTAAAGCCGTCTGCCGTTCGGTCCTCAGCCGGAGCCGCCCGCGCCGTCCGGTTGGCCCTGTCGGGGGGGCGTGCTATTTTCGCGCCGTCCCGCGCGGGTGCGGGGCCACCGAGCGCTGCCTATGCCCGTCGTCACCGTCTGCAACCACAAGGGCGGCACGGGGAAGACCACCACGGTCATCCACCTCGCCGCCGCCGCCGGCCTCGCCGGCCGCCGCGTCCTCGTCGTCGACCTCGACCCCCAGGCGTTCCT
>Ga0079224_100008384_pt1 | contig 13990 bp, 11 predicted proteins | sample Stecom2015_FD_80414 | JGI IMG/M metagenome (GOLD analysis project Ga0079224, IMG submission 80414) | Agricultural soil microbial communities from Utah to study Nitrogen management - Steer compost 2015 | ecosystem: Environmental > Terrestrial > Soil > Agricultural land | place: USA: Utah... | reverse complement strand
TACTGGCCGGTCCTGTTGGTCGTGCTGGGGATTTTCCTCATCACCAAGAAGGCGTAAGCTACATAAGCAGGCCCGCATCCCCCGGGCACAAGTCCAAAGGAAAAGAGCCGCCGAAGCGGCTCTTTTCTTTGATTGTCACTCATGCATCCTCTTCATATGTCGTTATCAGCTGTTCCTTCTCCCGATGCCGTTCAATGGCCAATTGGATCAACCGATCGACCAATTCGGGATAGTCGAGGCCCGTATGCTCCCACAGCTTGGCATACATGCTGAACTGGGTAAAACCGGGCATGGTGTTGATCTCATTGACCAGGACCTGGCCGTTATCCTTTCGGATGAAAAAGTCGACCCGGGCCAACCCGGAACAATCGATGGCGCGGAAACACTTGACCGCCAGGCGACTCACTTCCTCCACCGTCTCGGCGGGAAGTTCCGCCGGAATGCGCATTTCCGACTTTCCGTCGATATACTTGGCCCGGTAGTCGTAAAACTCGTTGGAGGAAATAATTTCACCGGGCACGGAAACGGCGGGTTGGTTATTCCCGAGAACGGCCACCTCCACTTCCCGGGCGGAAACAAATTCCTCCACAATCACCTTCCGATCATAACGAGCCGCCAATTTCATCGCTTCGATCAGCCCCTCACGATCCTTGGCCTTGGAAACGCCGACGCTGGACCCGAGGTTGGCCGGTTTCACAAAACAGGGATAGCCGAAGGTGTCCTCCACCTCCGCCACCACCCGTTCAAACTCCTGTTCCATCTCGTGCCGCAAAAAATGCGTGAAACGAACCTGGGGAATGCCCTCCTGGGCAAATACCTTTTTCATCATCACCTTGTCCATGCCCACCGCGGAAGCGAGAACGCCCGCCCCCACGTAGGGAATTCCGGTCAGCTCCAGCAACCCCTGAACCGTGCCGTCTTCTCCATAGGTCCCGTGAAGGACGGGGAACACCACATCGATGTTCTCGGGATCAAAGGGGGCCAGGGAGCCCTTCCCCGTCTGGGCAGGGAACGTCGGAGGCAGCTCTTCGCGAATTCGGCCCAACAGCTCCCGCTCCACCTTTCCCTCCAAAAAGGCGACGGCCCGTTCCCGGAGATGCCACTTCCCCTCCTTGTCGATGGCTATCGGCAACACCTCATACTTCCCGGGATCCATCGAACGAATGAGGGAAGCCGCCGACATCAGCGACACCTCGTGTTCGCCGGACTTTCCGCCGTATAACACAGCCACGCGTATCCTTTGACTCATACTCATCCAACCTTTCCGTTTTCTCCGCCCCTGATATCCGCGGATCAGTTTCCTTTCACAACATATTCAACGATTGCCCCGGTGGAAACCGGATCATCCGGTTTCACCCGATTATTTTGAGTTGCCTGATGCCCCTGACAAAAAAATATCGCCTGGCCTGAAGCAGGCGATGAGGCGGCGGACAAACCGCAGCCGGGATGGCCGTGCGATTTTCCGCTTCGGCCCCCGGCCCGGCGGATAACGCTCATCCCCGATCCGTCAATCACCGGGTTCGCCTACATCGGTCGACTCCGGTGGCCGAGCAGAGGCTCCAGCATCACTATATACCGACCCCGGCGGCCGGTCAAGAAGATGGAAGCCACCGCTGAATGGCATTCCACAACTCCTCTTTTCCCTGGCCGGTTTGGGCGGAAAACAGGATCAGGGGGTCATCGGAACGGAGAGACAGGCCTTCCCGCACCTGTTTCGAATGCTTTTGCCAGCGACCGCGGGAAATCTTGTCCGCCTTGGTGGCCACGACGATCGCCGGAAGCCCGTAATGCTTCAACCAGTCGTACATCTGCCGGTCGTCCGCCGTCGGCGGGTGGCGCAGATCGATGACATGAATCACCCCGATCAGCGCTTTTCGATTCGTCAGATAATACTCGATCATCCTTCCCCAGGCGGCTTTGACGGCTTTGGAAACCCGGGCAAACCCGTATCCCGGCATGTCCGCCAGGTAAAACCGGTCGTCCACCCGATAAAAGTTGATCGTTTGGGTCTTCCCGGGCTTTCCGCTGGTGTGAGCCAATTTCCGGCGGTTTACCAAGCGATTGATCAAGGAGGATTTCCCCACATTGGAACGCCCGGCCAAAGCGATCTCCGGCAGGGCGCTTCGGGGATATTGGTCGGGTTTTACCGCGCTGCCGACAAACTCAGCCTTGATGTTGCTCATCGGTATTCTTCCTTACCAGCGCCAGTTTGAGCACTTCATCCATATGGTTCACCAATGAAAAGGTCAAATCCTTTCGGACGCTTTTGGGGATATCCTCCAAATCCTTTTTGTTCTCCTGGGGGAGGATGACATGGGTGATGCCGGCCCGGTGAGCCGCCAGGGCTTTCTCCTTCAACCCCCCGATGGGCAAGACCCGTCCCCTCAGCGTGATCTCCCCGGTCATAGCCACTTCCCGCGAGACCGGGATACGGGTCAAGGCGGATACCAGGGCGGTCGCCATGGTGATCCCCGCCGAAGGGCCGTCCTTGGGAATCGCTCCCTCCGGCACATGGATGTGGATATCGTGCTTCTCATGAAATTCCGGATCGATGTCCAATTCCTTCGCCCGGGACCGGATATAGCTGAAGGCGGCCTGAGCCGATTCCTTCATGACATCCCCGAGCTTGCCGGTCAGGGTCAATTGTCCCTTGCCGGGAAGCACGGACACCTCGATATTTAACGTGTCTCCACCCGCTTCGGTCCAGGCCAGTCCGGTGGCGGCGCCGACTTGGTCCTCCTCTTCAGCCCGACCGTAACGATAGCGCTCCGAACCCAGGTATTTCGAAAGATTCCGCGCCGTGATTACGCTTCGCTTCTTCTTTCCGCTGACCAGCTCCCGGGCCGCTTTCCGGCAAAGGGTGCCGATGGTCCGTTCCAAATTGCGGACTCCCGCCTCCCGGGTATACTCCCGGATGATTTTGCGAATGGCGTCGGCGTTGATGCGCAGCTGATCCTCCGCCAGCCCGTGCTCCTCCCGCTGTTTGGGGATGAGATACTGTTTGGCGATCTTCTCCTTCTCCAGCTCGGTGTAACCCGAGATGTAGAGGACCTCCATCCGGTCCAACAGCGGACGCGGAATGTTGTGCATCGCGTTGGCCGTCGTGATGAACATCACCTTGGACAGGTCATAGGGGATCTCGATGTAGTGATCGCTGAAGCTGTTGTTCTGTTCCGGGTCGAGCACCTCCAACAGGGCGGAGGAGGGATCGCCGCGAAAATCCATGGACATCTTGTCGATTTCATCCAGCAGGAAAACCGGATTCACCGTTCCCGCCGTTCGCATCCCCTGGATGATTCTTCCCGGCAATGCTCCCACATAGGTGCGCCGATGGCCGCGAATCTCCGCTTCATCCCGCACGCCGCCCAGGGAAACCCGCACAAATTTCCGCCCCAGTGCCCGGGCGATGGAACGGGCCAGGGACGTCTTTCCCACCCCCGGCGGCCCGACAAAGCAGAGGATGGGACCCTTCAGCCGTTTCACCATTTTTTGCACGGCCAGGTATTCCAACACCCGCTCCTTGGCCTTTTTTAAACCGTAATGATCCTCGTCCAAAATCTGTTCCGCTTTCTCGAGGTCCAGGTCATCGACCGTCTCTTTCCGCCAGGGCAGGTTCAAAAGCCACTCCACATAGGTGCGGATGACGCCACCTTCCGCCGAAGTGGTGGGGATTTTTTCGAGGCGGTCGATCTCCTTTTCCACCTTCTCCTTGACATAATCCGGAGCATCCAGCTTCTGTAGCTGGTTGCGAAGCTCCTCCACTTCCCCCATTCGGCCTTCCTTTTCCCCCAGCTCCCGCTGAATCGCCTTCATTTGCTCACGCAGATAGTATTCCTTCTGGGTCTTCTCCATCTGTTTCTTGACCCGCTGACTGATTTTCCGCTCCAGCTCCAATACTTCCCGCTCATTGTTCATGATCTTGAGCAGGGTCTCCAGGCGTTCCTTGATATCGATCGTCTCCAAAATCCGTTGCTTGTCGGCGATCTTCAGGGGCAAGTGGGAGGTGATCACATCCGCCAACCGTCCGGGCTCGTCGATATCGGAAACGGCGGAGTAGGTCTCCGGAGACACCTTTTTCGACAGGCGCAGATACTGTTCAAAATGATCCAGAACGGAGCGCATCAACGCTTCGATATGGAGATCGGTTTTCTCTTCGATGGTGATCTGTTCGATCCGAACCTGGAAAAAGTCGTCCTCCTGGACGAACTCCAGAATTTTGGCACGGTGAAGCCCCTCCACCAGAACGCGAATCGTTCCGTTGGGAAGCTTCAACATCTGCCGAACCCGGGCGATGGTTCCCATTTTATAAATATCATCGGGCTTGGGATCTTCGATGTGAACTTCCAACTGGGAAGCGAGCAAAATCAGATTGTCATCCACCATGGCTTGTTCCAGCGCCTTGACCGATTTTTCCCGACCGACGTCCAGATGGAGCACCATATTGGGATATACGATCAACCCGCGAAGGGGCAACAATGGGAGTATGCGCTCTTCGGATTTCACTGCTTTTGGTGCACCTCCAGTGCAGGTGTGGGTCAATCAAACTGAAGGCTTCGATTGAAAAGGAAAACCGGTCCCATAGCGGGATACGACCGGCAACCCAATAGGAATTCCAATTCCACGGAAAAGATGTTCGGCTTTTTCCTATTATATCACATCCACCTCTGGGATGGGATGTACGGGCATCACACCGGGGTCGTGGACGCGGTGAGCACTCCCCCCGGAGCCGGAATCGACCGCTCCCTCTCTTCTTTTTCCTCCTGGAGCAGCGCGCGGTCCAACACCTCTTCCAACCGGCTGACCGGAATCACCTCGATCCCCTCCATCTCCTTGAACAGGCTTTGCATATTTTCCTCGGGAATGATCACCCGGGAAGCCCCCGCCTGCCGGGCGGCATCCACCTTGGCCACGACGCCCCCCACCGGTTTCACCCGACCGTGAATGCTCAATTCCCCGGTCATGGCCAGCCGGTTGTCCACCGGGATCCCCCGGATCGCCGAAACGATGGCCGTGGCGATGGTTACTCCGGCCGAAGGGCCATCGATCGGTACCCCTCCCGGAAAATTGACGTGCAGGTGGTAATCGTCCGGTGCAAAACCGGTTCGCCTTAGGACGGTCATCACGTTTTCCACGGAACCCCGGGCCATGCTTTTTCGGCGCAGGGTCCGGGACCTTCCGCCCAACTCCTCCTCGTCGACCACACCCGTGATCCGCAGGCTTCCGCCGCCCTTCTCCTCCGCCGGAACCGCCGTCACCTCAATTTCCAGCAATGCGCTCATGTTGGGACCGGAAACAGCCAACCCCGTTGCCACTCCGGCCTGGGGACGATCCGGCATCTTCAGCTCCGGTCGAGGGGACAGCTGACTGTTGTGCACCACCCATTCCACATCGGAAGCATGCACATGCTCCCTTTTTTCCGTCAGGGCCAGTCCGACGGCGGTCTGGACGATGTTGACCACTTCCCGACCGTTGGTGGCATACTTTTGGATGATCCGGATCACTTCTTCGTCGAAGCGGACACCCGTCCGATTCAGGGCCTGGCGGGCGATCTGCCCGATCTCCTTCCCGCGGAGTGGCCGGAAGAAGATCTCCATACACCGGGATCGAATCGCCGGTGGAATCTCTTCGGGCATCCGGGTGGTCGCCCCGATCAAGCGGAAATCGGCGGGCAAACCGTTTTGGAAGATGTCGTGGATGTGGGAAGGGATATTGGAGTCCTCCGGGTTATAATAGGCGCTTTCCAAAAACACCTTTCGGTCTTCCAACACCTTTAAAAGCTTATTCATCTGAATCGGGTGCAGTTCGCCAATTTCATCGATAAAGAGCACGCCGCCATGGGCCTTGGTAACCGCCCCCGGCTTGGGCTGAGGGATCCCGGCGATCCCCATCGCCCCCGCCCCCTGATAAATCGGATCGTGTACCGAGCCGATCAGGGGATCCGCGATCCCCCGCTCGTCAAAACGGGCGGTGGTGGCATCGATCTCCACAAACTTGGACTCGGCGTTGAAGGGAGAAAGGGGATTTTTCTTCGCTTCTTCCAGAATCACGCGTGCTGCAGCGGTTTTGCCGACCCCCGGCGGTCCGTAGATGATCACGTGTTGCGGGTTGGGACCGCAAAGGGCCGCCGCGAGGGCCTTCACTCCCTCCTCTTGTCCAACGATTTCATCGACGGAGGACGGCCGCGTCTTTTCGGCGAGGGGTTCCGTCAAGGATATGGTGCGCAATCGTTGAAGCTTCTCCATCTCCTTGCGGGATTCCCGGTCGATCGCGCTCCGATTGGTTTGTTGGTTCTTCAGCAGGTTCCAAAAGTACAAGCCGATGACTACGGAGAAAAACACCTGAAGCAACATCAACAGTACCGTCCAGTTCACATCCCATTCCTCCCGATCCAAATATGCTGGCACCGGTCCTTCGCTTTGGCGTCACGCATAGTATGGCCGAGGAAAATTAGGGATAGTCACAGCGGACAATTCCACAAAAAAACAGCCGCCCGCCCTTCGGCGTGCGGCTGCCCTGGTAAGCCCGCTTCAGGCGCTTTCCTCTTTCATTTCAATGACGCGGCCTTCACGGGTGGTCAAGCGCGGCCCCACTTTTTTCAACACGCTGTCCTTCGTAACCACACATTTGGTTACGTCGTCCCGGGAGGGCAGTTCAAACATCACATCGAGCATGATGGACTCGATGATCGCCCGAAGTCCCCGGGCCCCCGTGTTCCGTTTGATGGCTTCCGCGGCGATCAGGCGGAGGGCCTCCTCCTCAAACACCAACTCCACGCCGTCCATCTCCATCAGCTTCTGATACTGTTTCACCAAGGCGTTCTTCGGCTCTTTCAAAATGCGGACAAGGGTCTCTTCATCCAAGGGTTCCAGCGTGGAAATGACCGGGAGACGGCCGACAAATTCCGGGATCAACCCGAATCGGAGCAGATCTTCGGGCAAAACCATTTTCAGGTATTCACCGGGTTTCATATCGGTGGTGGTGGTCTCCGCACCGAAACCGATCACTTTTTTACCGATACGGCGCTTGATGATCTGCTCCAGCCCGTCGAAGGCACCGCCGCAGATGAACAGGATGTTGCTGGTATCGATCTGAATAAACTCCTGGTGGGGATGCTTCCGGCCGCCCTGCGGCGGAACGCTGGCCATCGTCCCCTCCAGGATCTTCAGCAGCGCCTGCTGAACCCCTTCACCGGATACATCCCGGGTAATGGAAGGATTTTCTGATTTCCGCGCCACCTTGTCGATCTCGTCGATGTAGATGATCCCCCGTTCCGCCTTCTCCACATCATAATCCGCCGCCTGGATCAATTTCAGGAGAATGTTCTCCACATCCTCCCCCACGTATCCGGCTTCGGTCAGGGATGTGGCGTCGGCGATGGCAAAGGGAACGTTGAGAATCCGGGCAAGGCTCTGGGCCAAAAGGGTTTTACCGCTTCCCGTGGGCCCGATCATGATGATATTGCTCTTCTGCAGCTCCACATCATCCGTTTTGGTGGAACTGTTGATCCGCTTGTAATGGTTGTAAACGGCAACGGACAGCGATTTTTTGGCATGATCCTGCCCGATGACGTACTGGTCGAGAATATCGCGGATTTCCTGGGGTTTGGGCAAGTTCTTGAGGTCAATGTCCTCTTCGCCCCCCAGTTCTTCCTCCACGATCTCATTGCACAGCTCAATGCACTCATCGCAGATATATACTCCCGGGCCAGCGACCAATTTGCGCACTTGATCCTGGGACTTTCCGCAGAAGGAGCATTTGAGTTGGCCCTTTTCCTCGTTAAACTTGAACATCGTATCACCCCTTTCGGAGATCTCTCCGGGTGATCACTTCATCAATCAAGCCATACTCCTTAGCTTCGTAGGCATCCATGAAGTGGTCCCGATCGGTGTCTCGCTCAATCTTCTCCAAAGGTTGACCGGTTCGTTCGGCCAAAATTTCGTTGATCTTTTGGCGAGTCCGCAGGATCCAATCGGCATGGATTTTGATATCCGACGCCTGCCCACGGACTCCCCCCAGCGGCTGGTGGATCATCACCTCGCTATTGGGCAGAGCGAACCGTTTCCCTTTGGTGCCGGCCACCAGCAGGAAAGCACCCATGCTAGCAGCCAAGCCGACACAGATGGTGGAAACGTCCGGTTTGATGTGCTGGATGGTGTCATAGATCGCCATCCCCGCCGTCACGGAACCCCCCGGTGAATTTATGTACAAGTTGATGTCTTTCTCCGGATCCTCGGCCTGAAGAAACAAAAGCTGGGCCACAACCAGATTGGCCACATTGTCATCAATGGGACTGCCGATGAAGATGATGCGGTCCTTCAAAAGCCGGGAATATATGTCATAGGCGCGTTCACCTCGGTTGGTCTGCTCGACCACCATCGGAATCAACGGCACAGGTTACACCCCTTTCCCTTTAAGGATAGGAACGGTTGTAAAACAAGGCACGCAAGGATTTACGTGCCTCGTTTCCACCGCTCACTATTCATTATGCCGCATTTTTACTGTTGGATACAAGTAGGTCGATCGCCTTGCGCGTAAGCAGTTGATTTTTAATGCCTTCCAGGCCGTCCCGCTCCTCCAGGAGACGCCGCACCTCATCCTTGGGGCGATTCAACTGTTCCGCCAGCTTTTCCAGCTCTTCGTCGATCTCCTCATCCGTCACTTCCAGCTTCTCTTCCTTGGCGATCGCCTCCAGGACCAGGTTGGCCCGCACCTTTTTCTCCGCCTCTTCGCGGAATTCGTCGCGCAGTTCCTTGTCATCCTTTCCGGAAAACTGCTTGTACATCTCGAGATTCATCCCCTGGAACCGGAGATGCTGCTCAAAATGCTCCAGCATGTGATCGATCTCGTGCTCGATCATGACCGGAGGCAGATCGATCTCCGCGTTGGCCGCAGCCATTTCCACCAATTGATTGCGGCGGTATTCCTCTTCTTCCTGTTTGGCCTTCTCCTCCAGTTTATTCTGGATGTCGGCCTTCAGTTCTTCCAGGGTGTCGAATTCGTCGCTGACGTCCTGGGCGAATTCATCATTCAGCTCCGGCAGGCGAAGCCGCTTGATTTCGTGCAGCTTGATCCGGAAGGAGGCCTCTTTCCCGGCCAACTCCTCCGCATGGTAATCCTCGGGGAAGGTGACGTTGATCGTCTTCTCTTCCCCGGGCTTCATGCCGATCAATTGGTCTTCGAAACCGGGAATCATGCGGCCCGAACCGACCTCCAGGGAAAAACCGTCAGCTTTGCCGCCTTCAAAGGGCTCACCATCGATGGAACCTTCAAAGTCGATGATCACCCGGTCCCCCTTCTCCACGGCGCCCTCTTCAACGGCCTCCAGTTGACCCTGGCGCTGCCGCATCGCCTCCAGCTCGGCGTCCACATCTTCCGGTTTTACCTCAAAGTCCTTTTTCGGCACTTCCAAACCCTTGTATTCACCCAACTTCACTTCCGGCTTCACCGTCACCGTCGCCTTGAAGATCAGGGGCTTCCCCTTCTCCATCTGCTCAATGTCGATTTCCGGCCGGTCGACGGGTTCAATCGCCGTTTCCTTCACGGCCGATGCGTAAGCTTCCGGAAGCAAAATATCCAGGGCATCCTCATACAGGGCTTCGACGCCAAAGCGCCGTTCGAAGATGGCACGGGGAACCTTTCCCTTGCGGAAACCCGGCACGGTCACCTTTTTGACGACCTTGCGAAAGGCCTGGTTCAGGGCCTTCTCCACCGTTTCCTCGTCCACTTCAACCGTCAGGACACCCTGGTTGTTTTCTGTCTTTTCCCAGCTAGCTTTCATGAGGTTGTTTCCCTCCTACCCGAACTCTCTTCAAAACCCAAGCGATGAAACCCTCACTACATTATAAGCAAATCGCCGATGCTGATCAACGATTTTCCCTGAAAGATAAAACTCCCGGGAGGGGCCGTTCCGCCAGAAACAAATCCGAAGCGGGAGGAAAAGCGTCAGACACGCCCGAGGCGGTTCAAGCCGGTTCGTAGAATCGACCGTACATGGAAGATGAAGAAGAACCCAAGGCGGACGGTCCCTTGGGTTCTTCTTTATTTTTAAATGTCGGTTCTTCGATCTTATCAATAGAGCTTATCCTGCTCTTCATCGCGCTTGTCCGTCACGTGATCCTGGACTTTATCCCTTTCATCCCAAACCTGTTGCTTAAGTTCACTCTCTATATACATACGATAGTCTCGAAGGTATCCGGCCCGCTCTCTATACTTCTCCTTTACATGGTTATATAGCAGTGAAAATTCAAAACCCCTCTCATCTTCCAGGTATTCGGCCATATGATCAAAACGCCGTTCTTCCCGATCAGCCACTTCTTTAAACTCTGAATACATCCGGTCTATCTGATTGGTTTTTTGAGAGGCGATATCTTGGGCATTATTATAATGTTCCCTGGCCCACTCTGACCAGGCATTGTACAGCCGCCGCCGTTCTTCCTCGAAGTACTTGTCCAGTTCCACCTTCGAGTCCACGGAACTGTATTCACCACCGCCGGCGTTGGCAACGGCCTTCAACTGCTTTTGGCCTTCATCATCCAGATCAAAGCCGATGATGTTGACCACGGCTTTTATGTCCGAACGGTTGAGCTCTTTCGCCGCTTTCACCGGATCCCCGCCACAGGTTTCAATGCCATCGCTCACCACATAGACGATATTTTCAGCGTTCTTCTGGCTGGACAGTTTCTTTTGGGCGTATTTCAGACTGTCGGCCAGGGGCGTGTAGCCGACGGGTTTAAACTTGTCCAGGGCCCGGTTAAATTTGCTTTCGTCGTAGGCCCCCAGCGGAAACACTTCCTCGATCCCTTTACAGGATACGGCCTTGTCCTTGCTCTGATTGCTCCCTTTATGCCCGTATGCCACCAGGGATACATTGGCGCCTGCGGGCATCTGATCGGCAAATTCCTTCACCGCATTCTTTGCCAGATCCATCTTCATACCGCCGTCGACTTTCCCGGCCATGGAGCCGCTGGAATCCACCAAAATCATGATGTTGACCGATTTTTGCTCCGGCAGCTTCAAACTTTTCAATCCGCCCGGACCCGGGGAAACATCGATATTGGACGGATCAAACGTCTCGAAGAACTCGAAGTACGGCGTGTAGTCCTCCGCGGCGAGCTCATAGAACTTCTTCAGAATTTGGCTCCCGGTGGCATCCTTCGGAATGCGGTCCAATTCCTCTTTCACTCTCGCCCAGTCATATTTATCCCCGGCATATTTGCCTGCAGGTGGAAGATCCACGCCCTTCAAGGCCTCGGGAATGATCCTCTCCTTCTCGGCTTCCTCCTTTTTAGCCTGTTCAGCCTGCTGCGCTTCTGAAGAGGATTTGGAAAAAGGGATTTCGAAAGGGATGCAACCGCCCGCAATAATTAGCCCAACGATCATCAAGCTTGAGAGCAGCCTTCTCATTGGTCATCCCCCAACTATTTGAGTTTCACCTTTTCCCCGGATGTATCTTCCACGATGAACTTTTTCCCATCCAGCTCGCCCTTCTCCACCTTGGCCCAATCGCGCGGCGGCGCATCCCGTCCGATGTCCTTCTCCCAGGCAACGATGATCTTCACCACATCATCACTGATCACTTGCATTTTTCGGATGACAATGTCTTGATGCTCGTAGTCACTGGAAGCCTGGATATATAACACATCTTCATGGTCCCAATCTTGATTGCCAAACCCTGCAGGATGCTTGTCCTTTGTATAGACCCAAATCCCGCCCGTCTGTTCGACGGCGGGTGCTCCGCCGATCCAATTGATGCGTTGGAACTCAATTTCCTTGAAAGACTCGTTGGGTTCAATCGCTTCCGCAGCTTCTTCCGAGCTCTCTTCGCTGGCCTTTTCTTCTCCCTGCTGTTTCCCCAGCACCACTTTTTCAATCATGCCGCAACCAGTACTCATAAGAACAAAAGATAAGGCAAATAAAAGTATTAAAAAACGTTTCAAACTGAACACCCCCTGTACGGTCTTTCGATAAAAGCATCATTATTTTACCATCTTTTATAACCCAAGTCACCCTATCCGGAAAGGAAACGCGAACGATCGCTGTTCCAGAGCCGACCCGTCCGGGCTTCATCGGTCGGATCCATCGACGGATGTTTCGTCAATTCAAAAGGGGCCGCAAATCGAACAGAGCTCGGGCTGGCGCCGCCCGAGTATTGGACATGAAAAAAAGAAAAAAGGGCGACGCGTCGCCCAAGAAAAGTGAAGCAAAATCGGTGGGTGGTTGATTCAGGGTATGGTGTCCCAGGAGGGATTCGAACCCCCGACCGACGGCTTAGAAGGCCGTTGCTCTATCCAGCTGAGCTACTGGGACAAAAAAGCGGGGAATTCAAGTGTCACGCTGATTTATTATAACATGATATGCCCGTTTGTCAATGGATGCCATCCCCAGGTCAAAGGGAGAAATCTCCTCCCCACCGGTGAAGGGGACCCCCGCCCGGGAGATGATAGGAGACCCGAACCCGCCCGGGCTCCTCCGCCTCCAACACGGCGTAGGAAGGGTGGGTCACCCCCCGGGGATAGGCGATGCTCCCGGGGTTGATCAGCAGGATGTTTTCCCTCTGTTCGCAGACGGGCACGTGGGAATGGCCGAAACAGGCGATTCGGGCTCCCGACGCTTCAGCCCGGGCCCGGATCAACGACAGATCCCGTTTGACCCGGTGCCGGTGTCCGTGGGTGATGAAAAAGCGGAGGCCGGCCCCCTCCCAAACCTGTTCATCGGCCGCTTCTTCCCAATCGCAGTTTCCGCGGACCACCGACCGGGAAATTTCGGGCAGTTGGTCCAAGGGGGTGCAAAAGTCGCCGCAGTGGATCATGTGATCCGGTTGAACTTCCTCCACGATCCGGGCTAGGAGGTCGGCCTGGCCGTGAGAATCACTGACGATGAGGACTCGCACTTCCTCCTTCCCCCCTTTCCGGGGAAGCGGCCCCTTCAAACCGGTAAGTCGCCTTCAGCAGCTGGAGCAGCTGTCGACTGGCCTTCGCCCGGTGACTGATCCGGTTTTTCTGCTCGGGGGGAAGTTCCCCCATGGTTTTTCCGTATTCCGGGAGGAAAAACAGAGGATCGTAACCAAAGCCGTGCGTTCCCTTCGGTTCCAGGGCAATGCGGCCATGACACTCCCCCCGGACCCACCGGGGCTCCTCCCCGGGAATCTTCAATGCCATCACGCATACAAAGAAGGCTTCCCGCCCCTTCTCCTCCACTCCCCGGAGGGCTTGGAGCAATTTTTCGTTGTTTGCCCGGTCGTCCGCCTCCGGTCCGGCGTATCGGGCGGATCGAACCCCCGGGGCGCCGTTCAGAGCGGGGACCACCAGCCCGGAATCGTCGGCCACCACCGGCCGATTCAAGGCCCGGGAGACCGCCTCCGCTTTTTTGACGGCATTGGCCTCGAAGGTCTCCCCGTCCTCCACCACCTCGGGGATATCCGAAAAACGGCTCAATCCGACGACCGGAAGGCCCAATTCCCGTTCAAGGAGGGCATTCAGTTCGCGAACCTTATGATTGTTGCGCGTGGCTATAATCAGCTCCGTCCAAAGCCACTTTTTCCGATGATCCTCCGGCATCCTCGCCAACCTCCCCGATTCCGTCAAAAAGGTCCCCGAATAACTCCCGCTCGTATTGGATCAACTGCTGGATGCCCCGACGGGCGAGATCCAGCAACTGGAGAAGCTCCTCCGAGGTGAAGGGAGATTCCTCTCCCGTTCCCTGCAACTCGACAAATTTCCCTGTCCCGGTCATCACGACGTTCATATCCACCTGGGCGGCGGCGTCCTCTTCAAAGCGCAAATCGAGGCTTGGCTGCCCGTCGACGATCCCCACGCTGGTCGCAGCCAAAAGGTCCTTGACCGGAAAGGTGGAAATGACGCCCTCTTCCTTCAGCTTTCGGAACGCATCCACCATGGCCACGAAGGCTCCGGTGATGGATGCGGTTCGGGTTCCTCCGTCAGCCTGGATCACGTCACAATCGAGCCAAAGCGTCCGCTCTCCGATCGCTGAC
>Ga0079224_100008383_pt1 | contig 13991 bp, 12 predicted proteins | sample Stecom2015_FD_80414 | JGI IMG/M metagenome (GOLD analysis project Ga0079224, IMG submission 80414) | Agricultural soil microbial communities from Utah to study Nitrogen management - Steer compost 2015 | ecosystem: Environmental > Terrestrial > Soil > Agricultural land | place: USA: Utah... | reverse complement strand
GAATGTTAAGTCTTGGAACATCCATCAACATCCCGGCGGTATGCACATACACCAGTAAAACAATCGCTATGATTTTAAGATAACCTTTCATAAAAATGTCTTTTGGCCTCACCCCGGCCCTGTCCCGAGGAGAGGGAGATAAAAGGATTTCTACCCAATGCCCAATTCCTAATCCCCAGTACCTATTTTAACTGCGCCAAATATACGGGAAGAGCAGGTAAGCGAGGGCTGTCAGGATGCAATTAATTGCCAGCAGATTGAGCAGTTCATCTGAACTGGAAGCGAAGTCAAGTCCATCGAGCGCGTTTTTTGTTGCTTTGATTGCCAGCAAGAGTACCGCGATCACCACCGGAAAGCTAAGTACTGCCATAAGTACGTTGCTGTTGTTGGCTTTGGAGGCGATTCCTGAGATCAGACTAAGTGCGGCCGAGAATCCCCATGAGGACATCAACAGCGTTATCGCGAACGTAATCTTATCTCGAATAGGGTTATCAATAAAAACCGAAAAAAGCAGATAGCCGGCTGCTGAGAGCAGCAGACATAACAGTGTATTGTAAATTATCTTGGAAAGGATGATCGCCTGTGGGCTGGCAACAGCGTAATAATAGATGAAAAGCCCTTTGCGCTCGCCGATAAAGCTCTTGGCAACGCTATTAATCACTGAAAACAGAATCGCAAGCCAGAAAAGTGCAGACCAGGTGGCTTCGCTCATCACATTGTTCCGAAGATTAAAAGTGATGTAGCAGATAAAGGTGAGACTAACCAGGTAGAGCCCGATACCGGAAATAACGGCCCTGCGCCGGAGTTCAAGGGTGAACTCTTTCTTGATTAACGTTAGCGTGATTAAGTGTGTTTCCACTGTCCTATCAATTCATCTGCGCAAACATGTATTTGAGAAAAAGCACAGTAATAAGAATCGCAACGCCACACACAAAACCAAGGACGATAATGACCGGCAAAGTCAGTTTCTTATAGGAAAAGAGAGATTCAAATTCTTTAACAACCCGAATTGTCGAAATTTCTGCCAGCTGCATTTGAAGATTAGCTTTCTCACGAAATAGCTCAATCGTTTGTTCGTACAGCGATGCGGGGTCCAGATACGTCGCCTGGACGTTCCCGGAAACCTGTGTTTTAACCGTTTCCATCGCAGACAGTTCTTCGTCAATTTTTGAGATCAGGCTGTTGTAATATAGCTGCCGTTCTTTGCGGTGCACCCTCACGATGTCCATTGAATCTATGACATTCACCACAACGGCCTGCAACGTGGCAAAGATCCGGGGATCTGTGACTCTTGCGGTGGCTTTGATCAGAACCGTCCGGTAATCCTGTTTAACTGATACATTTCCATCGAGGACGTCAAACTTCAAGCGAAGAATTTTAGACAAATGCTCGTCCGACAGCCCCGGAAGCAACCGGACCTCGTCAATCTGGTCCAGCACGAACCCTGCCTCTTGTTTATTCAACAATGACGTTTCAATTAGCATGCTGCCTTGAAATCGGTCGGAGGAAGTAAAATGATATACAACAGCGATTGCAATTCCCGACAGGGGAATCAGGATTGTCAACATCAGGTTTCTTCGAAGGGTACGGTACGCCGCTATCGCTACCTCCAAGAGGCTGATGTCATTAGAGCTATTCCTTTCCATGTTGGCAAGTTTAGAGATTTTGAAACTCAATTACGCGTGGAATTTTAATTTATTTAGCTTTGCAATCCGTTTTTTGACGTTCCGCGCTGGAATGCATAAGCGATTGAGCAATAATAAAATTGAATTGAAATGCAAAAAATTGGTGTTATCGGCCTGGGTTATGTCGGGCTTCCGTTAGCGGTAGAGTTTGGAAAAAAAATCGACGTTGTAGGCTTCGACATAAACACGGAACGGATCGAAGAGCTAAAGCAGGGAGTGGATCGTACGAAGGAAGTAGAAACCGAGGAGCTAAAATCAGCCAACCGACTGATATATACATCGGATCTGAAGGATCTGCACGATGTCACCGTCTTTATTGTCACTGTTCCCACACCGGTTGATGAATTCAAAACGCCTGACCTCCGCCCGCTTCGCAGTGCCAGCAGAACTGTCGGAAGCGTACTTAAGAAGAATGATATCGTGATATATGAGTCCACTGTATATCCCGGGTGTACCGAGGAGGTCTGTGTTCCTGTCTTGGAAAAGGAGAGTGGATTAAAATTTAACGTGGACTTTTTCTGTGGCTATTCTCCTGAGCGCATTAACCCCGGAGACAAACTTCACCGGGTGAGCACAATTAAGAAGGTAACGAGTGGGAGCACACCGGAAGTTGCAGACAAAGTAGACGCACTTTACAAAATGGTTGTCACGGCAGGCACGCATAAAGCAACGTCGATGAAAGTTGCTGAAGCGGCAAAAGTTATAGAAAACTCCCAGCGTGATATCAACATCGCTTTTGTGAACGAGTTGGCGATGATCTTCGAAAAGATAGGTATCGATACGAATGAAGTGCTTGAGGCAGCTGGCACAAAATGGAACTTCCTGCCGTTTCGCCCGGGACTGGTTGGTGGTCACTGTATCGGCGTCGACCCGTACTACCTGACGTACAAGGCAGACAGCCTCGGTTATCATCCGCAGGTGATTCTCTCCGGAAGAAGGATTAACGATAACATGGGAGTCCACATTGCGAATACGGTGATCAAGCTCATGGCGAAGAATGATCTTCCTATTCATCACAGCAAGATTCTCATGCTCGGTATTACGTTTAAGGAAAATTGCCCGGATATTCGTAACAGTCGAGTCGTGGACGTTATCCGTGAACTCCAGAGTTTTGGAACGGACGTTGACATTTACGATCCGCAGGCAGATGCTGAAGAAGTCCGCCACGAATACGGACTTGATTTGGTGAAAGCGCCCTCCGGACCGTACCATGCTGTTGTGCTTACGGTGAGTCACGACGAATTCCGCGAAATGGATATACGCAGCCTGTTGAGTAAGAACGCGGTTGTGTACGACGTTAAAGGATTTCTCGACAAATCTCTTGTAACGGCCAGGCTTTAGGTCACATGAATAACATAAGAATGGTTGACTTGCACGGTCAGTACCTTCGTATCAAGGACGAAGTTGATCGTGCTATTGCAGACGTGCTCAACAGTACGGCTTTTATTCAGGGGCCGCAGGTGTCGTCCTTTGCTGATGCCCTGGGCAAATATGTTTCGTGTCCTTATGTAGTTCCCTGCGCAAATGGCACAGATGCGCTTCAGATAGCCATGATGGCTTTGGATCTCAAGCCCGGTGACGAAATAATCCTACCCGTTCATACATATGTGGCGACAGCAGAAGTGATCGCACTTCTCGGACTGAAGCCTGTCTTTGTTGATGTTGACGCAGATACATTCAACGTCGATGTGACCGCGGTAGGAAGGGCGATCACCGCCAATACACGTGCCATTGTGCCGGTGCATTTGTATGGGCAGTGCGCAGACATGGAGCCGCTGGTATCTCTCGCGGCAAAGCATGGACTCTTCGTGATTGAAGATACTGCACAGGCATTGGGCGCGGTCTACACATTCAAAGACGGAGCAGCAAAACATGCCGGTACCATGGGAACAATAGGCACAACATCGTTCTTTCCGTCTAAAAACCTTGGATGCTACGGCGATGGTGGCGCACTCTTCACGGCAGATGCCGCGTTGGCGGAAAAAATGAAAATGATCGCCAACCATGGTCAACGCAAAAAATATCACCATGACATCGTAGGAATTAACAGCAGACTTGATACGCTTCAGGCTGCGATTCTCGAAGTCAAACTGCGGTCGTTGCCGGAGTATACCAAACGCAGGAATGATGTCGCGGCGTACTATGACTCCCGTCTCGGAGCAATCAAAGATGTTGTCATCCCAAAACGATCACCGCACTCTACGCATGTCTTTCATCAATATACAATCCGGGTTCCTGAAAGAAGGAATGAGCTTAAAAGCCATTTAGAGGCGAAAGGGATTCCGACCATGATTTACTATCCTGTGCCACTTCACCTTCAGGAGGCTTACCGGAACTATGGCTCAGGCGAAGGCTCATTTCCAGTGACAGAGGAACTTTCGCGTACAGTGCTTTCACTTCCGGTCCATACCGAAATGGACGAGGTGCAACTCGCATTCATTTGTGAGGCTATAACCGAGTTTTTCGGTTGACAATAAGATGGGTGAATCCTTTGCAACAGGATGTTCGTAAATTTCCCTTCGGATAAACATGGCTGCAACATACTCTTCGGTGGATGATGACCTGCGACAGTTCGAACCCTGGTTGATAGCAGGGATATTCACCCTCGCGGTGATATTTGGTTCGAATGTGTTCGTCGGGGTAATCGGATTGATGATTCTGGTCCAGTTCGTGCGACTAGAGGTTGCGTTGCCATTGCTATTTGTTTCAGGCCTCGTAAAAACCCATCCACTCCTTGATAAATCGCTGGTTGATATAACTGCCGTTACACTGTTGTTGGTTTGTGTTCACACGGTGATCGGGCTGCTAAAGCAACCCCTTATTCCCCGCAGCATTGCCCGAATAAATGTACTGGTCTTGTTGATGGCTTGCAGCACCATTTTTACCGTGATAACCTCAATTGCCCCAGGCGAGTACGTAAAAAGTTCAGGTGTAAATGTGCTTCTTCTTTATTTGCCTTTGGTCTTGCTCATCATCAATAATGTAAGACACGACAATTTTCGATTGAAGATTTATTTGTTTAGGATGACAGTGCTGATAATCAGCAGCGCCTGGGTAGGCGTTGGACTATACAATCAGCTCAACGGCATAATTCCAATGCAATATGAAGATCCACAGTTCGAGGTTGCGCACATGTCGTCCTTTGGAGAGAACTATATGTACTTTTCGAGCTTTTCAGTTCTCCTTCTGCTCAATTGCTTCGTACAGATTGTCTTTCAGAGAAAGCAAATTCTCATCAATCTCGCGCTATCCATCGCCTTTGCTTACCTCATGATGAATTCTCCCGCGAGAGGACTGACTGCGGGACTGGCGGCAGCGATTATCATTATGAGTGTATCCGCTCTAAGGCGAATGAGTTTTCGTCAAATCCTTGCATTTGCGTCAATGGTCCTGGTTCTGATCGTTTCGGTTTATGCCTACCTGAATCTCTCATTGTCGGAAACTCAGGAAATGAACCTGGATCGTCTTACTGATTTTAGCGCAAAGGGCAAATCGGTAGCTGATCGCTTGATTGCTGTTAAGAATGGCTACAGTGTTTGGTCCGAAGACGTATTCTTCATGCTGATGGGAATGGGCAGCGGTTCCGTCGCTTCACTCAGTAACGATCCCGGGCTTTATGCACATAACATAATCGTTGAACTTGTCTTTGAATACGGACTGGTCGGGTCGTTGCCGTATTTTGTTTACTTCCTGCTATCGGCCGCCTGCGCCTATCGGGTTTTTCGACATGCGAGTGAAAAGGGCGATGCCGATATACTGTGGTTCGTAGGTATCTTCCTGACAATGTTCCTGTTTGGAATGGTCTCCAACACCCTTGGAAACATGCGCCTTCTCTGGATGCTTACTGCCTTCATGCTTAATTTTTATGTGATACTTCGTCGTGATCAACGGAAAGGCGATCTGGCTGAAGTACGACAAGTACAGCATTAGTTTAGTCGTGCAACGTTCGGCGCGTGGAACAGAATGCTTTGCCGGAGACTCTGTCGAAATTAGTGGTAGAAATCAGGCAGTGCATTTAAAATGTCATATTTTAGCGCTCCTTTGTTAAGCGTTTGAATGCATTGTTGCGAACGTAAACTCGCGCACACATGAATACAGAAACGAAATACTTCGCACATCCAACTGCCGTCATCGACGAAGGCTGCTCAATTGGTGCAGGCACCAAGATTTGGCACTTCTCCCACATCATGCCGGATTGTGTGATTGGGGAAAATTGTAATATTGGACAGAACGTTGTGATTTCACCGCAGGTTGTGCTCGGAAAAAACGTTAAAGTGCAGAACAACGTTTCGATATATACCGGTGTCAAATGCGAAGATGACGTGTTTCTCGGGCCATCAATGGTGTTCACCAACGTGATTAACCCACGTAGTTCGGTTAACCGGAGAGGTGAATATTTGCAAACGCTTGTAAAGCACGGCGCCACCATTGGGGCAAATGCGACGATTGTTTGCGGACATGACATTGGAAGGTTCGCGTTTATTGGCGCCGGGGCTGTTGTTACTAAACACGTTCCCGACTACGCGCTCGTGGTTGGAAACCCCGCGCGTCACATCGGATGGATGAGTGAACGCGGTCACCGGTTGAAATTTGGCAGCGACGGCATCGCAGTGTGCCCCGAAAGCGGCGAGAGGTATCGCCTGAAAGATTCCACGGTGGTCAAACTTGATGCAGATTGAAATAGTTTTATAAGAAAATTTTTTGATGAAGAATTTCGCACTCATTGGGGTTGCCGGATACATCGCACCGCGGCACCTTCAGGCAATAAAAGAAACAGGCAATAATCTCATCGCTGCACTGGACAAGTCAGACACCGTCGGTGTTATTGATTCATATTTTCCGGAGAGCGATTTTTTTACGGAGTTTGAACGGTTTGATCGCCACCTTGACAAGCTGAAGCGCAAGGGAACGAAAATCGATTACGTTAGTATCTGTACACCAAACTACCTGCACGATTCACATATCCGGTTTGCACTTCGGCATGGCGCTGATGCAATTTGTGAGAAGCCACTGGTATTGAATCCCTGGAACGTTGACGCGTTGTCTGAAATCGAACGCGAGACAGGAAAAAAGATTCATACGATTCTTCAGTTACGACTTCATCCGTCCATCATTGCTTTACGCGAACAGGTGCTGGCAGCTCCGGCTGATAAAAAGTACGAAATCAATCTGAACTACATTACTTCACGCGGTCACTGGTATCACATTAGCTGGAAAGGTGATTCTGCGAAGTCTGGTGGTATTGCTACTAACATTGGCATTCACTTCTTTGATATGCTACTGTGGATTTTTGGCGGCGTAAAAGGACTTGACGTCACGCTGAATGCCCCCGATCGGGCAAGTGGTTTCCTTGAGCTCGAAAGAGCGAACGTAAAATGGAACCTGAGCATTAATGCTGATGATCTTCCGCAAGCAGTAAGAGAAAAAGGAAAGCGCACGTTTCGTTCGCTTACAATGGAAGGAAAAGAGATCGAATTTAGCGAAGGATTTACAGATCTGCATACACGGAGCTACGAGGAGATTCTGAAGGGCAATGGATTTGGTATTGAAGCGGCAAAGCCTTCCATCGAATTGGTACACAAAATTCGTAATTCAAATAAGGATTAAGGGAGTTAGCGGGAAGTTCAGAAGCCCGCAAGCCTCATGCTGAATCGACTCAAAATAAAATCGGATTTTACAAGGAACGTCGCCACCCTGTTTATGGGCACGGCCATTGCCCAGGCAATCCCGGTATTATTCTCTCCTGTATTCACCCGGATTTACGAGCCCGAACAGTACGGCATCTTTGCCCTGTTTTTTACAATCACCAACGTCTGTGGTGTTATTGCCACCGGCCGGTATGAAATGGCGATCATCCTTCCGAAGGAAGAGGAAGATGCAGACCGGTTACAACGGTTGTGCTATCTGATTGCCTTTACGCTGGCTGGCTTGTTACTGCTTCTGGTGGTTGTGTTCGAAGATTTCTTCGTCGACTATCTTTCCATTGGTGGGTTCGGGCCGTGGCTTTATGTCATTCCTCTTCAGGTTTTTCTCATGGGAGTCGTGCAGGCGATTTCCGCCCGCATGAACCGTCAAAAGAAATTCCGCCAGATGTCTACACTCAAGATTACCCAGAACGGATCAAACGTAATCATTGCCCTGTTACTGGGAATTTCAAAAATCAGCAACGGGCTTGTCATCGGACATATTGGTGGGTTTGCTGTTGCCGCATTGCTTTTCATAAGAAGGATAGGCACCCGTACGACCGACTCCTTTCGGACGATGTGGAGGCTCGCGGTTCGGTACCATCATTTCATCTTGTATAATGCACCCACCGCTTTGCTCAATACCGTTGCGTCGTCGATGCCGTTATTCTTTATTTCGGGAATTGCGCCGAAAGCGGAAGTTGGGTTCTATGGTTTGGTTGAACGCGTCATCAATGCTCCTATCGGACTCGTCTCGTACGCTGTATCGCAGGTGCTGATGGAGGACGTGGCAACCAGACACAGGGAGGGCAGACCAGTCACGCCGGTACTCTATCAGCTCCTGCGAAACCTGTTTCTCGCGGGTATTGTCCCATTTACGGCTCTGTTTTTCTTCGCGGAAGAAATTTTTGCATTTGTGTTAGGAGCGGAATGGGAGCGCGCAGGAGAATATGCCTCGATTCTGTCAATCGCTTTCTTTATACGCTTTCTGGTCTCGCCCCTTAGCGTTACGTTCATTTCTTTGAATAAGCTGAAGCCCCTTACATTCTGGCAGGTTCTGTATTTCTGCACAACCCTGGGAATCGCTTTGTTTTCTATGGGGCAAGGACACATCAGCCAGTTTCTTGTCTTACTGGTAATTAACGATTCGGTGATGTATTCGCTTTATCTTTTCCTGATCCTGCGCGCGGCCAGGAACCAGTGAGTCCAACGGCATCAGGCTAGCGTTTGATAAATTTTACAAACCGCTTTTGTTCACCATCGATAATTTCAAGTATATAGAGTCCGGGGGGTAGAAGGGATGTATTGAGTATTTCACCCACTGCGACGGTCTCCCTTTCGACCCCCAGGCGCTGGCCATTTGCATTGAGGACATTGATGGTTTGTTGACCTTCTGACGAATGAAGAATATAAAGTACGTCGGTACAGGGATTTGGAAACACTGACATGGCAGGCGTCCTGGCCTTTTCAGGCGAGACCGCCCTGCGTACCGCGAAACGGATTGGCAACGATGTCATGAACCTGGATATGCCAGTAGAATCACCCGTGGTGAAGCTCCCACGAACGCGATTGGTGTAAGGTGAAAAAACCGAAACGGTATCCATCGCTCCGCCTATGTCTTCCCCGGTGAACGGATACCATGCAAAATCAAGGGTGTACACAGTGGCGTCGTGTTTGCTGGAATTGATACTCCAGATGACATTAACAGTGTCATTTGAAATCACGCCAAATGGTTCAACGTAAACCCGAATCACATTCGGCGAATACTTAAATCCGCCCCTGATGGAAACGGGAGCGAAATACTCAAGATTCCCCACTGGAATGATATGCGTTTCCGACTTTATTGCGGTCTCTATATAGTTGTTGCGCGACGTGACTATATATGACTGTATTGACGGATTCAGAAAAACATCAGATTGCATAGGCCCGCCTTCGAGGATTACACGACCGTTACTAAGTTCGACGATGCCGCTCCTTATGGGTGAATTCGTACGCAGATCGCCTGACCTAAGTGCCACCTGTAAAGCCTGAATGACAATTGTGTCAGATCCTTCATTGACTATTCGGGGATCTTCACCGACGAAAGCTAGTTCTGTTGCCAATCCGTGCAGTGATGACTTTGAGTCGAGTGATAACAGATTCGTCACACGGAAGGAACGCTTTAACGAATCTGAAACGGTCGTGTTTTCAAATAACAATTCTTCAGCTGCAACGGAATCGGTGGAGACCAAAGGGTTGTGCGCATTTTCTATTCGAAGCGAAGTGAAGTTGTCATGCTCAATCGTGAAGGAGTTAACACTCATATCGTAGGTTGCCCTGGGCATCGATCCCTCCATTCTTCCTGCGAATTAATTTTTTAGTTTCAATTCCACGCCTTCGTTGAGATAGACTTCGGATCTTAACAATCCGGTTTCAGTTACTTCAATCCGTTCTCCTGAAGCAACAATGAGCGAGCTTCCAGTTCCCTTTATTGTGAGCGTGTCAGAAATGACAGAACTACCCAAGCCAAGGAAAAACAACTGACCTGCAAGATCGAAAGACTCCGGCGCGCTTCCGTCTCCGTCAGGGTTGCTGCTCCAACCGATGAGTTGCGTTAAGTCTGCACCCGGTTTTGCGAACCAGGTGTTACCATCGAGGCTCCAGACATCGTTATAGATTCGCGATAGTCCGAGATGGCCATATCCTGCTGAAATCCAGAGGCGATTGCGAAATTCAAAAGCGAACATCGCGTGGCGTTGGCCCCACGGCGTATGCGTAAACATCTCCACCCAATTTTCGCCGTCGGATGAAACCCAAACGTCATTGCGATTACCATACTGGTCGTCATCTGGTTCAGGCACCTGCCATCCGCCCAGGATCCAAAGTTTGCCATCAAAGGCTAATGCGTTAAACCAGTACCGCGGTGGGAACTTCGCATCAGAAGTGACTTGCGTCCAGTTCACGCCATCTTCTGACGACCATACATCGTTGAAGTTTATCAGATTGTCTTCGCCGTAACCAATTCCGCCGCCGATCATCCACAGCTTGTTTTTGAATGACAAAAAAGCCGGCCAATCGCGGGAGCCCCAGGGAACATTATCGTTGACAATTTCCCAATTCACAGCGTCCGTAGAACGGTAGATGTTGTTTGACCGGAGGATCCAAATTGCGCCATCAAAGACGGTTGCACGCATCCCTTCCGTAAGCGACAGCGATGTTTCAAACGGCGTCCATTCGATCCCATCAATGGAGTAATACGAATTGGTACCAAAGGCTCGAATAGTGTCTTTAAAATTGACGAAGGCTGAATACGGATCGTACGGCGGATTTGGATTCACTACCTCCCAGACCTTGGCATCGGCCGACTTGTAAACGTCGCTTCTCGAAAACCAATCACCGTCGACATATCGGTACCCGGCGAATACCCAAACGCTGTCTCTATGCACAACACACGCATTTGGAGAGGAGTCGCGTGGCGAAAAGGCTGTAGAGTTGGCGTGTTTAACCCACGGACCCGGTGAGGCATTGGGCCTGGCAGGCGTAACCTTACCCGCGGGCATAATAATAAATTCACCAAATCCGTCCGGTACTCTTCCCACCGATTCGCCTGGAAATGGGTCTATCACGAGGTTCACTTCATCGATGATCTGATCGTCCTGAAGTTGTACCAGAGAAACGGAGGAGATTATTTCGTCGGTTGTGCGAGGAATGGGAATGATGAGGAAGCCGGAGGGCTGCAATGAAACGTCACCAAGGGGAATCAAGTCGTGCGTGTTAACCCTCAATGCGTAGCTGCTCACCTCAGCCCCTTCGGTACCACCATTGTAAAGTTCGACCCACGAAGAGTCAGTCGGCTGCGTCGGCTCGCGCAATACTTCGTTGATAACGAGTTGTTGGGCGAAACTTTGAAGGCAAAGCAATATCAGGATCGCTATGGTAGCGATTGCTGTTTGCATTCGAGCATAGCCTGCACCACGCAAACGATGGCAAGTGATCGGCCGTGTATCGGGAAAAATGCGACTGAGCATAACAGGAGGCAGATTATCCCAAATGGAAAATTATCTTTGCGACTTTAATTTATAAATGAATGCCTAAAGCGCACATCTATATTTCGATAAAGGGCAACACGGTAACCCGTAAGGTCGTATGGTTGTAGTAATCGACTACCAGGCTGGCAACATAGGGTCCATTCTGAATATGCTCAGAAAGATCGGCGCGCCCGCAAAAATTAGTGAGAAGCCGGAGGATATTCTGCAAGCGGAGAAACTGATACTTCCCGGTGTTGGAGCATTTGATTACGGAATGACCAAGTTGCGGGAGGCCGGACTGTTACCGGCATTGCAGCAGCGCGCGATTGAAGATAAGACACCGATACTTGGCATATGCCTTGGTGCACAGCTGATGTGCCGGCGAAGCGAGGAAGGTGTGCTGCCAGGATTGGGCTGGATTGAAGCCGATGTGAGGAGGTTCCCACCCGTTGTTGAAGATCGTCGTTACCCTGTATCGCATATGGGATGGGATGTTGTTAATGTCGTAAAACCAAGCCGCCTGACGACACAATGGCCGGAGGAATCACGCTTTTATTTCGTTCACTCATATCACATTCAGTGTGATCATGCCGATGATGTTTTGATGGAGAATTCATATGGCGTTAAGTTTCATTCGGCATTTGAACGGGATAATATCATTGGTGTTCAATTCCATCCCGAGAAAAGTCACAAGTTTGGCAAACGATTGCTTGAGAATTTCATAAACCTCTATTGATGGCGCTTCCCCGTGTTATTCCTGTGCTGCTGCTGAGAAAGAAAGGACTCGTGAAAACGATTCATTTTCGGGATTCGCGTTATGTTGGTGACCCATTCAATGCGGTGAAAATTTTCAATGAAAAGGAAGTCGACGAACTCGTTGTACTGGATATCGACGCTGCCCGCGAAAAACGGGATCCGTCATACGACTACCTGAAGGAAATCGCTTCGGAGTGTTTTATGCCACTGGCGTATGGCGGTGGCGTGAAGACAATTGATCAAATAAAAAAACTGATTCAAAGCGGTATCGAAAAAATTGTCATCAACACTGAAGCACTTGCGAACCCTGTATTTGTTGAGGAGGCATGTAAACAATTTGGAAGTTCAACGATTATCGGCGCGATGGATGTTAAAAAGAACATTTGGGGAACCCGGAAAGTGTATCAGCATCGCGATGCAAAAGCATTATCGCATGATCCAATTGACTATGCAAGAAAACTGGAACAGCTTGGCGTAGGTGAAATTTTTGTCAACAGTGTTGACCGCGACGGCACGCGCCAGGGATATGATCACGATTTGATTGCTGGAATAACAGCACAGGTAGGGGTGCCAGTGATCGCCTGTGGCGGATGCAGCGGACTCGATGACATTAAGAAAGCAGTGCGCGAATCCGGGGCAAAGGCCGCTGCAGCCGGAAGTTTTTTTGTATTTCATGGGAAACATCAGGCCGTTCTGATCACATATCCTTCATATGAAAGCCTCCGCGAAATATTTGTGTGAAATTGAAATTGAATTATGTGTGGAATAGCCGGCGTATTGAATGTGCATGATGCGGTAGAATCCGACTTGCTGATGGAGGAGATACTGCACCACCAGCGATTTCGCGGGCCTGACTGTACGGCGAGAAAATCGTTTCATCTTGGTTCCGGGCAATTACTTCTTGGTCACAACCGGCTAAGCATCATCGATCTTTCTGAAGCAGCAAACCAACCTTTCACCGATGAGACGGGTCAGTACAGTGTTGTTTTTAATGGTGAAATCTATAACTACCTCGAACTCCGTAAGAAACTTATTGATGTCGGTGAACGATTCGCAACAGAAAGTGATACGGAGGTTCTGTTGAAGGCGCTGAAGGTGTGGGGAATGTCTGCGATGGAGCAGTTTAACGGAATGTTTGCGTTTGCGTTTTTGAATCGGCGCGAGCAGAAGCTTTTTCTTGTGCGCGATCGCTTTGGCGCGAAGCCGTTGTACTATACGGCTACGCCTCAGTCATTTCTGTTCGCGTCGACGTGTACCGTATTAGGTAAGTTCGTCGGGAAAGGGCCAGATCTCCGTTACATTGCACGTGGGCTCAGCAAATGGTTTTTTGAAAGTGACGATGAAATCTCACCGTTTGTCGGAGTCAACGCGTTGCCGCCGGCGCACTACGCAGAGGTCTCGATTGTAAATAATGAAATTACCTCCCGTATTCAGAAGTATTATGATCTGACTGAAAAAGTCAGGGAAAAGAAGGAGGCTATTTCCGGGAAGACGCACAATCAACTGATCGAACAACTGAGAACTATTTTTCGCGAATCGATACGTTTGCGCCTTCGTTCGGATGTTCCAGTGGGCGTAAGCCTCAGTGGTGGAATAGACTCATCAACGGTGGCAGCTTTTGCGTCAGCAGAAGTCAGCGGATTGACCGGTATTAATTATGGAGATCCCGCGAACCCGTTGACAGAGGGTCCGTTGGTAGCGAAACTGGCACGCGAGTTTAATATGAATCCCGAATTCGTGTGGTCGTCGGAAGAGGAGTTGCGTACTGCTTTTTGGGAAACACTGGATGCACAGGAGTCGCCCATCTACGGATTGAGTTACATCGCTGAGTATATGATATACAAACGTGCGCACGAACG
>Ga0079224_100008382_pt1 | contig 13992 bp, 15 predicted proteins | sample Stecom2015_FD_80414 | JGI IMG/M metagenome (GOLD analysis project Ga0079224, IMG submission 80414) | Agricultural soil microbial communities from Utah to study Nitrogen management - Steer compost 2015 | ecosystem: Environmental > Terrestrial > Soil > Agricultural land | place: USA: Utah... | reverse complement strand
TCTGGCTCGTCGTGTTCTACGTCGCCGACCGCGTGGTGCTCGGGGTGGCGAAGCGCCGCATCGGCTTCGCGCTGCACGCGGCAAGCCGCCTCGACACGGTGGCCCGCGCCGTCATTGCCCGGCGCAACATCACGATGACGATCATGGCGATCGCGCTCGTCTTCGGCGCAGGCGGCGCCGGGCTTCTCGTCGTCACGGCGTGGCAGGGGCTCACCTTCGCCTGGCACGCGATCCGCACTGCCTGGCTCGGCTTCCTCGCGCCGCGGCCGGCGCGGCCGAAGGTGCAATGAGGCCCAATGAGGGCGCCATGAGCGCGGTCGAAGTCCTTGCCGTGCGCACGCCGGCCGAGCTGGATCGCTTCATCCGGCTTCCGGCGCGGCTTTACGGCAACGACCCGAGCTTCATCCCACCGCTTCTCCTCGAGCGCAAGGAGTCCCTGTCGCCGCGCAAGAACCCGTACTTCCAGCATGCCGAGGCGCAGTTCTTCCTCGCCACGCGCGGCGGGCGTGACGTCGGGCGCATCAGCGCGCAAGTCGATCGCCTGGCGAGGGACGCGGAAGGGCACTTCGGCCTGATCGCCGCCGAGGACGACGCGCAGGTGTTCGCGGCGCTCTTCGAAGCCGCCGAAGGGTGGCTGCGCGCGCGCGGGTGCACGCGGGTCGTCGGCCCCTTCAACCTCTCCATCAACGAGGAGAGCGGGCTCCTCGTCGACGGCTTCGACACCCCGCCCATGCTCCTCATGGCGCACGACCCGCGCTACGCGGGGCCGCGCATCGAAGCCTGCGGCTACGCCAAGGCGAAGGACACGCTCGCGTACCTCTACGACGTCGAGCAGGGGCTGCCGCGCTCGGCGCTGCGCCTGATCGACGAGCGGCGGCCGGCGCGGCTCACCGTGCGCAATCTCGACGCGCGCCAGTACCTGGAAGAGTTCGACCGCATCACGGCAATCTTCAACGACGCCTGGTCGGGCAACTGGGGCTTCATCCCCTTCACCGAAGCCGAGATCCGCCACATGGCGAAGAGCATGAAGCCGCTCGTGCACCCCGAGCTCGTCGCCATCGCCGAGCTCGACCGCAAGCCGATCGGCTTCGGCGTCCTGCTGCCCAACCTGAACGAAGCGATCGCCGACTTCGACGGACGGCTCATGCCCTTCAACTGGCTCAAGCTCCTCCTGCGGCTGAAGCGCACCCGCACGGGCCGCGTGCCGCTCATGGGCATCCGCCGCAGCCACAACGGCGGCGTGATGGGCGGCCTCATCGCCTTTCTCATCATCGACCGGCTGCGCGAGGGGGCGCGCCGGCGCGGCATGCAGAAGGTCGAGCTCTCGTGGATTCTCGAGGACAACTGGCCGATGCGCCGCGTGATCGAGTCGCTCGGCGCCGCGCCGTACAAGACCTATCGTCTGTACGAGAAGGTCATCGCTTGAGCGGCCCGCTCCCGGCGCTCGTCCTGGCGGGCAGCCGCCCGGGCGGCGACCCGCTCGCCGCGCATGCCGGAGTGAGCCACAAGGCGCTGATCGAAGTGGATGGACGCACGATGATCGAGCGCGTCGTCGGCGCGCTCGCTGCGGCGCCGGAAATCTCGCGCATCGTCATCGCCATCGAGCGGCCCGAGGTGGTCGGCTCGCTTCCCGGGCTGCACGCACCGCAGTGCGGCAAGCCCGTGGCCTTCATGCCGGCGGGCGCGAGCCCGAGCGCGAGCGTCGCCGCGGCGCTCGAGCGGGAGGGCACGCCGCTCCTCGCCACCACCGCCGACCATGCGCTGCTGCGCGCCGACTGGGTGCGCGAATTCCTTGCCGGCTGCCCCGCGGAAGCCGACGCCGCGGTCGCGCTCGCCCGCAAGGAAGCGGTGCTCGCCGCCGCGCCCGGCACGCAGCGCACCTACCTGCGCTTTGCCGACGGCGAGTTCTCGGGCTGCAACCTGTTCCTCTTCCGGCGAGCGCCCGCCCGCGGCGTCGTGGCGCTGTGGCGCGAGATCGAGGCACAGCGGAAGAACCCCGCGCGCATGATGCTGCGACTCGGGATCGGCTGGGCGCTGCGCTACCGGCTCGGCCGTCTCAGGCTCGAGGACGCGCTCGCGCGACTCGGCGCGCTCGCCGGCGCGCGGCTCGCCATGGTGACCTTGTCGGAGGGAAGAGCGGCGATCGACGTGGACAAGCCCGCCGATCTCGCGCTCGTTCGCACCCTCGCTGCCAGAGAAGTCTGAAAAAGCCGCCCACGCGAAGGCGCCGGTTCACTTGGTGAAAGCGGATGCGTCGCCCCCGCGAAGGCGGGGGCCCATTCTTACTCAGAAACATGGGTTCCCGCCTGCGCGGGAACGACAAACGACCCGGGGAACGACAAACGACCCGCGCGAACGACAACGACCCGCGGGAACGACGAACGAGGCGCGGGAACGACGAACGAGGCGCGGGAGCGACGAACGAGGCGCGGGAGCGACGAACGAGGCGCGGCAAAGACGATCGACGGCCTTTTCGGAGATTCGCTAGCCGCCGACGCCGGCGAGGCCGGGCTCGCCCTTGCCTTCCAGCAAACCCTCTCCTTGCGCGCTCCAGCCAGCCGCGATGGCGCGGCAGCGCACGAGGTCGGCGGGAAAGTCGAGCTCCGCCCACTCCAGCCCTTCGATCGAAGCCACGCGCACCTCGAGCCCGGCCCTGGCGAGACGGTCGATGGCGGAGAGGTACCAGAGCTTCGGCCCTTCGGGCGTGCGCATCGTGCGCTCGAGCTCGGCCACGAAGCGCGCCGCGCCTTCGGCGTCGAAGCGCAGGAACCCGATCGACTCGCCGGTGACTTCCGCCGCCGCAAGGGTCTTGCCAATGGCCGTAAGCCGCTCGGACCGCCCCGCCTGAGCGGACGAGGCCTGGGTTGAAACCTTCATGTCGTCGGCGTCGTAGCCCGCCTTGCGGTCGATGGTCACCGTAATGGGCGCTGCGGGTGCGGCAAGGAGCCGCGCTGCGATGCCGGGCTCGATCAGCGTGTCGCCGTTCAGGATGAGGAACGGCGCGTCCATGGCGTCGCGCGCCATCCAGCAGCTCGCGAGGTTGTCGGCGAGCTTGTAGAACGGGTTGAAGAGCGTGCGCACGCTCAGTCCGCGCGGCGTGTGCCGCTCGAGCTCGCGCTGCACCAGATCGTCGCGGAAGCCCGTGACCACCACGGCCTCGCGCACGCCCGCCTCGGCGAGGGCGTGCAACTGCCAGGCGAGCATGCTGCGCCCGCCCAGGGGCAGCAGGCACTTGGGCGTCTGCTCGGTATGGGGGAGCAGGCGGCTTCCCTGGCCCGCGCTGAGAATGATGGCCCTGTAGGGCTTCTTCGCAATAGTCCGGGTGGTCATTTCGGGTCGTGCTGGTTGGATCGGCGGAGTCTACCGCATGGAGGGCCTCCGGGCCGGCGGCGCAGGCGCCGGCTGCGGTACAAGTGCGCACCGCCGGTCGGCTTGGGGTACATTCGCAACGCTTTTCGACCCCGCCCATGCGCTGGAAACGCTTCGCCACCCGTGAGGACCTCGGCCTGACCCCGGCCGAGTTCGCCATCCTGGAGCGGCTCGACACGCCGCAGAAGATCCAGGGGTTCCTGTTCGACCTCAGCCAGAACTTCGAGACCGACGGCGAAACCTGCCGGCCGGTGCGCGAGGTGCTGCGCACGCGCCGCGCGCACTGCATCGAGGGCGCGATGCTCGCGGGGTGCGCGCTCTGGATCCACGGCGAGCCGCCGCTTCTGCTCGACATGCGCGCGGTGCGCGACTACGACCACGTCATCGCGCTTTTCCGCCGCCACGGCTGCTGGGGCGCGATCTCGAAGACCAACGGCATCGGCCTTCGCTGGCGCGACCCGATCTACCGGACGCTCCGCGAGCTCGCCATCTCCTACTTCCACGAGTACTACAACCGGCGCGATCACAAGACGCTGCGCGAGTACTCGGTGCCGTTCGACCTGCGCCGCGTCGACCCCAAGGTGTGGGTGACGGGCGAGAAGAACGCATGGCTCGTCGCCGAGGCGCTCGACAACCAGCGACACTTCAAGCTGGTGAACGGCCACCAGCTGCGCTCGGTCACGCGCCGCGACGGCTTCGAGCGCCGGGTGGCGGGCCTGCTGCAGTACCGCAAGCCACGCCCCCGGGTCGCGGCCGAGGCGCTCGCGAAGAAAAAGACCGCTACTTCTTCGGCGCGACGTTCCCGATCTTCTCGACGGCGGCCTTGAGGCGCGCCGCGTCGCGTGCCCAGTACTTCTTGAACTCGGGCGCGTCGAGGTAGTTCACCGGCGTGGAGACCTTGTTCATCGCCGCATTGAAGTCCTTCGACCGCGCCGCCTCGCCGACCGCCTTGCGCAGCCTGAGCTGCACGTCCTCGGGCGTGGCGGCCGGGACGAAGACGCCCGACCAGATGTAGAACTCGGCGTCGTAGCCGAGCTCCTTGAAGGTCGGGATGTCCGGAAGCAGCTTCAGGCGCTCGGTGCCCCAGCTCGCCAGCGCGCGCATCTTGCCCGCCCGGATCTGGCCGATCGCGGCCGCCGGACCCTGCGCCGAGGCCTCCACCTGGCCGCCGAGCAGCGCCGTGACCGCCGGCCCGCCGCCCTGGTAGGGCACGTGAAAGAGCTGGATGCCCGCGGCGTTGGCGAAGATCTCCATCGCGACGTGCAGCGTCCCGTACACGCCGGAGGAGGAGTAGTTGATCTTGCCGGGGTTGGCCTTCGCGGCGGCGACGAAGTCCTTCACCGTCTTGTAGGGGCTGTTGGTCGATACGACGAGCACGGTGGGATCGGCCGTCACGAGGGCGATGGGCGCGAAATCGTCGAGCTCGTACGGCGGCGTCTTGCCCTGCACGCGGTCGGACACCGGGAAGATGGAGATCGAAGAGAGTCCCATGAGGATCGTGTAGCCGTCGGCGGGCGCCCTGGCGACCACGCTCATGCCGACGGCGCCGCCGGCACCCGGCCGGTTGACGACCACGACCGGCTGACCGAGCGACTTCTCCATGGCCGCGGCGAGCGGCCGACCGACGATGTCGGCGACGCCGCCCGGCGGGAACGGCACGATCATCGTCACGGGCTTGGCCGGGTAGCCCTGCGCCGCCGCCAGGAACGGCGCGCAGGCGAGCGCGCAGGCAGCGAGGGAACGGCCGAGGAAGCGGGACAAGCGGGGCGTCTTCATGATTCCTCCGGGGTTCAAAAGGGGGTCCTTGGTTCTTGGGTTCTTGAGACTGCCGGGTCCTTGAATCTTCCCTGTTTACTCAGTTTACCAATGGATACACACGTTACGGCGCGGCCGCCCAAGAATGCTCCCGCAACACCGCGCTGCATAGCGTCACCAACAAGGAAAGGAAGGAGGTAGACGATGAAGAAAGTTGCCCGACTTCTGATTGCCGGCGTCGCCGCCGCAGCGGCCCTCGCGGCCACCCCTGCCCTCGCCGACCGGGGGCACGGCCATCACGGCGGGCACCATGCGAAGCACGCGCATGCCAAGCATGGGCCGCATCACCACCACGTTCGGGGCCACCTCGTGCGGCACCGCCACGCCCCCCGGGTGATCGTCACCCCTGCGCCCAGGGTGGTCTATCACCGGCCGGCGCCGGTCTAACACGTGCCCGTGCCGGTCTACCCGCGCGTCGCGCACGACGAGCCGCGCCTCTCGATCCGCTTCGACCTGCCGCTGTAACATGTAAGGGAAGGCGCCGTGCCCGCGACGCATGCGGGCACGGCCCCTTTTTTCATTGCGACAGGAGACCAGGATGGACCGGCGTTTCGTGCTCAAGGCCCTCGCGGCGATTCCCTTCGCCGGAGGGGGCGCGGCGACGAGCGTGCTCGCCGCTTCGCCGAAGACCATGACCGACATCGAGACTCTGCAGAAGAACTGGAGGAGCTTCCTCCCCGCGGGGGCCCAGGTGCCCTCGCCGGACGAGCCGCTCAAGCTTTCCAAGGACGAGTGGTACAAGCGCCTGCCGCGCGAGGCCTACCGGGTGCTGCGCGAGGAGGCCACCGAGCGCGCGGGATCGAGTCCGCTCAACGACGAGAAGCGCCCGGGCATCTTCGCCTGCGCGGGCTGCGGGCTGCCGCTCTTCACTTCCGAGATGAAATTCGAGTCGGGCACCGGGTGGCCGAGCTTCTTCACCACGATCCCCGGGGTTTTCGAGACGAAGAAGGACTTCTACCTCATCTACGCCCGCACCGAATACCACTGCAGGCGCTGCGGCGGGCACCACGGGCACGTGTTCGACGACGGCCCGCCCCCCACCGGGCAGCGCTGGTGCAACAACGGGCTCGCCCTCACCTTCCACCCCAGGGACGGGGCCGGCTCAGGCGCCTGAGATGCGCAGCGCCTCCCCCATGGGAGGCGCTGGGAAATGGAAGCGCACGGGCCCATCGGGCTCGGCATTCAGGAACTGGCGCAGGTAGGGGTCGCTCGAGGCGGCGAGCTCCGCGGGCGTGCCCTGCGCGAGGATGACCCCGTCGCAGATCATGTAGGCGTAGTCGGCGACCTTGAGCGCCTCCTGCACGTCGTAGGTGACCACGACCGAGCTCATGCCGGTCGCCTCGTTCAGCGCGCGGATGAGCTCGACGATCTGGTTGAGCGAGATCGGGTCGAGCCCGGCGAAGGGCTCGTCGTAGAGCATGACCTTGGGGTCGGTGGCGGCTGCCCGCGCGAGGGCGACGCGGCGCGTCATGCCGCCCGAGAGGTCGGCCGGCATCATGTCGCGCGCGCCTCGCAGGCCGACGGCGTGCAGCTTCATGAGCACCACGTCGCGCAGGACTTCCGCCGGAACGTCGAAGTTCTCGCGGATGGGGAAGGCGACGTTGTCGAACACCGAGAGGTCGGTGAAAAGCCCGGAGGTCTGCAGCATCATGCCCATCTCGAGGCGCAGCCGGTAGAGCCCGGCCGGGTCGAGCGCGTGGATGTCCTTGCCGTCTACGAGCACGCGCCCCCGGCCCGGGCGCAGCTGGGCGCCGATCAGCTTGAGCAGGGTCGACTTGCCGCAGCCGCTCGCGCCGAGGATCGCGGTGACCTTGCCGCGCGCGATCTTCAGCGAGAGGCCGCGGAAGATCGGCAGGTCGTTGTAGGCAAAGTGGAGGTCCTCGACTTCGACGATGTCGGGACCGCTTTTCGCGGGCATCCGGTTACTATACCGCGTGGCTCATCCGTATGCCGGGCTCACGCCCGAAGCGGTCCTCGATGCGTGCGCGGACGCCGGCCTGCGTCCGGACGGGCGGCTTCTCGCGCTGAACAGCTACGAGAACCGCGTCTACCAGGTGTATCTGGACGAAGGCGCGCCGGTCGTCGTCAAGTTCTACCGGCCCGGCCGCTGGACGCGCGAGCAGATCCTCGAGGAGCACGCTTTCGCGCTCGAGCTCGCCGGTCGCGAAATCCCGGTCGTCGCCCCGCTTCTCTTCGACAACGACACCCTCCTCGACAGCGGCGAGTTCCACTTTGCCGTCTATCCGCGCCGCGGCGGGCGCACGCCGAACCTCGAGAAGCCCGAAGTGCTCGAGTGGATCGGCCGCTTCATCGGCCGCATCCACCTTGTCGGCGCGGCCGAGCCCTTCCGCTTCCGGGAAACGCTGGATTTGAATTCGTTCGGCACCGAGCCGCGCGCCTGGCTCCTCCAGCATGCCGCCATCCCGGCCGACCTGCTCCCCTCATGGAAGGCGGTCACCGAGCAGGCGCTGCAGCTCGTCGCCGCCTGCTACGAGCGCGCCGGCGACGTCAGGCTCATCCGCCTGCACGGCGACTGCCATCCCGGCAACATCCTCTGGACCGACTACGGCGAGCAGCAGGGCCCGCACTTCGTCGACCTCGACGACGCGCGCATGGGGCCGGCGATCCAGGACCTGTGGATGCTGCTCTCGGGCGATCGCCCGGCGATGACGCGCGCGCTCTCGGACGTGCTCGCGGGCTACGAGGAGTTCATGACGTTCGACCGCCGCGAGCTGCACCTCGTGGAGGCGCTACGCACGCTGCGCCTCATTCACTACTCGGCCTGGATCGCGCGGCGCTGGGATGACCCCGCCTTTCCCGCCGCGTTCCCCTGGTTCGGCACCGCGCGCTACTGGCAGGATCGCATCCTCGAGCTCAAGGAGCAGATCGCCCTGATGGGCGAGCCGCCGCTTTCGGTCTAGTTCCGGGCAGCAGGAACGCCCCTTACGACTGTCATTGACCGCTGACGCGCGAGCCGCCGCACTCGATCCAGCGAAAATGAAAATGGGTTCCCGCCTACGCGGGAACGACGACTCTTCGCTTGCTTCGACGACTCTTCGCTTGCTTCGACGACTCTTCGCTGGGTTCGACGAACCCTTCGCTTGGTTCGACGAACTCTTCGCCTGGTTCGTAACGACTCTTCGCTTGCTTCATAAGTGTTTGCAAGCCTCGGGGGCGGCGTTCCAGCGGTCGTGCAGGCCGTCGACGTAGGTGACGGGAATCCGCGAGAGCTGCTCCTCGTTCACGCCCTCGAGGCAGCCGACGTTGACGCCGTACATCTTGCCGATCGGCGTGTCGTTGCCGACGCCGAAGACCCGCACGCCGCAGTGTCGGCAGAAGAAGTGGTGGTTCCTCTTCGGCCCGAACACATACTTGGTGAGCTCCTTCTCGCCCTGGAGCATCCTGAATCCTTCGGGCCGGGCGACGGCGGCCCAGAACCGGTTGCGCCGGCAGATGGAGCAGTTGCACCGGTAGGTCGGCTGCGTGAGGTCGAGGTCCACCTCGATCGCCACCTTTCCGCAGTGGCAGCTCGCCCGGTAGGTCTTCAACATGCCTGCCTCCCTTCTTCTCGATAGGCCCGCGGCGTCGTGCCGAACCGGCGCGCGAAGGCGCGCTGCAGCGCATCGACGGATCCAAACCCGCTGCGCTCGGCGATCCGCTCCTGCGTCCAGCGCGTGCGGCGAAGAAGCTGCGCCGCGGCCGCCACGCGCGCCTGCTCCACGAAGCGCGCCGGCGTGCAGCCCGTTTCGGCGGCGAAGGCGCGCGCGAAGTGCCGAGGGCTCATGCGTGCGCGCGCCGCAAGCGCCTCGACGGAAAGATCTTCCTTCGGGTGCGTGCCGATCCAGGCGACGAGCTCGCGCAGGCGCCGGGTGGCGGCGCCCTGCGCCTCGAGCGCCTGGCTGAGCTGCGGCTGCGCGGCGCCCCGCAGGAGCGGCAGCGCGAGGGTGCGCGCGATGTCCATCGCCACGGCGTGGCCGAGATCGTCCTCGACGAGGGCGAGCGCGAGCTCGAGGCTGGTGGTCACGCCGGCCGAGGTCCAGACGCGGCCGTCGCGCACGTAGATGCACTCGCGCTGCACCCGCACCTGCGGCCGGATCTTCTGCAGGAGATCGAGCGAGCGCCAGTGCGTCGTGGCCTGCCGTCCGTCGAGAAGGCCCGCGGCCGCGAGGGCGAAGGCGCCCGAGCAGACGCTCGCGATGCGGCGCGTGCGCGGCGCGACCTCGGCGAGCCAGGCGCCGATGCCCTGCTCGCGGATGGCGGCGCGCAGCGGCGCTTCGTCGCCGCCGGCGACGACGAGGGTGTCGATCCCGGCCGGCGCGTCCTGCAACCTGCACGTGTTGCCGAAGCCCAGGCCCGAGTTGGTCTGAACGGTGCCGCCGCCGGGCGATGCGACGTGCAGGCGGTAGGCGCCGGGGCAAAGCTGCCCGGCCTTGGTGAAGACGCTCGCCGGCGCGGCAACGTCGATCGCCTCGGCGCCGTCGAACGCGACGAGCACGACGTCCCTGGCAGGAACTGCGGCTTCCTCGTCCTTTGTGCGCGCGCTGGCCATGCGTAGGCTTCGTCCCATGCAATGCTACCGAACGATTGGACGAGCGTACGGCTTCATTCAGGCGCTCCTCGTCGCGCCGCTCTTCGCCACCCTCCTTCTCGCAGCCTGCAGCGCGGGGGTGCGGGTCCCGCCCGCGCCTGCCGATGCGGCGACGCTCGCCCGCGACAAGCAGGCCTTCCTCGAGGCGATGCAGCCGGCTCGCCCCGGCCGGCCGGTGATCGCCGTGCTCGCGCGGAACGAAGCCACCGAAACCACGGACTTCCTGCTCACGCACGCGGTCCTGCAGCGCTCCGGCCTCGCGGAAGTGCAGGCCGTGGCGCCGCGCGCCGGGCGCGTGTCGCTCTATCCCACGCTCGCGGTCGAGGTGGACCAGGACTTCGCCGGCTTCGACCGGGCCCATCCGGCCGGCGCCGACTACGTGATCGTGCCGGCGCTCGACGACAGCGACGACCCCGCTGTTCTCGCATGGCTGCGGCAGCAGGCGGCGAAGGGCGCGCGGATCGTCAGCATATGCGCCGGCGCGCTGATCGTCGGCCGCGCCGGGCTCCTTGACGGCCGGCGCGCCACGACCCACTGGTACTTCGTCGACACCCTGCTCGAGCGCCACCCCGGCATGCATTACGTGGCGCATCGCCGCTACGTCGTCGATCGCGGCGTGGTCACGACCACCGGCATCACGGCCTCCGTGCCGACGATGCTCGCCCTTGTCGAAGCGATCGGCGGGCGCGCGAAGGCGCAAGCGCTCGCCGCGGAGCTCGGCGTGGACTCGTGGACGCCAGCGCACGACAGCTCGCGCTTTGGATTGAGCGCGGAAGCCGCGTGGAACTACCTGCTCGCCAGGGCCGCGTTCTGGCGCCACGAGGACTGGCGCGTCGACGTGCGCGACGGCATGGACGACATCGCCCTCGCCTTCGCCGCGGATGCCTGGGCGAGCACGGGGCTCGTGACGGTCGAGGCCGCAGCGCCAGCTCCCGTGAAGCTCCGCAGCGGCCTTACGCTCCTCGCACAACCCGCCCCGAAGGCGGCGCCGCGCGTCCCTCTGACGCCGGGCCTCAAGCCCGTGCAGCAGCTGGAGCGCACGGTGTGCGAGATCAAGGAGCGCTTCGGCGTCGAGCGAAGCGAATGGGTGATGACGAAGCTCGAATACCCCGGCGCCCCCGCCTGCGGCGAGGCCGGCGCCTAGCGCGGGCTAGGCGGCCGGCTTGCAGCCCTCGGGCTTGAAGACCCGCTCGGTGGAAGCCGGAAACTTCGCGAGCTTCTCCGCCGGCCTGCGCGGCCGCCGCAGCAGCTCGCCGCCGCAGTTCGGGCAGCGGCCCTTCAGCACCTCTTCCGCACAGGTGCGGCAGAACGTGCACTCAAAGGAGCAGATCCGCGCATCCTCCGATTCCGGCGGCAGGTCACGATTGCAGCACTCGCAGTTCGGCCGTAGCTGGAGCATCGTTCCTCCTCTCCCAACCAATTACTAATGGAATGCTCAAGGCTTCTTCATTCCCATGTTGCCGGTACCGCCGGTCAAGGCGTAGTAGCGACGCTGCAGGTCGCGCACCTTTTCAGCGAGTTCCGGAACGGGACCTTCCACGACGGCATCCGGGACCACCTCACGGATCGGGAAACCTTTGACAGGTCCGGGGGGAATGCCAAGCTCGCGAAGCCACTTGCTCAACTGCTCGGAAGAGCTCACGTAGACGATCCGGCCCAGGCCGACCCAGCCGTGCGCCGCGGCGCACATGGGGCAATGCTCGCCGGAGGTATACACCGTCGCCGCCGCCCTCTTCTCCGCGGTCATGTTCGCCGCCGCCCAGCGCGCCAGCTCGAACTCCGGATGGCGCGTGCGGTCTCCCGTGGAGACGATACGGTTGCGCTCCTCCGCGAGGACCTTCCCGTCCGCGCCTACCAGCACGGAGCCAAACGGCGCGTCCCCCGCCTCCAGCGCTTCCTCGGCCAGCTCCACGCAGCGCCGGAGGTATTGCATCTCTGAGTCTTTCACCGGGCACTTCCGACACGTTGGACACACAAGTGCTGATCATCTTATATCGCCTTGGGTACCGAACTCACACGTCTGGAACGTGGGTTCCCGCCTTCGCGGGAACGACGGTAATACGCTTCTTCCAAATTCCCTGATCCGACTTTCTCCCTGACCCAACTTTCACATGGCGCTAAGCGGTGCGGAGCCGAAGGGCCTTGACGAGGGCGACGGTGGCGAGGGGGACGGCGACGCCGACAATGGCGGCGGTGATCATGAGGTCGCCGAGCTCGGAATAGTCGGCGGGGATCTTCACGGCGCCGGTGGCGCGGTCGCGCACTTCGCGGGTGACGAGGAAGATCTGGTTGAGGTACTTCGTGCCGAGCTGCGAGGCGGCGAGGGCCAGGTTCGAGAAGGAAGCCATCACGGCGAAGTAGGTGGCCTTCATGTTGGCGGGAGCCGAGTTCGCGATCCAGGCGAGCATGGGGATCATGGCGATCTGGCCGAGCGGGGACTCGAGCGCGGTGTCGATGAGGGCGATGAGGCGCGCGTCGACCACGCCGCCCGTGTGGCGCGCGGTCCACTCGTGCAGGCCGTAGTACATGCCGATATTGGGGAGCGAGAGGATGCCGCCGACGATGCTCAGCATGACGATGATGCGGGCAATGTTGTTGCGCGCCATGTAGCCGCGCAGGGCGAACATGCCCACGAGCGTGAGCGAATAGGCGACGAGCGAGAGCCGGGCGAGGAAGGCCTCGTCGAAGCCGAGCACGTCGATCATCCACCAGGTGGTCCCCGCGCCGGTGCTCGGGATGGAGCGGTAGACGAAGATGACGAGCGCCGTGGCGACGAGCGTCTCGCGCATGTCGGGCGCGAGCTCGCGCGCGAGACGCCAGAGGAGAAAGAGGATCACCGCGAGCGAGCCCGCGAAGATGATCTCCTGCGCGAAAGGCACGTCGCCGAGACCGACCGAGAGGGTGATCGCGACGAACGCGAGGCTGCCGCCGAGCACCCACCAGTTGGGCCTCGTCTTCTCCTCGCCGTGCACCTGCAGGATCGCCTCGACCTCCGAGGCCGAGCGCCCGAGGCGCCTGAGCCGCGCCGCCTCGCGCATCTTCAGCACGCCGCCCAGGATCACCCCCAGCACGGAGATGACGGGGATGACGAGGGCGAACTTGTACACCGCGGCGTAGAGCTCGGTCTTGCGCTCCAGAGGAAGCGCGTGCGTGTCGTAGAAGATGTAGATGTTCGCCGCCGAGACGAGCGCGAGGCCGCCGATGATCGCGACGCGGCCGAGCGTCTGCATCGTGGTGTGCATGCTCCTTCGCGCCGCGGCGTCGTACGGCACGCCCTGCGCGTCCACGCGCGGCACCGCCTCCACCGTCATCGCGTCGGCGACCGCGTCCTGGATCATGTAGCCGGTGGGCGCAAGGAGCGCGGCGAGCACGTACCAGCGGCTCGGCGACATGAGCTTGGCCATCGCCTCCCGGTGCTCGAGCAGCCCCACCATGATGAGCAGGCTCGCCGCGATGGTCGCCGCGCCGAGCCACACGAGCGCCGCCTTCCAGCGCCAGATGAGGTCCACGAGGTGGCCCACGGGCATCTTGATCGCCCACGGGATGCCGGCCCAGAAAAGAAGCGCGGCGAGGAACTCGGCCGAGAGGTCGAGGTAGTCCTTGACGAAGAACGTGCCGACGATTCCGGTCAGCCCCGAGACGCCGTAGGCCACGTAGACCATGAGCGGCGGCAGGTAGGACAGCCGGAACACGCTTCAGCCCGGCAGGTCGTCCAGTGTCACGGAAAGGTGGCCGATCTCCGCCCAGGCGAGCACGCTCCAGCGCCCGGGCGCGATCACGAGATAGTTGAGGGCGGCGTTGGGGATCTCGAAGTCGCGCGCGCTGGAAAGGCCGCGGCCCGTGGCATGGCGGTAGGCCATCTCGAGCACCCCGCCATGGGTGAAGACGAGAAGGCTTCGGCCCGGCGCCTCTTGGTGCAGCGCCTCGAGAAACGAGATGCAGCGCGCATGGAAGGCGACGAGCGACTCGCCGGTGCCGAAGGCGAACTCCGGATCCTTGGCGCGAAAGCGCGCGTAGTCCTCGGGAAACTTCACCTTGGCGTCGGCGTAGGTGTAGCCCTGGAAGCTGCCGTAGTGGCGCTCGCGCAGCCGCTCGTCGAGCCGCACCTCGAGGCCGAAGCGCCGCGCCGCGGGCTCGGCCGTCTGGCGAACGCGCACGAGGTCGCTCGCGTAGATGGCGTCGAAGCGCTCGCCCTCGAGCGCCGCCGCCACCGCGCGGGC
>Ga0079224_100008380_pt1 | contig 13996 bp, 9 predicted proteins | sample Stecom2015_FD_80414 | JGI IMG/M metagenome (GOLD analysis project Ga0079224, IMG submission 80414) | Agricultural soil microbial communities from Utah to study Nitrogen management - Steer compost 2015 | ecosystem: Environmental > Terrestrial > Soil > Agricultural land | place: USA: Utah... | reverse complement strand
GGATCTCCTCGTGCTGTTCGGTGGCTCGCGCATCGGCGGAGCCATGACCGTGCGCGCATCCTCTCCGCGGGAAGGAATCGAGCGACTCGCGACCTCGGCCTGCCTGGGCCTCGGTGGAGACGTGGGCGGCCTACGACGCCTCGTCGTACAAACGATCGACCTCGTCGTCGCGATCGGCCGGAAAATGGATGGCAGCCCGGTGCTCACCCACGTCGCCGAGCCGCAGATGTCCCCAGCCGGCGCACCGCACATGCAGGACCTGGTTCACTACGATTTCCGTAGCGGTACCTGGTCCCGCACCGGTTCGACGCCGACGTTCCTCGGCGAACTGCAACGACGGGGTATCGCGGTCGACTTCAACTCCGCGTGAGGGCGACGCGACTTGCCAGCACAGGTGCCTCGTGTGAAATTCACCCGGCGTCGGCTCGCCATCCGGCCGAGTCGCCGACGAATGCTCCCGATGCTCTCTTTCACGCCCCCGTCGCTCTTCGTTCGTCGCCTAGCGCTCGCGTTCGCCCTCCTTCCCGCCGCCTGCGCCCACGGAGGCGGCGGGAAAAAAAAGGAAGAGCCCGCCTGCGCTCCGGCCGACGAGGCCTTCAAGAAGGTCAAGGTCATCATCCAGCCGACGGACGACCTGAACGTCGACGATCAGGGCAATCCGCTGTCGGTCGTGTTTCGCCTGTACCAGCTGAAGGGCGGAAAATCGATCGAGCTGCTCGACTTCGACACCATTTGGCAGAAGAGCGGCGCCGAGGCCTTCGGCGACGAGCTCCTCGCCGAGCAGGAGCTCGTCGTCTACCCCCAAAAACCCGAGCTCCTGGAGATCGAACCTGCAGCGGACATGACCCATCTGGTCGCCGTCGCGATCTATCGTCGGCCGATCGGTCAGGACTGGTTCCGCGTGTGGGAGCGGCCGAAGTATCACGGCGAGTCGGTCTGCGCCGCCAAACGCGAGGGGCGTCCGTGGCCGGAGCCGTGTTTCTTCGTGCTTCTCGACCAGTACCTCGTGGACGGCGGCCACACGCCGCCGTCGGGCTTCGATCGCAATGCGGTTACGGTACAGTGTCCGGGACCGCCGGCGAAGAGCCCACCGCCGCCGCCCCCGGTCGAACCTTCGCGCAAAGAGAAGAAACGCAAGAAGCTCAAAGACGCGAAGATGCCCTCGACCGAAGTTCCTGCGGCGGAAGCTCCCGCGGCACCGACTGCCCCGCAGGCTCCCTCCGCGCCTCAAGCACCCACGGCCCCGCAAGCCCCGCAAGCGCCGACCGCCCCGCAAGCTCCCTCTCTCCCCAAATAGGTTTCCGGATGGCTCGATTCAAACTCGATCGCGTGGTGTGGAGCGAAGGGATGCTGATGTGTCCCCAGCACCTCCAGCAGCAGGACCTCTTCTTCGAAGCGAGCCTTGCAGCCCGCGTCCAGGCACTCAACGAGTACTCCTGGGGCGTCGTGTCGATGACGATCGACCCCGGCGAGCTGAGCAGCGGCACGTTCAAACTTTCGCAGTTCGCCGGCGTGCTTCCGGGTGGCCTTCCATTGGATTTCGCGCCGGCCGACGCGGGTGCTCCCGCCTCCCGCCCCCTCGACGCCCATTTCACCGGCACCACCGCGACGCTCGAGGTGTACCTCGGCGTAAAAAACGCGAGAGAAGGCATCCCCAACTACCAGGACGGGCTCGACGATTCGGCTTCGGCACGGTTCCGCATCACCAACCGGCCGGTGCCCGATCTCACGATCGCCAAGACCGAGCAAATCATCAGCTTTGCGCGAGCGAACGCCGTTCTTCTGTTCGGCAACGAACCCCGCGAAGATTTCGAGACGATCAAGATCGCCGAGGTCCAACGCGACGCGACGGGGCACTATCGGCTCTCACCGAACTTCATCCCGACCTCCGTCCGCGTCGCAGCGTCGCCCGTGCTGAGTACGTACCTGCAGGACATCCTCAGCACCATGTTGGCGAAGCAGCGGGCGCTCGCCGAAACGCGCCGCCAGGTCGACGCCGCCGCGGTCGAGTTCACCGCGCAGGACATCACCCGATTTCTCCTGCTCAACGCCTTGTCGACGAACATCCCCGTCGTTCGGCACATCATCGATACCCGCACCGAATCGCCGCTGGGCGCCTACCTGACCCTCATTCGGCTCGCCGGCGCCCTGACGACCTTCGCCGGCGACGTGGATCCGTCTACCTTCCCGCTCTACCAGCACAACGATCTGCGCGCCACGTTCGAGCCCCTCGTCGCCGTGATCAATCGGATGCTCGGCGCGACGGTGAAGGAGCGCTGCATCACCGTTCCGCTCGAGCCGCGCCAAGACGGAATGTGGATCGGCCAGCTCAAGGACGAACGCCTGCCGCGGTGCACCAACTTCGTCCTCGCCGTCGACGCCCAATCCCCGCAGCAGGACACGGCGAATCGCCTGCCGAAGCTGTCCAAAATCGCTTCGTGGAAACAGATCGCGCAGATCGTCCGCTCCGCGACCCCGGGCGTACCGCTGACGGTCACGCACCGGCCACCGCCGGAAATCCCGGTGCGCCCCAAGCAGGTCTACTTCCTCCTCAATCTCGACGACCCCTACTGGCGCGCGATCGCGACCGAGAAGACCGTCGCGATCTACCTGCCGCCGCCTTTCGATCCCAGCAAGGCCCAGATCGTACTGATGGGCATCCCCGAACGAGGCGGCGCATAGCCGAGCGAGGTGCATCATGGAACGGGTCAACGAAGTCACGCGCGACGCCTTCAATGCGCTCATCCAGATCCGCAATCTGGGCGAGGACGCCTACGTTGCTCCCGAGATGCTCTACCAGCGGTTCATCGCGTTCATCGAAGAACTGCGGCAGCGCGCGTACCAGAGCGGGATTCCCGAGCGCGACATCCACGACATCATGTATGCCATCGTGGCGCTCGCCGACGAGATCGCGATGCGAAGCTCGACGGCGATCCGCGACTTTTGGATGCAGAACCCGCTGCAGCTGCACTACTTCAACGAGAACCTCGCCGGCGAGAACTTCTTCCATCGCCTCGACTACATCCTCGCCGATCCATCCCGGCAGGACGCCCTGCGCGTCTACTACTACTGCCTGATGTTCGGATTCCAAGGTCGCTATGCCGTCCGCGGTGGAGAGCTCGAGCTCGCCGCGATCCAGCGGCGGGTCCACGACGCGCTCGGGCCCGCGATGCGTCCCGAGCCCATGAGCAAGCGCCACCAACGTCCGCGCGAACGGATCAGCCGGCGGAGCCAGGGCTACATCACCGTCTGGGTGGGGTTGTTCGCCGTACTCTTCTCGCTCGCGCTCATCATCGTGCTCAGGACCGCGCTCAACAAGCAGACCGAGACGCTCATTCGCCGCATCGACCAGCTGCTCGATGCCAACAGCTGAGGAGGCGCCGTGCTCAAGTACATCTTCAGTGCGCTCTTGATCGTCGCCGTTTGGCTCTGCGCGATCCTGTTGGATCTCCCGTACAAGTACCCGATCGCCGTCGTAGCGACGATCATCATCCTCGGCGTCCTGGCGACCGTGGTGATCGTCCGCGTCGTCCGCGCGAAGAAGGCTGCCCGCGAGATCGAACGCGCTCTACGAGCCCAAGCCGATGCTCACGCCGCGAGCGCCCGGCCGGATCTCAAAGCCGACATCGACGCGATGCAGCACGAGTTCCTCAAGGCCGTGCAGGCGCTCAAGTCGTCGAAACTCGGCGGCAAGAAGGGGGCCGAGGCGCTCTACGCCTTGCCTTGGTACATGATCATCGGGCCACCGGGCTCCGGCAAGAGCACGGCTCTCCGGAATTCCGGGCTGCGGTTCCCGTACATGTCCAAGTCGGGCGGCGCGGTCCAGGGCGTCGGCGGAACGCGAAACTGTCAGTGGTGGATGACCAACGAAGCGGTGATCCTCGACACCGCGGGGCGGTACACCACCGAAGACAGCGATCGCGACGAGTGGCTGGCGTTCCTCGATCTCCTCCGGCGGAACCGCCCCAAGCAGCCCGTCAACGGCATCCTCGTCGCCATCCCCGTCTCGGACCTCTCGGATGCCCATCCCGAAGAGGTGCTCGCGCGTGCGCGTGAAGTCCGAGCGCGCATCGACGAGGTGATGAACAAACTCGAGACGTTGACTCCCGTCTACGTTTTGTTCACCAAGTGCGACCTCCTGCCGGGCTTCGTCGAGATCTTTGCCGACCTCGGGGCGACGGAACGCAATCAGATCTGGGGTTTCACCGTTCCCGTCACGGCGAAACGCGATCCGGCTCAGCAGTTCAGCGAGCATTTCACCGAGCTGTGCCAGATCGTCGAACGTCGCGCGCTCCGCCGGCTCGCTCAGGAACGGAGCATCGAGGCGCGCGACAAGATCTTCGCGTTTCCGCAGTATTTCGAGCCGCTGCACCGCAACCTCGCGGTCTTCGTCGGCGAGCTCATGGCCGAGAGCATCTACACCGAGTCGCCGATCTTCCGCGGCGCCTACTTCACGAGCGGCACCCAGGAGGGTCGTCCGATCGATCGGATCATGAACTCCATGGCCGAAGCCTTCGGCGTCCAGCCGAAGATGCAGATGTTCGCGCCGCAGGTCGAAGGAAAGAGCTACTTCCTCGGCGACGTCTTTCAAAAAGTCATCTTCCCCGACAAGAACGTCGCGTCGCGGAGCATGGCCTGGCAGCGCCGACAAGCCCGCACGGGTCACGCGATCGCGGCGGGGCTCTTCGTGCTCGGCATCGGCATGGCGGCGCTACCGGTCATGTCGTTCCGGGAGAATCGCGACCTGCTCATCCAGACGCGTGAAGCGGTCCAAACCGTGGAAGAACACCCCGTCGACAGCGTGGATCCCATCCCGCTCGAGAAGATCGATCAGCTGCGGGAGGTCGAACGCGTCTTCAACGAGCACGGGGACGACGGGGTTCCGCTCGTGATGCGGATGGGGATGTACCAGAGCAAGAAGTACGACGACCGCGTGCATCGTCTCTACGTGAAGACGTTGCGCGAGCAGGTCATCGCGCCGCTACATGCACTCGAGACCGACATGCTCAAGAAGTTCGTGCAGCGGTACGCCGCGATCAGCGACGAACCCAAGCACGACGAACAGGCCGAGAATCGAGACAGGTTGCACATGTACCTGCTCCTCACCGGCCCCTACCAACCGGGTGAGCCAGGGTTGACGGCGGAGCAACAGGCCTGGTTGGCGGAGATGGTGACCAAGGTCTGGAACGATCGACTCGACAAGCTGAAGCTCACACGCGACGTCAACAAGATGCGCGCGATCGTGTCGGCCTACGTCGACCGCCTGGCCGCGGACAAAGGCTTGGGCTTGCTGTTCGAGCGCGACCCGAACTTGGTGAAGAACGTCCGCAAAATCCTCAACCGCAAGGACAGGACCAAGGCGCTCTTGAACGAGTTGCTGTCGGGCGTCGAGGTCGCCGACCTGCAGCTCCACGAGGTCACCGCGAGCCTGGTCGCGCTCAAGTCCGATCAGCCGACCGTCCCCGGTCGTTACACCCGCCCGGCGTGGGAAGGCGGCATCCGGGAGCTGCTCGACAATCCCTTCGACAGCCTGTCCGGCGACGAGTGGGTGCTCGGCTTGAGCGAGAACGACGCGAAGGCCTCGCGGGAGCAGACGATCCTCGAGCTGAAGTCGCTCTACTTCGACGAGTACACCGCAGCGTGGTCGAGCTTCCTGGGCGGGATCTACGTCGCCATGCCGCCGGACTACGTCTCGGCCCTCAGTCTGCTCGAGGATCTCACGCGGGGTAGCGAGCCACCGTTCAAGCGGCTCGCGCACTACGTCTACTATCACACCGACCTTCCCGACGCCCCCGTCGAGGAAGAGGAGGACGAATCCCTCAAGGACGCGCTGCTCGAAAAGGGCAAGGCCGCCGCGAAGAAGAGGTCGAGGGCTGTGAGCACGGGGCTCAGGCTCGCCGAAGGCCTGGGCTCCCGCGAAGCGCAGGAGAAGAATCCCCTGCTCAAGATGAAGGAGAGCGTGCGGACCCGGTTCGAGAAGCTCGCCGCCTTCGGCTTCGCGCCTCCTCCTCCGCCGGCTGCGGAAGGAGCTCCGACGCCGCCTCCTCCGCCGGTGCCGCTCGACACCTATCACGAGGAGTTGAAGCGGGTACGCGACGCCGTACGAGCGCAGATCAACATCGGCGGAGACGACGAGAAGCGAGCGGTGCAGACCTCCGTGACCGCCGCAATCCGCACGACGGAAGGCCTCATCAACGATACCGACACCCAGGGATGGCGACCGACGCTGCAGCGGTGGCTCCTGCCTCCCCTCGAGGCCTTGCGCAAGCTGAGCGGGACGAGCATCGGAGAAGCGATGGTCAAGTCCTACTGCGAGCAGGTCTACAACCCGCTCACGCGCGACGTGTTCTCGAAGTATCCGTTCGTCACCGAAGGTCGCGACCTGAAGGTCTCCGAGTTCGCCGCCATCTTCAAACCGTCCACCGGGAAGCTCTGGTCCTACTACAACGGACACCTCGTGACGCGATATCCGCGGCAGCATGGTACCTACGCGTTGAACGAGACCGGCGTCCAGGACCTGAAGTTCAACCCCAAGGTGGTCGATTTCCTCAATCGAGCGCAAGACTTGACCGAGTCGATGTTCCCGACGGGGCGAGATGGCCTCCTCGTCGAGTTCGACGTCTGGATCGAGGACAATCCCGCGGCCGCGATCACGACCCTGCAGGTGGGCGAGCAAGTCATCGAGCACCGCAACGGGCCGGGCCGTTGGCAACGCATGACCTGGGCCGGCGATTCGCCCAAGGGCGCCTCGATCAAGACGCGCGGCAACCTCGTCCGCGGCGGCGTCGAGCGTGAAGGCGAATGGGGCTTGTTCGAGCTCCTGGAAGTCGCCACCGTGCGCGGCTCCGCAGCCACGGACGTCTTCGTGGTGCAGTGGGACTTGCGCGACCAAGATGCCGGCATCGTCACGGTCAAGATCCGACCCACCGAAGAAAATACGCCGTTCTTCGGCGTTCGCGAACGCGGCACCGACTTCATGGGCGTGTTCCGCAGCGCTCAGCTCCTACGGCCGCCCACGCAACTCATCCTCGGGCTCACGCCGTGCGGGAACACCCGATGAACCACGCAGTCGGCCTCTTCGGCAAAATCCCCGCGGCAGGGGACTTCGTCGCCCAAGGCGCGGGAACTCCGGTGGCACAGGCGTTCCAGCGCTGGCTCCTGCAGGAAAACGACGCCTTGGCGGCGCGTCAGAAAGCCCTGCCGCCGGCCCCGATTCGCTTTCTTTTCCGCGATGTCCATCCGACGGCGGCAATATTGGGGGTTTTAGCCCCCAGTCGCGATACGGTTGGGCGCTCCTTTCCGCTCGCCTTGTGGACGACGGTCGAGCTCTCGGTGGCCGCACCGCAGTTTCCGTATCTTCCGGCCGCCTACGCCCTCTTCTTGGACGGTGCGGCCACGTTGCTCCAGCAATCGCACGGGCTCGATGTCGCGACCCTGATGCAGCGATTGGCGACGTTGCCCCATCCGAGTTCCGACGATCTCACCGAAGCGCGCGCCTGGACCTATGAAGCGCTGGACGCCACGCCGGGCCGGACGATCCTGGAAGCCCTGTTCGGTCCGTTGCCACACGGGATTCATTTCCACGGATTCCACATGTTTCGCACTGCGTGCCAACGTGTGCGCGACCATGATCCAGGGATGGCCACGGCCTTCGTCGAGTGCCCGTGCGCCGACGACCTCCAGCTCGCCTTTTGGCTCGTGCTCGCGCGAAACCAACTGCGGTGGATGCACGCTCCGCCGACATTGTTCTGGAACGACTCGGCGAACCCGGATCATCGTCTGATCCTCGCTCTCGGCGCCCCATCGCCCGGTTCCTTGCAGTTCGTCGCCGATCCCACCGCTCGGGCGGAACGCTTGTGGCCCACGCGAACGACGTCCCAGGCGAGCATCGCTGCAGGGCGAGATGCCCTCAGTCCGGCGGAGCTCCGCTCGTTCGATCCGCCCGCCCCGACCGCGTCCTCGTTGCTGGCGGCCCTCGCCGTCACCGATACCGCTCCGTAACGGTGCTCCGACCCGCCGGTATGCCCCTCATCCGCGCTGTCCATGGCGAACTGCCGAACTCGCCTCGAACATCGGATCATTTTCTAGACTCGGGGTCCGTGTTAAGCTCCTACCCCGGCCCGGAAGGCGAGTCCATTCGTGATGCGAGTCGTTCGCGTTTCCTGAACACGCGCTTTCCAAGGGTTTCCCGACCAGATCTCAAGCCGAGCGAGAAGCAAGTATGGCCAAAGAAGGATCCGTCGCTCCCAAGGAGCGAGTCAATATCGTCTACAAGCCAGCCATCGACGGAGCCGAGGAGGTCGAGCTTCCGCTCAAGATCCTCGCGATCGGTGACTACACGGGTCGTCGCGACGACCGTCCTCTCGAAGATCGCAAGCCGATCAACATCGACAAGGACAACTTCGAGGAGGTGATGGAGAAGCACAACTTGAACACCACCTTCTCCGTACCCGACCGGCTTTCGGGCGACGAGAATGCCGAACTCGCGGTCAACCTGCAGTTCAAGTCGATGAAGGACTTCACCCCGGAGGGCATCCTTCAGCAGGTTCCCGAGTTGCAAAAGCTCATGGACCTCCGGAACGCCCTCACCGCGCTCAAGTCCCCGCTCGGCAACAAGCCGGAGTTCCGCAAGAAGCTCCAGTCCCTGCTCGAGGATGACAACGCCAGGGCCAAGCTGATGGAAGAACTCGGCTTGAACAAGGGCGAGTCCTAAGCCCTACAGGTACTCCGCAAGTCCCCTACCGAGATCCAGACATGGCAGAAGAGCAAACACAAGCAGCCGGCGCAACGACGACGTTCGAATCGGGGTCACTCCTGGAATCCCTCCTTTCGGAGGCCAAGGTCACTCCCGAGCAGGAGACGTACTCCGTCGCGAAGCAAGGCGTCGAAGCGTTCATCGCCGAAGTCCTCACCTCGTCCAACAAGTATCGCCGCATCGACAAGGCCGCCGTCGATGCGATGATCGCAGAGCTCGATCAGCGCATGTCCGCGCAGATCAACGAGATTCTGCACCACAAGCAGTTCCAAGCCCTCGAGACGTCCTGGCGCAGCCTCAAGTACGTCGTCGACAACGTCAATTTTCGCGAGAACATCAAGGTCGAGGTCCTCAACTGCTCCAAGCAGGACATGATCGACGACTTCGAAGACTCTCCGGAGATCCCGAAGTCGGGCCTCTACCGCACCGTGTACTCCGCGGAGTACGGCACCTTCGGTGGCAAGCCGTACGGGTTGATGGTCTCGAGCTACGACTTCGGGCCTGGACCCCAGGACATCCAGCTCCTGCAGAACGTCGCCTCGGTCGCCGCGATGGCCCATGCACCGTTCATCGGTAACGCCGGGCCCGAGTTCTTCGGCGAAGAGAGCTTCGATGGTCTGCCGAAGCTCAAGGACCTCAAGTCCTTGTTCGAAGGCCCGCAGTACGCCCGCTGGCACTCGTTCCGTGAGAGTGAAGATGCCCGCAACGTCGCCCTGACGATGCCGCGCTTCCTACTCCGGCTCCCCTACGGCCAAGACACGGTCCCCGTGAAGTCGTTCAACTTCAACGAAGACGTGATCGGTCATCACGACCGCTACGTCTGGGGCCCCGCCTCGTTCGCGTTCGCGACCCGAGTGGCCGATTCGTTCGCGAAGTACCGCTGGTGCCCGAACATCATCGGCCCCGCCTCCGGTGGCGCAGTGGAGAATCTGCCGCTGCACCAGTACAAGGCGATGGGCGAAATCCAGACGAAGATCCCCACGGAGATCCAGCTCACGGAACGTCGCGAGTACGAGCTCTCCGAGGAAGGCTTCATCGGTCTCGTGTTCAGGAAGGACTCCGACAACGCGGCGTTCTTCTCCGCGAACTCGTGCCAGAAACCGAAGATCTTCGCCGACACCGAGGAAGGCAAAGCCAACGAGCTCAACTACCGATTGGGCACGCAGCTTCCCTACCTGTTCGTGACCACGAGGCTCGCGCACTACCTCAAGGTGATGCAGCGCGAACAGATCGGTTCGTGGAAGGAACGCGGCGACCTCGAGCGCGAGCTCAACACCTGGATCGCGCAGTACGTCGTCGGTATGGACAACCCGGCGCCCGGTGTTCGCTCGCGTAAGCCGTTGCGTGCGGCGAAGATCACCGTGGAGGACGTCCCCGGTCAGGCGGGTTGGTACAAGGTCGACATGAAAGTCCGCCCGCACTTCAAGTACATGGGAGCGTCGTTCACGCTCTCGCTCGTGGGTAAGCTCGACAAGGCCTAGTCGCCCTTCGAAGGTCCTCCGGGCAGGTCGACGCCCCGGAGGACCTTCGTTCCGTCGTCGAGGAGACCGGGCGGGTGTCGGGCTCGACTCCCGCTCGCAACAGCCAAGCCAAACGTTCGACGGCCCGCGCGTTCGCCCGATGAGATCGGGGGCCCGCGGGCCTCGCTGTATTCGGAGTTCACGCGCATGGTCACTGCTTCTCAGGTCGAAAGCCAAGCCGCCGCGTACCTGGCCCCGTGCCCGGGCCCGGAGCCGGCCGGAAGCAACCCTGGCTTCCATCCGAAATACGAAGCCCTGCGCACGGCCATGGCCGCGCTCGACTCCCCCACCGGAGGCGAGATCGATTGGGCGGAAGTCGCCAGCCTCGGCAAGGCGGTGCTCACCGACGTCGCCAAGGATCTGCTGGCCGGGAGCTACCTCGCGTACGCCCTGATGAAGACGCGGAAGCTCGAAGGGCTGGCGATCGGCCTCGCGATGCTGCACGGCATGATCGAGCAGTACTGGGACAACTTGTTTCCCCCGGCCCGCCGGATGCGAGGACGTGGCAACGCGCTCGAGTGGCTGACGAACCGGCTGGAGACCGGACTGCCGGAGCTCGCCCTGACGGCGGAGGATCGCCCGGCGTTGGACATCGTCATCGACCGCTGGAAGTCGCTCTCGCACGTCGTTCGCGAGAAGTTCGAAGATCACGCCCCGGCGGTACGCGGCGTGTCCGATGCGCTGACGCGCCTCGACGTCAGGATTCCGAAGCAAGCGCCCGCAGCCGCGACGCCGGACCCGAGCCCAGCCGCCGCGACGTCGGAACCGAGCTCCACCGCAGCGCCGACGGAGCCTCCTCCCCTCGCCCCATCAACTCCCCCGGCAGCGGCGACCCCGGAACCTCCACCGCCGAGTCCCGAACAGCCCGCGGACCCGCTCGAGAAGCTCCGTGCCGACGCCAGCCCATGGCTCGATCCGATCCCAGGCGGCGCCGAGGAGGGGAGCGATCCCCGTTATCAGGCGGAGTACGAGCAGGCGCGCACGGAGATGACCAAGCTCGACTCGCCCGGAGCCGAACCACCGGAGTGGAGCTCCGTGGTCCAAGCGGCGGCGACCGTCCTCAAGACGAAGGGCAAGGACCTGTTGATGGCGTCCTATTGGACCTTCGCGCGCTTCAAGCTCGAAGGGCTCCGTGCGCTGCCGCTCGGACTCGTCGTCATCGCGGAGTTGCTCGAACGCTATCAGGACCGCCTGTTCCCGGCACGGCCGCGCGGTCGAGGCAACGCGGTGACCTGGCTGGTGGATACGATCGAACCAAGTCTCGCCGAGCTCAAGTTGACGGCCAACGATCGGCCGCACGTCGTGGCCCTGGAAGCCGCGTTCAAGACCTTCGGAGCGGCCACACGGACGCATCTCGGCGAGAACGCACCGAGCCTCTCGCCCTTGTCGGATCGGCTCAAGCGCATGCATTTGGCGCTCCCAGCCGAGACGAAGCCCGAGCCTCCCAAGCCCACGCCTCCCGCCGCGGCCCCGCCTCCGCCCCAGCCGAGAGAGGCCCCACCCGCACCTCCCCCGGCCCAGCCCGCCGGGTCCCCGCCCGCCACGGCCAGCGTGCCGGCCCCCGCCGCGCCGGCCGAGGCCGCGAACGTCGAGGGCATCGACGAGTTCCTCACGAAGACCGGCACGGCGCTGTTCAACGCGGGTTCGATGCTGCTCGACGCCGATCCGCGCCGCGCCCTTGCTTATCGGCTCATCCGCCAAGGTGCATGGCTCGCAATCGACAAGGGACCGCGGCAGGACGGGAACAAGACCTTCCTTCCGCCGATCCCGGACCAGCAGTTCAAGAACATGACGTTCGCGATGCGGGGGAGCAAGCCGGAGCTGGCCCTGCCGATGTCGGAGAAATCGCTCCCGCGTTGGCCGTACTTCCTCACGCTCCACTGGGTGACGTGGACGGCCCTCGACCGCTTGGGCGAGGCGTACGTCGCGGCCAAAGAGGCCGTGGTGGCCGAGACTCGGGCGTTCCTGGTTCGGCTCCCCCAGCTGCCCGATCTGCTCGCGCGAGATGGGACTCCGCTGGCGAGCGAAGAGACGAAGCAGTGGCTGGCCGACCACGTGCTCACGGGGCCCGAGGGAGCCGGGGGAACCGAAGGCCCGTCGCCCGACGACCCGGGGCCCCAGATGGAAGAGGTCAAACAGCGCATCCAGGCGCAGAAGCTGACCGAAGGCATGGAGCTGGCCCAGAAGGCGATCGCCGAAGCGACGCCCCGACAGCGGCTGGTACGACGGCTCGTGCTCGCCGAGCTCCTCCTCGGTGCCGGGGAGACGGGCTTGGCCCACGCGCTGTTCACCGCGCTCGATCGCGAGCTGCGACAATCCCCGGTCGGTCTGTTCGATTGGGAACCCGCGCTCGCGAGCCGCTGTTTGCAGGGGGTGATCCGGTCGACGCCCAAACCAGTTCCTGGGCGACCGGCGGAAGCGGACATCGGTGATGCGCTCGGCCGGCTCGGGCTCGTCGACCCGGCCGCGGCGGCCCGTCTCAAGCCGTCGAAGTAGGCCGTCTTGTCCGCCGGGTGCACCGGATCCCTCGTTCCTCGGCCGTTCCCCCTGTGGTAAGACTCCGCCATGATCCGCGCGCGTTTCGTCCAGCAGCCTCTGGGCCTGGTCTTTCGCCGTTTGTGCGCTTCCGTGTTGGCGGGTGCGCTGCTCTGCACCGCGCTCCCGGCCCACGCCTCCCCGGACAGCTCGGAGGTCGAGCGCCTGTACCTCGAGGGGCAGGAGCGGATGGACGCGAGCGACTATCGGGGTGCCGCCGAATCGTGGACCCGACTGCTCGCGTTGCTTCCGGAGTCGGGTGAAAACCAGGCAACGCGCGAGAGCATCATCATCAACATCCTCGACGCGTACCTGAAGGCCTACAACGGCATGGTCGACGAGGCGGGGAACAAGGACATCGCGAACCTCCGCGCCGCGAAGACCACGCTCGACCGGTACTACTCCGACTTCAAGGCGATCCACGGCGATCGCGTGGCCGTCAGCGACGCGGTGCAGGAGCACGCCGCCGTGCTGGAGCGGTCCCTGCAGCGCGCGCAGGAAGAGGAACAGAAGAAGCCCGACGCGCCTCCACCGACGGCGGGGACGAACGGCCCTCCCGCCTCCGATACGGGCAAAGAGCCCAAGGTCGTCGTGCTCAACAACAACAACGGAACCGGGCTCATCGTCGGCGGATCCGTCGTCATCGCACTGGGGCTCGTCGCGGTCGCGATGATCCCCCTCGGCGTGACGCGAGCCCGGCAGGCGGAGGAAGACCACGACAACGCGATCAGGGGCTCCGTCGAACAACAGCGGGCCCTGTTCGACGGCAAGCAGGCCGACGACATCATGGCCGCCGGCGCCGTGCTGGCGCCCATCCTGCTCGCGGGTGGCGCCACCATGCTCGCGTTCGGCATCAAGGCACGCAAGAAGTGGAACGCAGAGCAGCGGACGTTGCTGATGGGCATGCAGCCGTCTCCCGTCGTCGGTCGTGACTACGCCGGGTTCAGCCTGCGCGGTCGCTTCTGACGCGGCGTCGCACGAAGCAGCCGGCGAACGACGGCTTCAACGGACTTTCTTGGCCACGCCCGCGAGCCACCGATCCATCGCCGCGAGGCTGACTTTGGCGTAGGGGGCGACGGCATCGAGCTCCGCGCGGGCGCGCTCGGCCTGTTCCAGCAGCGCGGGCGTGGGGCTCCGCATCCAGCTCGTGCGCGCCAGATCGAAGCGGGCACACGCGACTTCTTTG
>Ga0079224_100008379_pt1 | contig 13998 bp, 18 predicted proteins | sample Stecom2015_FD_80414 | JGI IMG/M metagenome (GOLD analysis project Ga0079224, IMG submission 80414) | Agricultural soil microbial communities from Utah to study Nitrogen management - Steer compost 2015 | ecosystem: Environmental > Terrestrial > Soil > Agricultural land | place: USA: Utah... | reverse complement strand
TCCAGAGCGCGACCGCCGCCACCAGAGACCGCCCGGCCGCGAGCTGCCACGCATTCAGGGTGGACAGCTTGAGCGCCGCGCCCGCCGTGGACCACAGCACCGCGGCGAGCACCAGGAAGAGACGGCTTTGCAGAGCGGGGTTCACGATGGAGGGAGCATGCCCTGGCGCGCGCCTCCTGGACACGGCGCCGCCTCCACCCGAACGTCCGGATGCGTGGGCCACGCCTGGTCGCCCGGAAAGCAGCCTGAGCTCCCTCCTGGGCGCTGAGCCCGCGCCGATCCCCGGCGGACAGATAGGCAACTTATCGGTTGCGTATCATCCACACATGCGCATGACGCAACCAGGAGGTTGCACATGGACTCAACCACGAACGTCATCGAGAAGCGCGTCACCCTGAAGGCCCCACGGGAGCGCGTGTGGAGCGCCCTCACCAACGCCGCCGAGTTCGGCATCTGGTTCGGCGCCAAGGTGGATGGAGCGTTCACCCCCCACACCCGGGTGGAGGCGAGGCTGGTGCCCACCCAGATGGATCCGAAGATCGCCGCCATGCAGGCCGGGTTCGCCGACACGCCCTTCACCCTCTTCATTGAGGAGATGGTCCCGCCGAGCCGCTTCACCTTCCGCTGGCACGCGTACGAGGCCGCCCCGGGGGAGCCGGAGCCGGTCACCACCCTGGTGGAGTTCGATCTCGAGGAGGCGGAGGGGCAGACCGTGTTGCGCATCCGGGAGTCGGGCTTCGACAAGGTCCCTCTCGAGCGACGGGCCAAGGCCTTCTCCGACAACGATGGTGGCTGGACCCTGCAGGGGCAGCTCATCGCGACGTATCTCGAACGTGCGCAGGGCTGACGTCACCGGGCTTCAGAGGTCCGCGCCGGTCTTCGCCGCCCTCGGCGATCCCCGGCGCCTCTCACTGGTCCAGCGCCTCAGCGCTGACGGGCCCAGCTCCCTCGTCCGGCTCACCGAAGGCACCGGCATCACCCGCCAGGGGGTGAGCAAACACCTGCGGGTCCTCGAAGAGGCCGGGCTGGTCCGCAGCGCGCGTCAGGGGCGGGAGCGGATCTGGGAGCTCGAGATCGAGCGGATGCAGGCTGCGCGTGCAGCTTTGGAGACGATCTCCGCGGGATGGGACGCTGCCCTCGGGAGGCTGCAGGCGTTCGTGGAACGCGAGCCGTGACGCAGCCGCCCGCCCCTTTGGTTCAGTCGGGGCCGGCGCTCAGCACCTCGACGTCCAGGTTGATCAGCAGGGACATCATTGCAGGCGCTCCTCCACTCTTCGCGGCGCTCACCGCAGGTCCACGGGGGTCCCTGGCGTGTGGGCCACGTCGCTCTCGATGCGCCCGTCGACGACGGTGATGATCCGGTCGCAGCGCTCTGCGAGACGTGGATCGTGCGTGACCACCAGGAACGCGGTCTGGTGCGTCTCATTGAAGCGCCGCAAGAGCCCGAAGACCTCGTTCGCGGTCTGGGTGTCGAGATTACCCGTCGGCTCGTCCGCCAACACGAGCTTCGGTCGCGGTGCGAGCGCCCGCGCGATGGCGACGCGCTGCTGCTGACCTCCGGAGAGGGCGTTGGCCGGGTTGTGCGCGCGGTTCGTCAACCCCACCTCCTCCAACAGCTCCATGGCACGCTCGCGCATCCAGGGCTCCTGACGTCCGCTCTGCGCCATAAGCGGCATCATCACGTTCTCCAGCGCGGTGAACGCGGGCAGCAGGTGATGGAACTGGAAGACGAAGCCCAGCGTGCGTCCCCGCGCGAGTGAGAGCTGATCGTCATCCAGGCGTGAGATGTCCTCTCCCCCGAGCAGGATCCGTCCGCCCGTCGGTCGATCCAGGAGGCCGATCAGGTTGAGGAGGGTGCTCTTGCCCGAACCCGACGGCCCGATGATCGCCGAGAAGCTCCCCGGCTCGAGCACCAGGTCGATCCCGTGCAGCACCCTGGTGACCACCACGTCGCCGTACGACTTGGTGACGCCTTCGAGGGTCAGGAGGGGCTCAGCCATTGCGGATCACCGTGGCGGGATCGAGCTGGGCCGCGCGCCGGGCCGGAGCGACCGCGGCCAGCAGGCCGATGACGAGCGACACCGTGGCCGCTCCCAGAATCAGCCCCGGGGTGATCGCCACCGGGAAGATCGGCGAGCCGTCCGCATTCCTGGCCACCGAGACAAACAGGATCGCCAGTCCTGAACCCAACGCGGATCCGAAGACCGCCCCCACTCCGCCGACCACCGCTCCCTGCACCAGGAAGATGCGGGTGATGCGACCGGTGGGGGTCCCCATCGCCTTGAGGATCCCGATCTCCCGTGACTTCTGCACCACGCTGACCACCAGCACGCTGGCGATCCCCAGCGCCACCGCGATGAGAACGAAGAACTGGATCATGTAGCTGCTCGACTTCTGGCTGCGCAGCGCCACCAGCAGCTGCTGGTTGAGCGCCATCCAGCTCTCGGCGGTCTGCCCCACCGCGGCCTCGGCAGCACGCGCGATCTCCTCGGCGTCGAAGACCTCGGAGACACGCACCTCGATGGAGGTGACGCCTCCGGGCAACCCCAGCAACGTCTGCGCGTTGGACAGCGGCACCAGGACCCAGCGCTCGTTGACGTCCTTGTTGCCGAGGTCGAACACCCCCGAGATGGTCAGCAGCAGGCTCGGTCCCTCGGCGGTCCCGATCCGCAGCTTGTCGCCCACGTCCACCCCGAGCTGGTCCGCGAGCTCCACGCCGATCAGGGTCTCTGCCCCACCCAGCCGGAAATCCCCACGCACGAGCCGACGCTTCACGTCGATGATCCGGTTGGAGTCATCGAGGTGGATGCCCCTCAGCGCCACGCTGCGGTTCGCGCGCCCCTTGATGGCAAAGCCCGCGCCCGAGGCCACCGGGGCCACCGCCTCCACCCCCGGGAGGGCCTCCACGGTCCGCATGACGACGGGCCAGTTCTCGATGGTGACCAGGCGCTGGGCCGGACGCTGCACCCGCGCGGCAACCTCGACCCCCGAGGGGGCCTGGGTGCGGGGCACCTCATCCGGGCGACGGACGATCACGTGCGGCTGACTGCCCAGCGTCTGCGCGACGAGGTTCTCCCCGAGTCCGGAGATCAGGGCGGAGAGGAAGACCAGCACGCCCACGCCCACCGCCACGCCACCCAGGATGAGCACCGTCTGAAAGCGCCCCTCCCGAAGGAAGCGCAGGCCGACCATCCACTCGAAGGGCATCGACACGCCTCACGTTCCCGCGCGGACGCGGCGACCTTCACCGATCGACGCCGAGGCGGGGATCACCAGGTCTCCCGCGCGCAACCCCTCGGTGATCTCCACGGTCCCTTCTCCCTGCAGCCCGGTCTTCACCTCCACCCGGGTCGTGCGCCCCTCCCGCACCGCCAGCACCCAGGGCTTTGCGCTGTCCGCCTCGCGCACCGCCCCGCTGGGGAGCACGAGCGCCTGCTCCCGGCGACCGGTCTCCACGGAGATGGACACGGTCATGTCCGGGCGCAGGAACGGGGGCGGCTGCGGGACCCCGAAGCGGACCGTCACGGTGCCGCGCTCGGGATCGACGGCGGGCGCGATGTAGCGCAGCGTCGCCTCGAAGCCCCGTTGCGGAAAGGCATCGGCCGAGACCCGCGCCGGCTGTCCGGCCTCGAGGTGGGCCAGGCTGCGCTCGTCGGGATCCGCTTCCAGCTCGATGGCCGCGGTCCGGGCAAAGGCCACCACCCCGGTCCCCGGCTGCACCGAATCGCCGGGCTCCACCAGGCGCCGCAGCACCGTCCCGTCCGCCGGCGCGAGCACGCGCGCGTGTTCGAGGCGGCTCTGGGCCGCAAAGAGCGCCGCTTCCGCCTGAACCACGGCGGCCTGTGCCAACGCGCGCTCCGACCCGCCCGGTCCCGAGCTCGAGGCCTGCAGGCTCGCCGACTCTGCACGGGAACGTGCCACCTCGTAGGCAACGCGTGCGTCGTCGAGCTGCGACTGGGCCAGCGCGCCGCCTTCGGTCAGGGTCTTGGCGCGTTCGAAGTTCAGGCGTGCGCGCTCGAGGTCCGCGATCGCCTGTTCCTGCGATGCGTCCGCCACCCGCGAGGTGACGCGGCTCACCTGGGCGAGCTGCGCCCGCGCCTGGGCCAACGCGCCCGAAGCCCGCAGCTGTTCGGCGCGCAGCTCGGAGTCCTCCAGCGCGACCAACAATGTCCCCTGCGCCACCTGCTGCCCGTCGTCGACAGGCACCTCCAGCACCCGCCCGGCGACCTCAGCCGCGAGGGTGGCGACGCCGGGGGACCGCACCCGCCCGCTCATCACCTCGAGTTGGACGAGCGGAGCCGCACGGACCTCGACCGCCTGAACCCGTGGCCAGAAGGAGCGGATGCCCAGCCAGACCGCGAGCACCAACGCGACGCCGGCCGTCACCAGCAGGATGCGTTTCGCGCGCGAGGACCTCTGCATTGTCGAACCCCTTGAAGGGCGTGCCGGTCAGGGAGGCCGCCGACCGGTGCCGTCCGGCTCCGGTGCATGCCACATTTTTGACGGCCGAGCAGGTTTCACCAGACCCCGGGGGAGGTGGCGTGTCGACCAGGTTCTTGAAGGCAACGGACCGCCAGTCGTCCCTGCTGACTTCGCGCCGGCTTCCGGCGGCGGCAGGACGTTTCCGCTGCGACGAAGGGTCCGACGCGAGCGTGCCTGCCTGCTCCCCCATCCGGTCCGCCCGGCGCTCCGGGACCTCTTCGCGCCGCTGCCGCGCAGGGGACGGGTGCCCAGACTCGCAGGCATGAGACCGATGCCGTCCAGTGAGATGGTCAACCTGATCTCGTTCCTGGCCGTCGTGCTGATCTTCTTCAGCATCGATCTCCGCAGCCGGGACTTTGACGTCACCCGTCCCGCCGCCCGGCGCTTCTTCGACTGGGTGTCGAGGATCGGGGGCGTGTCGACCGCGGTCGCCCTCACCCTGGGATGGGTCGACCTCTTCCTCCCCGACTTTCACAGCCCCATCCACATCGGGATGGTGGCGGTCCCCGGATCCATCGGGGTCCTCGCTGCCATCACCCTCGGCGTGGAGATGCTCTTCCTCCCCCACACCGCCAACCGGCCCCGCTGAACCTCTTCATCGCGGAAACAGAGGCATTCGTCGAAGGCGGCCAGCCCACCGGCCTCCCGGCTGCTCATCCGTTCCTGCCCGCCTGCCGGGTGCGCACCTTCGCGCGGTGAAGACCCCACCCCACGAGCTCGACGTCGACGGACACCGGGTCCGGATCACGAACCCCGACAAACCGTTCTTCACCGGCCCGGCGTTCCGGAGGCCCTTCACCAAGCTCGACCTCGTCCGCTACTTCCTCGAGGTCGGGGAGGGCGCGCTGCGCGGGGTCTTGCGCCGGCCCACCGTCCTCAAGCGCTTTCCGGATGGTGCCCTGGGCGACTTCTTTTTCCAGAAGCGGGTTCCGGCGAAGCGACCGGAGTGGCTTCAGACCGCCACCATCCACTTCCCGAGCGGGCGCAGCGCGCAGGAGCTCTGCCCCGTGGATCGCGCCCACCTCATCTGGGCGGTGAACCTGGGATGCCTCGGCTTCGACCCCTGGGGCGTGCGCAAGGACGATCTCGACCATCCGGATGAGCTGCGCATCGATCTCGACCCTCAGGAGGGCGTCCCCTTCCCGATGGCGCGGGAGGTGGCCGCGGTCGTCCGGGAGGTGCTCGAGGAGCTCGGGCTGACCGGCTACCCGAAGACAAGCGGCATGCGCGGGATCCATGTCCTGGTGCGCATCCGCCCCGAATGGGACTTCACCGCGGTCCGTCACGCAGCGCTGGCCCTGGCACGCGAGGTCGAACGCCGCGCACCGACCATCGCCACGTCCGCGTGGTGGAAGGAGCAGCGGGGTGAGCGCGTGTTTCTCGACTACAACCAGAACGCGCGGGATCGCACGGTGGTGTCCGCCTATTCCGTGCGTCCCCACCCGGAGGCGCGCGTGTCGTTCCCCCTCACCTGGGATGAGCTGGCGCAGGCGGATCCAGGTGACTTCACTGTCCGCACCGTCCCCGGGCTTCTCGGGCGACGCGGCGACGCGCACGCCCTGATCGATGATCGCGCCTTCGGGCTGGAGTCCCTCCTCGAACTCCACGAGCGACAACAGGCGGCTGGGGCCGGGGAAGCGCCCTACCCTCCCCACTTCCCCAAGGCTCCCGGCGAGCCACGCCGTGCGGCGCCTTCCCGCGTCCGCCGGGCCCCTTCCTCCCGATGAGCAGGACGCCTCCGCGGCGCTACACCTGAGCGCCCGCCCGCGGCTTCAAGCCGACATCGCCCCGGAGCCTCCCACCGGATCCGACAGCATGGGCCCCGCCGGGACACCGGTGAGCAAGCCGCTGCGCTCAGGCCGCGGGGGGATCGGATCTCTGCTCGGCCAAGCAGCTCACGCGTGGGCACCCGCGCCGAACACGTTCTCCAGCTCTTCGGGAACCGCAACGTCGAGCTGCGCGTAAGTGCAGGATCCGGGATCGCGATCCGGACGCCATCTCACGAACTTGGCCACGTGTCGGAAGCGCTCGCCCTGCAGGTGATCGTAGGCCACCTCCATCACCCGCTCCGGCCGCAGCGGCTCCCATCACATGTCGCGCTGACCGCTCCAGCGACTGGGACCTCCCGGCCTGCGCCCGGGCTCGGTGGCCTCCCCCCCGCCGGCGATCCAGGGGTGGTCTCCGCCCTTCTTCAACCGCAGGGGCTCGAGCTCCCCGACCAGCCGACGCCGCTCCGCTGCGTTGAAGCTCGCCACCGCCCCCACGTACTGCATCGTCCCTTCCTCATCGAAGAGCCCCAGGAGGATGGAGCCGACGCCTTCCCCGTCCTTGTGCCAGCGGAAACCCGCCACCACGCAATCCGCGGTCCGCGCGTGCTTCACCTTCAGCATCTCGCGCTTCCCCTCGAGATAGGGCAGCCCGAGCGGCTTGACGATCACGCCGTCCAACCCGGCGCCCTCGAAGCGCTCGAGCCACTTCACCGCGAGGTCGTGGTGCCGGGTGGCGGGGGTCAGGTGCAGTGGAGGCCTGGCTCGCCGGAGCATCTGCTCGAGCCGCTTGCGACGCTCACCGAAGGGAGCCGCACGCAGGTCCTCGTCTCCCAGCGCGAGCAGGTCGAAGGCCACGAACGAGGCAGGCGTCTGTTGCGCGAGCAACCGGATGCGGCGCTCGGCCGGATGGATCCGTTGCAGCAGTGCGTCGAAGTCGAGTCCGTCAGGGCCGGCGATGACGATCTCGCCATCCACCACGCAGCGTTCAGGGAGGGCATGGGCCAGCGCCTCCACCAGCTCCGGGAAGTAGCGGGTCAGGGGACGTTCATTGTGGCTGCCCAGCTCCAGCGCCTCCCCATCCCGGAAGACGATCGCCCGGAACCCATCCCACTTGGGCTCATAGAGCACCTCGCCCCTCGGGGGGAGATCCCGCGCCAGCTTGGCGAGCATCGGAGAGACGGGTGGCATCACCGGAAGGCGCATCGCCTTGCGAAGATGTGCGTCCCCCACGGTGAATGCCGTCCCGGTGGAGGCAGCGGAGCGATGCCCCGTCCGCCCGGACGGTTGCCCAAGGGCCCCGAGCGCTTCTCCTACCGGGCTGACGCAGTCAGCGGACCTTGGGGAAGGTGAACCTCGCGTTCGACCGGCACAAACGACGACCGGCCGTCCCAGGCACCATGCTCCGAGATGCAGGCAAACCTCAGTGTCGTGAACTCCAGGTGGAAGTCCTTCCGGCGGTGCTCGACCATCGCGGCGGCGTGTCGGTTCGCACCACCGCCTTCCTGTCTGCCGTGGACCATCTCGGACATCTCGCGTGCTGAGCGCCAGATGGTGAAGGTGGAGATCGTCCGCAGGGGGCGGGTGGCGGCCATGGCCAGCGTCGCTCCCGGATGGTCACGCACGAACCGCTCCACCGGCTTGCCCCAGTGAAGGAAGCGGGGGACCTGTGGCAGGGCGAGGCGCGCCAGCGTCACGGCCACGACCGGAGCGTCGGGAGCAGTGTCTCCCTCCCGCTCCGGGAGGCCCTCGAGGGCCGCGAGCTGCCCCCACCGCCGGAGGAAGCGGAGGCGGACATGCCAGCCTGTGGCCAGCACGCGGCCCAGGGACGTATCGGAGAGAAAGGCCTCGATGGCCGCCTCACTCTCCCACTCGGCGAACATCGCCATGCTTCGAGGCTGCCAACGGCCCGGCGAGAGAATCGCGGCTCCGAGCCTCATGGGGAACATGCATTCGGCGTGACGGAGTCCGGCAGTCGAGGCGCGCGTGGGCGGGTTCAGCAGCGCCGCCATCGTCCGGAAGAAGCCCGGCTTCGCCAGATGGAACGAGTGGACCGCCATGGCGGTGAGCCTACACAAGCTTCCCGGGAAGGACATGGCTGGGCCGGGGGGCTAGGCTGCATCCTCAGTGTGGATCGACGAGCGAAGGGGCCATCCGATTGACTGGCTCACCCAGCGCTGGGTGGAACACACCGGGCGACACCTCGAGCTCTCCTCCGCCCCATGGATGTCGGGGCCCTCCGGCTCCGTCGAACGCATTGGTGCGGACTTCTTCGAGCGGTGGGGCCGCTCCCAGGGACTCACCGTCCGAGCGCCGCGTCCGGACGACGGGCTCTTCGACAGCCTCGAGGCGCTGAGGGGACCGTCCTTCGATCCCTCCTCGGTGCATCCCCTGATCGCGGCGTTCTATACGCGCACCGCTGGGTTCGATCTGCGGATCGAAAGCCGCTGGTCCGGCCCCTTCCGCGCGGTGGGGTGGCTCGTCTCGCGGCTGTTCGCGCGGCGGCTCGCCCAGCTCAACATGCCCCTCTCCGATCGCGAGCTGAGTGGCGGCGTCGAGAGCCGGCTCGTGAAGCTGTGTGATGCCCGGGGTGAGGTCTGTCACGTCGGCTGGGTGCGCACCACGAAGGAGCGCGGCCTCCCTGTCTTCGTCGGCCGCTATGGCACCGCGCGCCTTCCAAACCACCCGGACCCCTGCATTCAGGTCACCTTTCCCCTTCCGAACGGAAACGCGATCGTCCTCCTCCGCCCCCGGGTGGAGCCGGACGGAGGGCTGACCCTGGTCAGTGACGGGAAGCGGCTTGGAGATCCCGGGTTCTACTTCACCGTCCAAGCGCGCCCGGGATCGGCGTGGGTCCGGTACGTCCGGACGATGAAGGAGCAGCTCACGCTGTGGGTCGAAGGGCGCACGGTGCGCGGGCGCCACCGCTTCCGGGTCTTTGGCCTGCCCTTCATGGAGTTCACCTACACGATCACCGGGAAGTCGACGTCCGCATGCGCCCCCACTGCCTTGGCCGGCGGGGCACCGCATCCGGACACGCGAGCGCTCCACCGTGTCCGGGACGTCGCTGCTTCGCGTTGACGAACACCCCGAAGGCCGGGGGCATCGCGCCCTCAGCCGCACGCCGGGCACCATGCGCATGATCAGCGGACGGTGCGCTGACGCCCGGACGCGCGGCAGGGTCCACGGAAGGGCCGCACGACGAGGCGCTGCGCCGGTTCGATGCACCTGCCCCATCCGGATGCTCCGAACCGGAGCAGTCCACACGCCCGCGATGGCCCCGGCCCCGGGGAGCACCTCGCGGACGCCGGATGGCACGCCCGCTGCTCTTCCACCCGGCGTCCGGTCGCCGCTCGGCACCGGAATCGATGTGAACGTCGGCCCATCTGAAAGCGGGAACACCATGGAGATTCGGTTCTGGGGCGTTCGTGGCAGCGTCGCGACGTCGGGTCCGGAGATGGCCCGGATCGGCGGCAACACCTCCTGCGTCGAGGTCACCTCACAGGGACATCGCCTGATCCTCGATGCGGGGACCGGGCTCCGTGGGCTCGGCGAGGCAATGCATCGCGAAGGCGGTGCGCCCGAATCGCTCATGCTCTTCAGCCACCTGCATTGGGATCACGTGCAGGGCTTCCCCTTCTTCGGCCCGCCCTGAAACCCGAACGCGGCCCTCGAGCTGCGGGGTCCTTTCAAGAACGGAGGTCGTGCGCTGCGCGAGGTCCTCGCCGCACAGATGCAACCGCCCACCTTCCACCGCCGAACGACCGGGCAGGGCCCTGTACGGCCGGTGATTCCGGAAGAGCGGCACGCGCTCCATCATCTGAAGCCTCACCATGTCGAGCTTCCTTGAGCTGCTGCGCGCCCCATCCGGTCCCATCAACCTGAGCGACCCGCCTCACCCACCCCATGCCACACCGGGCTTCGAGGGCGCGAAGGGCGATGGGGAGGCCATGCTCGCCGCGCTGGGTGAGGAGCTGGCCGACCTGCAGGAGCGGCTGTGGGCGGCCCGGACCGAGGGCTCCCGGCGTCGCATCCTGTTGGTGCTCCAGGGCATGGACACCAGCGGCAAAGGCGGGGTGCTGCGCCATACCGTCGGACTGGTCGATCCCCAGGGCGTGCGCATCACCGCCTTCAAGGAGCCCACACCCGAAGAGCGCGCGCACCCCTTCCTGTGGCGCATCGAGCGCGCCCTGCCCGAGGCCGGCTCCATCGGCGTCTTCGATCGCTCGCATTACGAGGACGTGCTGATCCAGCGGGTCCGCGGACTCGCGCCGCTGGAGGAGATCGAAGAACGCTATCCCGCCATCAACGCCTTCGAAGCGCGCCTCGTCAAAGGGGGGACGGCCCTCATCAAGTGCCTGCTCCACATCAGCCCCGAAGCGCAGAAGGCGCGACTGCGGCGACGACTGGAGCGTCCGGACAAGCATTGGAAGTACAGCCCGACCGACCTCGACGATCGGGCGCTCTGGACCGACTACCAACGGGCCTATGAGCTCGCCATCGAGCGCACCCACACCGCGCTTGCGCCCTGGTACATCATCCCCTCCGACCAGAAGTGGTATCGCAACCTCGCGGTGGGAAAGCTGCTCCTCGAGACCCTGAGGGGCATGAACCTGACCTGGCCGAAGGCGCACTTCGACGTCGATGCGGAGATGCGACGACTGGACACCGAGGACCCGGTCCGATGACGCGCGTCGGGACCCGCCCCCGGAGGGATGGATGCCCGAGCTGCCGGATCTGACGGTGTACGTCGAGGCCCTCGAGCGCAGGATCGGCGGGCGCGCCCTGAAGCGCGTCCGACTCGCCAGCCCGTTCCTGCTGCGGACGATGGATCCCCCACTTCAGGCGATCCACGGCCGGAAGGTGGTGCAGCTCCGGTTGCTGGGGAAACGATTGGTCTTCGGATTCGAGGACGCCTACTTCCTCATCCTCCACCTGATGATCGCCGGGAGGCTGCAGTGGAGGCCGGCGGACGCCAAGCTCCCGGGACGCATCGGCTTGGCGGCGTTCGACTTCGAAGACGGCACGCTCGTGCTGACCGAAGCCAGCACGCGCAAGCGCGCCTCCCTCCACCTGGTCCACGGGGAGGCGGCCCTCGCCGACTTCGATCGGGGGGGCCTTTCGCCCTCCGACACGACGTTGGAAGCGTTCTCCGGACGGCTGCGTGAAGGGAACCACACCCTCAAGCGCGCGCTGACCGATCCCCGGATGCTGAGCGGCATCGGGAACGCCTACTCGGATGAGATCCTCCACCGCGCCCAACTCTCACCGGTGAAGCTGACCCAGCGCCTGAGCGAGGCCGAGTTCGAACGCCTGTTCGTGGCCACGCGGAGCGTGCTGGAAGAGTGGACCACCCGCCTCCGGGAGCAGGTGGGCAGCGACTTCCCCGCCAAGGTCACCGCCTTCCGGCCGGAGATGGCGGTGCACGGAAAGTACGGCGCGCCCTGCCCCGTCTGCGGCACCCGGGTGCAGCGCATCGTCCACGCCGAGAACGAGACGAACTACTGTCCCCGCTGCCAGACCGACGGAAAGCTCCTCGCCGACCGATCCCTTTCGAAGCTCCTCAAGAAGGACTGGCCGCGATCCATCGACTAGCTGGAGCAGCGACAGCCCGGAGCCGACTGAGCTCCGGGCTTCTCAGGGAGCGGCGCAGCAGCAACCTCGCAGCGGCTGCCGCCGGCGGTTCACCTGCGTGGAAGCACGACAGCGTCCGGCATCCTCACGAGGTGCCGGCCGGGCGATGACAGACCGCCTCGATGTTGTTCCCGTCCGGATCGAGGACGAACGCGCCGTAGTAGTGCGGGTGGTACTGGGGACGCGGGCCGGGAGCCCCGTTGTCCTTGGCCCCCGCGGCGATCGCAGCGGCATGGAACGCATCGACCTCCGCGTGGGACGACGCGCTGATGGCGTAGTGGCGGCCGGGCCCGGGCGTCTTGCTCTCGGTGAGCCAGAAGCTCGGTTTCCCGTCCCGGCCGTACCCGCCCACCTTGATGCCCCCGGTGAAAGCCTCCGGGACCTCTCGAAGCAGTGTGGCGCCGAGGGGGGCGAAGGCCGCGTCGTAGAACGCCTTCGAGCGCTCCCAATCCGTCACGAAAATGCCTGCGTGATCGATCATCTCTGTCTCCCGATGGGATCGGCCCGGGCTGCGGGCCGACCGGTTGGAGCAGGTGGTTGCCCTGCTGGTGGAGAATCCGGGACCGGCATCGGAGGGGGCAACCGTTCTCTTCCCGGTTTGCACCGGTGAGGGGACGTTTCCCCGGAGCGTCGGCGCCGCCACGGCGTGCCGTGACGGCCGCGTGATTCCGGTCTGCGCGGCTACGCCTTCTCGGTCGCGGCGCGCAGGCGCTCCTCCTGCTCCCGAAGCTCCGGGGTGATGGCGTCCCCGAAGTCCTCGAGCTCGGCGATCTGACGCAGCTCCAGGACCGAATCCTCGCCGGGCATCGGATCCGGGCAGCGCTTCGCCCACTCCACCGCCTCGTCCATGGACTTCACGTTCCAGATCCAGAAGCCCGCGACGAGCGACTCGGGCTCCGGGAAGGGGCCCTCGGTCACGGTCTTCTTTCCATTCGAGAAATGGATACGTCTGCCCCGGCTGCTCGGCAGGAGGCCCTCGCCGGCGGCCATGACGCCCGCCTTCACCAGCTCCTCGTTGAACGCTCCCATCTCGGCGAAGTCCTGTTCGGTGGGCATGGCCCCGGACTCCGAGGTCTTCGTCGCCTTCACCAGCACCATGACGCGCATGCCTGTCTCCTTTGTTTTCAGGGGTTGAAGTTGCGGTGTGAACGTCAGTTCGTCGCGCCCGGGGGCGGGGTCCACAGCATCCCGACCCGGCGATCCCGCAGCGCCAGGCCGCCCCAGATCATGGCGCCGACGTAGAGCGGGAACAGCGTGTGGCTGAAGAGGGGGTTGCCCAACCGCACGTGCGCGGCGATGGCGCCTCCCAGGTACCCCGTCAGCAGGATCGCCCCGATGAGGGCCGTCCTCGGGATGAGGAAGATGGCGACGCAGGCCAGCAGCAAGACGCCGATGCCCACCACTGAGGCGTCCGGGAAGCCGAGCGCCAGGGTGCCCTCCACCGAGGGCGCAGCCCGCGCCACCTTCATCCCCCCATCCATGACCAGGAAGAGCACCGCGAGTGCGTTGAGCCCCCGGCCGATCCAGACCTTCATGTCAGAACTCCTTTCGTTCTGACCGACAGACCCGCGAGCGCCCCCGAACTCATCGGTCCTGTGAAAAAAAAAGATCAGGCGAGCCGGAGCGGCAGTCCGAAGGCCGGGAAGATGCGCTCCACGTCGAGAAAGGAGGTGACCGCTCCGATGTGGGTGCCATCCGGGTCCAGGACGACCAGGGCCCAAGCGGCGAACCCTCCGGCAGGATCCCGACGCCACTGCGCGAAGGCCTCCTGTCCGGGCACCTCGACCCAACGGATCCGCGAGCCACGGCAGCCGTGGCCCGGGCCCACGTGCCACCGGCCGATGTCCTCGGGGCCCTGCAGCCAGAGGGTGAAGGGAGGCATGGAGAGCACGGCGTCGTGGCGGAGCATCCCCACCAGGGCCTCGATGTCGTAGCGCTCGAATGCGGCGCCGTAGCGCGCGGCCGTCTCCTTCTCCTCGGAGGACGGAATCCTCAGAAGGCCTTCAGAGCCTCGCGCCGCCAGGGTGGCGCGGGCCCGTTGAAGGGCGCTGTTGATGGCGGCGACGGTGGTCTCAAGCGTCTGTGCGATCTCGGCGACCGGCCATTCCAGCACCTC
>Ga0079224_100008378_pt1 | contig 13998 bp, 12 predicted proteins | sample Stecom2015_FD_80414 | JGI IMG/M metagenome (GOLD analysis project Ga0079224, IMG submission 80414) | Agricultural soil microbial communities from Utah to study Nitrogen management - Steer compost 2015 | ecosystem: Environmental > Terrestrial > Soil > Agricultural land | place: USA: Utah... | reverse complement strand
GGGCGGCCGGGTCCTGGGGCCGGGTGTGGCGGGTCAGGCCACGGCCTCCCTGCAGACGTCGATGAAGGCCTGCATGCGCCGCACCGGCTTGCGGCCGGAGAGCTGCATGATCTCGATGCCGAGTCCTTCGGAGCCGATGTCGAGCTCCCTGGTCGCGTAGGGCAGGTCCTCGTAGCTGCGTTCGAGCACGGTGCGCTGGGTGAGCAGGGCGTTGCCCAGGCCGCGGGCGACCAGGGCGCGCACCATCTCGAAGCTCGTGGTGCGGAAGCGCACGTTGGGGGTGAGGCCGGCCTTGCCGAACAGGCCGAGGAAGTAGTCGCCGCCGGGCGGCAGGTCGAAGAGGATCAGCGGCTCCGTGGCCAGGTCGGCGAGGGTCAGCCCGTCCTTCGAACCCAAAGGTCCGTCCACCGGGGTGAGTGCGTAAGGGGGGTCGGAGCGCAGCCACTGCGCGGTCACCCCGGTCGCGGGGCGGACGGAGGTGAGCTCGTAGTGGTAGGTGATCGCCAGATCGATGCGGGAGTTGAGCAGGTCGTCCAGGAGGACCTCGTGGGCCGCTTCGACGAATGAGAGCCGCACCCGCGGATGCCGGGACGAGAACTCCGCGATCACCTTCGGCAGGAGGATCGGCGCGATGGTCGCGTAGCAGCCGACGGTGAGGTCCCCTTCCACCTCTTCCCGCTCATGGTTGGCCGACTCCCGCAGCTGTTCGAGGTTGGCCCGCACGTTCTCGGCCACCGCCAAGGCCCGCTGGCCCGACACCGTGAGGCGCATCCCCTTCGGGGAGCGGACGAAGAGGGTGACCCCCAGCGCCGACTCCAGGTCGGTCAGCGCCGTCGACACCGTCGACTGCGAGACGAACAGCTCCCGCGCCGCCGCCGTCACCGATCCGAGCCTGGCGATGGCCCTCAGGTACTCCAGCTGCCGCAGGCTGACGTCGCTCACCGGGGCGCCCCCCTTCAAGGTATCGATTTTTCCGAAGAGGGTCTTCGGATCTATGTGTTTTACAGATCCTATCCTCCGCCCCGATAGTGGTGACCCATGACACAGGCAGGTCGGATGCCGGCAGCTTCGGGGGCTCTACCGCGTCCCCGTCAGGCGCTCGACTCCACACTCCCGCGTACGAGCGACCTCCTGATCATTCACAGGAACGTCCCGCAGTAGCGGAGGCCGCGGCGGCCTCCGGGCTCCGGGCGTGGCAGGACCAGATCCCAGGAGGGGACATGTCCAGTGAGATCTCGGAGCAGATAGACAGGAACGACCTGCGGCGGGGTGTGTTCGCCGGAGCGGTGGGCGTCTTCGTCCACTGGTTCGACTGGGCCGTTTACGCGTACCTGGCCACCACCATGGCGCAGGTGTTCTTCCCCGAGCAGGACGGCACCACCGCCCTGCTCTCGGTCTTCGCGGTCTTCGCCGTGGCGTTCTTCGTGCGCCCGCTCGGCTCGGTGCTCTTCGGCCACCTCGGCGACCGCTTCGGCCGCAAGACCACCCTGTCGGTCGTCATCATCTCGATGGCGGCGGGCACGCTCATGCTCGGGCTGCTGCCCAGCTACGAGTCGGTCGGCATCATCGCGCCGATCCTGCTGGTGGTCGCCCGCATCATCCAGGGGCTCGCCGCGGGCGGGGAGTTCGGCTCGGCCGCGGCCTTCCTCGCGGAGTTCTCGCCGCCCAAGCACCGGGGGTTCGGGTGCTCGTGGATCGAGTTCGGCTCGGTCGGCGGGTTCCTGTGCGCGTCGTTCGTCGTGTGGGCGCTGCACGCGTCCTTCCCGGCGGAGGTCGTCCTGGACTGGGCGTGGCGGATCCCCTTCCTGCTGACGGTGCCCCTGGCGGCGGTCGGCCTCTACATCCGGCTGCGCATCGAGGACACGCCCGAGTACCGCGCCCTGGAGGACATGAACAACGTCCCGAGCCAGCCGGTCGTCGAGGTGTTCCGCTCCAACGGCAGGCAGTTCCTCCAGACGGTCGGGATCGAGACCTTCATGAACTCGACCTTCTACATCGTCCTCGTGTACCTGATCACCTACCAGGAGGAGAGCGTCGGAATACCCGCCGACCGGGCGGCCCTGCTCTCGGCGGCCGCCTCGGTGGTGGCCATGGGGATCATCCCGCTGTCGGGCAGGGTCTCCGACCGGGTGGGCCGCAAGCCGGTGCTCTACACCGCCGCCGCCCTGCTGATCGTCGCCGCCGTCCCGCTGTTCCTGCTGATGCAGGCGGACGCCCCGTGGGCGGCGTTCGCCGCGACCTTCGGCCTGGCGGCGATCCTGGCGATCATCCTGGGCACGCACGCGTCCGCGGTGGCGGAGCTCTTCCCCACCCGGACCCGGCAGAGCGGCCTGTCGATGGCCTACAGCGTCGCCGGCGCGTTCTTCGCGGGAACACTGCCGTACCTGATGACCTGGTTGATCTCGCTCACCGGCAGCATCATGGTCCCCGGGTTCGCCATGGTCGTGATCGGCGTCATCGGCGCGGTCACCCTGCGCACCATGCCCGAGACGAGCGGTTCGGACCTGCTGCACGAGAGCGACCGGGCTCCGTGCTGAACCGCCCGCGGGCCGGAGGCCGCCCGAGTGCGGGCCCGCGCCCTCAGGGTGCTCCCGGCCGCCCGCTCGTGGACGGCTCCATCCGCTGAGCGCACGTGCCCGGGAACGGCCCGCGGACACCGCGCGGGCGGCCGAGCGGCCGGAGAAAGCGCGCCCGCCGCCAGCGCAACCACACGCATTGCTCGAACCCTGGAGGTTTCGGATGTCAGTCGAAGAGATCGAGGTCGTCGTCGTCGGAGGGGGTCAGGCCGGGATCTCGATGAGCGAGCACCTCGGCGACCTCGGGATACCGCACGTCGTCCTGGAGAGGAACCGCGTCGCCGAGCGCTGGCGCTCGGAGCGGTGGGACTCGCTGGTCACGAACGGCCCCGTCTGGCACGACCGGCTCCCCGGGCTGGAGTTCACCGGCCTGGACCCCGAGGACTTCGCCCCCAAGGAGCAGGTGGCGGACTATCTGGCCGCCTACGCCGAGAAGATCGGTGCGCCGATCCGGTGCGGGGTGGAGGTGACCTCCGTGCGCAAGAAGGCCGGCAGCCGGGGCTTCCGGGTCCAGACCTCGGACGGGGACTTCGACGCCCGCTACGTGGTGGCCGCCACCGGCCCGTTCCAGCGGCCCGTCGTCCCCCCGATCGTCCCCGAGGACGCGGGGCCGGTCCAGATCCACTCCAGCGCCTACCGCAACCCCGCGCAGCTGCCCGAAGGCGCCGTGCTCGTGGTCGGATCGGGCTCCTCAGGAGTGCAGATCGCCGACGAGCTGCAGGCCTCCGGCCGGCAGGTCTACCTCTCCGTCGGTCCGCACGACCGCCCGCCGCGCAGGTACCGGGGGCACGACTTCGTCTGGTGGCTGGGCGTCCTCGGCAAGTGGGAGGCGTCGGCCCCTCCGCAGGGCGCCGAGCACGTCACGATCGCGGTCAGCGGTGCGCACGGGGGCCGCACCGTGGACTTCCGCGCCCTGGCCGAGCGCGGCATCACGCTGGTCGGCCGGACGGAGTCCTTCGACGCCGGAACCGTCCGCTTCGCCGCCGACCTGCGGGACAACATCGCCCGGGGGGACGCCGACTACCTGGCGATGCTGGACGAGGCCGACGCCTACGTCGAGCGCAACGGCCTCGACCTGCCCGAGGAGCCGCAGGCCCGGGTGCTGGGCGCCTACCCGGAGTCGGTGACCGACCCCGTCCTCGAACTCGACCTCGCCGCCGCCGGGGTCACCACCGTCCTGTGGGCGACCGGCTTCACCGTCGACTACGGCTGGCTGCAGGTGGACGCCTTCGGCGAAGACGGCAGGCCCAGGCACCAGCGCGGGGTCTCCTCCGAGCCCGGCGTCTACTTCGTGGGGCTGCCGTGGCAGTCCCGCCGCGGTTCGAGCTTCATCTGGGGCGCCTGGCACGACGCCAAGTACGTGGCCGACCAGATCTCGATCCAGCGCGGCTACATGGAACACAACGACTCGCGCCGACGTCCGTCCCACGCCCAGGGGTGATCACACCATGACCACGCACACGCGCATCCGCAAGTTCAACACCAAGGACACCTACCCGGAGCAGAACCTCGACAACGACCTGTGCCAGGCGGTGGTCGCCGGCGGGGTGGTCTACCTGCGCGGCCAGATCGGCCAGGACCTGGAGACCCGGGAGTCGGTGGGCGTCGGCGACGTCCGCGCGCAGACCGAGAAGGCCATGGCCAACATCGACCTGCTGCTCAAGGAGGCGGGAAGCGGCCTGCAGGACATCGTGAAGGTGACGATCTATATCGTCGACCCGCGCTACCGCGAGGAGGTCTACCGCGAGGTGGGGCGCTGGTTGAAGGGGGTCTACCCGGTTTCCACGGGCATCGTCGTCCAGGCCCTGGCCCGGCCCGAGTGGCTGGTGGAGATCGACGCGACGGCCGTGATCTCGGGAGGCGGGAAGTGACCTTCTCCATCGCGGCCCACCAGGACGGCAGGTTCGGCATCGCCGTCTCCTCGTCCTCTCCCGCCGTCGCCGCGCGCGTCGTCCACCTGCGCGACTCCGTCGGCGCGGTCGCCTCGCAGAACATCACCGACCCGCGGCTGGGAGCGGTGCTGCTGGACCGGCTCGCCTCGGGGGCGGGCCCGCAGGCGGCGCTGGACTCCGTGGTCGGCGGGGAGCCGAGCGCCGAGTACCGGCAGCTCACCGTGGTGGACGCCACCGGTGCCGCGGCGACGTTCAGCGGCGGATTCACCCTCGGCGTCCACGGCGAGGCCACCGGGCCGCACTGCGCCGCCGCCGGGAACCTGCTCGCCGACCCCGGCGTCCCCGCGGCCATGTGCGAGGCCTTCGGCTCGGCCGCAGGAGAGCTGGAGGAGCGCCTCCTCGCCGCGCTCACCGCGGGGCTGGCCGCCGGAGGCGAGGCCGGCCCGGTGTACTCCGCCGGACTGTCCACCGTGTCCGCGAACGGCTGGCGCGACACCGACCTGCGCGTGGACTGGCAGGAGGACCCGGTGGACGCCCTGCGCGGGCTGCTCAAGGTCTGGCTCCCCCAGCGCGACGACTACGTCCGGCGCGGTCTGGATCCGGCCGCCTCTCCGGGATACGGGGTGCCGGGCGATGACCGCTGAGACCACCGCGCTGCCGGGCGTCTCAGAGCACCTGGAGCGCCTGATCGCCTACTCCGAGACGCTGCACGCCCACCCGGAGACCGCCTGGCAGGAGCACCGCGCGGCGCGGTGGACGGCCGAGCTCCTCGAAGAGTCCGGTTTCTCCGTCGAGACCGCCTACCTCGGCTTCCCCACCGCGGTGCGCGGGTGCTACGGGTCCGGGCGGCGCCGGGTCGGCCTCATCGTCGAATACGACGCGCTGCCCGGCCTGGGCCACGCCTGCGGGCACAACCTGATCGCCGCGATGTCGGCGGGGGCGGCGATCGCGCTCCGGCCCTGGGCCGACCGGCTCGACCTGCGCATCGACGTGATCGCCACCCCGGCCGAGGAGGGCGGCGGAGGCAAGATCGAGCTGCTCGACGCCGGGGCCTTCCGGGACCTGGACCTGGCGCTGATGGCCCACCCCGCGCCGGTCGACGCCCCGCGGGCCGAGCCCTACGCGGTCGCCCACGACCACGTCCGCTTCACCGGCCGGGCGGCGCACGCCGCCGCCTACCCGCACGAGGGCCGCAACGCCAACGACGCCTTCGTGATCGCCCAGGTGGCCCTCGGGCTGCTGCGCCAGCAGCTCCCGCCGGGCACCCGCGTGCACGGGGTCCAGACGGTGGGCGGCCAGGCGCCCAACGCCATCCCCGAGGTCACCGAAGGCCGCTGGTACACCCGTGCGGAGAGCCTCGCCCAGCTGGAGCCGCTGCGCCGGCGGGTGGAGCGGTGCTTCGAGGCCGGAGCGCTGGCGACCGGCACCGCGCTGGAGTTCACCCCGGAGTCCCAGCCCTACTCCGAGTTCCGCACGGACGAGCGCGCCCTGGAGATCTACACCCGGCACGCCCTCGCGCTCGGCCGGCGGTTCGACGCGCCCGCGGAGCAGCAGACGATGAACCGCGCCTCGACCGACATGGGCAACGTCTCCCGGCACGTGCCGGCCATCCACCCCTACATCGGCCTGGGCTGCTTCCCGGTCAGCAACCACCAGCCCGGGTTCGCCGCGGTCTGCGTGGGGGAGGCCGCCAACCGGGTCATCGCGGACGGCGCCACCCTGCTCGCCCGCACGGCGCACGAGTACTTCGCCCAGACGCCCGGGGCCGGCCCCCTCGGAGCCGGCGCGGCGGGAAGCGCGCCCGCCGCCGGACGGCGAGCGGGAGAGGAGCCGGCATGAGCGCCGATGCGGCCGCGGAGAGAACGGAGACCGACGCGCTCGGCGAGGCGGCGGTCCCGGCGGACGCGCTCTGGGGGATCAACACCGCACGGGCCAGGGCGAACTTCCCCGTCACCGGCCGCCCCTGCGGCGAGCTGCGCGATCTCGTCTGGGCCTACGGGGCGGTCAAGCTCGCCGCCTGCCGGGCCAACGCCGCGGCGGGGCTGCTGGACCGGACCCGGGAGCAGGCGATCGCCGAGGCCTGCCGCGAACTCATGCGGGGCGACCTGGACCGGGAGATCCTCGTCGACCGGGTCCAGGGCGGCGCGGGGACCAGCACCAACATGAACGTGAACGAGGTGGTGGCCAACCGGGCGCTGCAGCTCCTCGGCCTCGCCCCGGGGACCCGCGAGGTGATCGACCCGCTCGACCACGTCAACCGCAGCCAGAGCACCAACGACACCTATCCCACCGCGCTCCGGCTCGCGGTGCACCGCGGCATCGAGCGCCTCGTGCCGGCGCTCGGCAGGCTCGCCGCCGAGTTCGAGGCGCGCTCGGCGGAGTTCTGCGGCATCGTGAAGATCGGCCGCACCCAGCTGCAGGACGCGGTGCCGATGACCCTGGGGCAGGAGTTCGCGGCTTTCGCCGAAACGGTCCGGGAGGACGCCGCCAGGCTGCGGGAGTTCCTGCCGCACCTGCGCGAGGTGAACCTCGGCGCCACGGCGATCGGCACCGGCATCACCGCCCCCGCCGGGTACCGGCGGAAGGTGGTGGCCGAACTCGCCGAGGTCACCGGGTACCCGCTGACCTCGGCGAGCGACCTGATCGAGGCGACCTCCGACACCGGCGTGTTCGTGCTCGCCTCCGGCCTCCTCAAACGCTGCGCGGTGAAGCTGTCGAAGATCAGCAGCGACCTCAGGCTGCTCGCCTCCGGGCCGCAGGCGGGGCTGCGCGAGATCATGCTCCCCCCGGTGCAGGCCGGCTCGTCGATCATGCCGGGAAAGGTCAACCCGGTCATCCCGGAGACCGTGAACCAGGTGGCGTTCCTCGTCGTGGGCGCGGACACGACCGTGACCATGGCGGCCGAGGCCGGGCAGCTGCAGCTCAACGCCTTCGGGCCGGTCATCGCCTCCTCCCTGCTGGACTCGGTCGCCCTGCTGACGGGCGCCGCGGACCTGCTCACCGAGCGCTGCGTGCGCGGAATCCGCGCCGACGGGGAGTCCATCACCGCGCGCACCAGGGACAGCCTCGCCGTCGCCACCGGCCTCGTCCCCCTCCTCGGGTACGCGCCCACGGCGGCCCTGGTGAAGGAGGCGCTGAACGGCCGCCGCACACTGGCCGAACTGGTCCTGGACCGGGGCCTGCTCGATGAGGAGCAGCTCGGCGCCGCACTCGCGGCGGAGAAGCTGACCGGTGAGGCCGCCCCGCCCGCCGAGCACCCGGACGGCCGTGCAGCCCCGCCCGCCCGCGGTGCGGCCCCCACCACAGCGCCACCGTGACAGCGGCGGGCCGCCACCCGGGAGCCGTTGGCCGTGGAGGTATCGACCGGTCTCCGGACGCGGCCCCGCACCGGTGGGCGGCCCTGGGCCGCTCGATACCTCCAAGGTCAGCGGGGAGGTGGGCGCAGGCCGCTGGAGGAAGGGCCGAGCAGCCGGGCGCAGGACGGTACCGGCAGGACCTCGCCGGGAGAGCGGCGCTTGCCGTGCGAGGCGTCAGTCCGGCAGGCCGACCAGCCCGGCGCTGTCGTTCCACAGCGCTTCGGCGAGTCCGTCGTCGCGGGCCTTCTCCGAGGGGGCCGGCCAGGTGAGCCGCCCCCGCCGCAGGGCGGCGTAGATCTCTCCGTCCGGGGGTGCGGCACGCCCCGCAGCCAGGTCGGCCAGGGCCCCTCCGGCGGCGGTGCGGCTGTTGAGAGTGGCGCTGAAGCGGCGCAGCGGCCACCCCAGCACCGGTGTGCCCAGCAGCGACCAGGCCGTCCGCAGCGGGAGCGACAGGTTGTGGGCCAGGCCCGTGCCGAACGCCTGCCCCGGATCGTAGGCGATCACCGTGAGCCGCCGGCTCCGGGCGTCGGGATGCGCGGACAGCGATCGTGCGGTGAGCACGGTGCACAGTTTGGAGGCGGTGTAGGCCTGCTCGCCCGCCGTGCGCGCCCGCGGGTCGAGGCCGGGGTCGCGGTCGGGGTGCGCGAGCAGCCCGGCGTCGGCGTGGCGCGGCGGCGCCGGCCCGGCGCCGGTGGCGGGGTCGTGTGTGCCGCTGCTGGTCAGCACCACGGCCGCCCGGTCCGCCAGCGCGGGCAGCAGCAGGCGCAGCAGCAGGTAGTGCGCCAGGTGGTTGACGGCGAAGGTCGTCTCGAACCCGTCGGCCGTCCGCCCGGTGGCGTCGGGGCGGATCACGCCGGCGTTGAGCACCAGCGCATGGACGGGTGCGCCGCCGAGCCGATCGCGCAGCGAGGCCGCGAACGTGCGCACCGACTCAAGCCGGGCCAGGTCGAGCGGGACCGATTCGCCGGCCGGCGCCGGACGGCGGGCCCCCAGGATCAGCCGGGCCCCGCCCGAGCGCACCAGCCGTTCGGCGGCGATCGCTCCGAACCCGGACGTGCCGCCCGTCATCACCACCGTCGACACGGTGCCACCTCCGAAGTCGGTCGCCGGAGCAGCGCGGCCGCGCCGGCGGCGCCGCCGAGCCCGCCGCTCCCCCCGGCCACGGGCCGCACCGGCGCTCCCGGTCCGGCGGCTCCTCGGCGGCCGGTGCCCTCACCGCCGCAGACCGCGGGTTCCGCCCTCCCGCATTCGCGTGGCCGGCCCGCCTTCCATTGAACCGCTCCCGGCGGGATCGCTCCATATCCGATGCGCGCCGTTGCATGCCGGCGCGTCCAGCATGAGGCCATGGATCCCTCGGCCGATCCGCTGAAGGGGGTCCGTGCGCGCACCGCGGCGTTCTGCCGGGCGGTCCTGGATCCGCCGTGGGCGCCGCGCATCGCCGACGGCGCCGCCCTCGCCCTGTCCACGGCGGTGCGCGGGCGTGCCTGGGTCGTCCCCGACCACGGCGGGCCGGTCGTGATGCGCACCGGGGACGCGGCCATCGTCAAGGGGCCCCTACACCGCCGGCGACGATCCGGCCACCGTCCCGGACCTCGCCGTCCACGCCGGCAACCGCCTGACCACCGCGGACGGCGCCGACGTCACGGACACCCTGCGGCTCGGGCCGCGCACCGGCGGGCACACCCGCGACGGTTCGGCGATGGCGGCCGGCGGAAGCCGCCAGGCGGCCGGCGACGTCACCGGGCGGCTGCTGAACGCCCTGCCGAGATCGTTCCGGCGCGCGAGGCCGGCGTGCAGAAGCCGGTGATGGCGTTCCTGGCCGACGAGTCGGCGGGGACGGCCCGACCCAGCAGGCCGTCCTCGAGCGGCTGCTGGACATCGCGCTCGTCACGACGCTGCGCGCCCGGTTCGCCCGGCCGGAGGCGGCGGCCCCGGGCTGGTACCGGGCGCACGGCGACGGGGTGGTCGGCCCTGCGCCGCGGCTGATCCACGACGACCCGGCCCGCCCCTGGACCGTCGCCGGCCTCGCGGCGAAGGCCGGATGCCCGCGGGCCGCCTTCGCGCAGCGGTTCAGCGCGCTGGTCGGCGAACCCCCCATGGCCTACCCGGCCGGCCGGCGGATCGCGCTCGCGGCCGACCTGCTCCGCACCTCCGACCTCACCCTCGAGACCATCGCCCACCGGGCCGGCTACGCCAGCGCGTTCGCCCTGAGCACCGCCTTCAAGCGCCGGCGGCGGCCCCTCCGGCTCCGAGCCCGGCCGCGGCGGCTGACCCCCGGCGGCCGGGGCCTTCTTCGCCGCTCTGCAGGACGCGCGGGTGAACCGCGGGCCGGTTCCCGCCCGCGGGCCGCCCTGCCGCGGACGCTCCCGGGGTGCCCGGGCCGCGCGCAGGCGGGTGGCCCGGTGCGGAGCGGCGGGCTCCGCTCCGAGCCGCGATCCGGCGGCGCTCGCGGCTCCCCCTGCGGGTACGGCCGCGCCGGTGTTGCGGGCGGGCCGGTCGTTCAGGCTAGGATCACGCTATTCACACCGAATGTGTAGGGAATTTGCCGGAAGGGCGGTCCGGGCCCGCGATCCGCGCCGCGGCCGCCTGTCCCGGCCGATTCCGGGAACACTGCCCGAGGGCGTCGGCCGGACGCCCGGGAGACCACGACCGGGGAGCGGGGAGCACGGCGATGAGAGGTCAGGACCGGACCGGTTCGGCGCACACGCGGCGGCGGTTCCTCCAGATGGCCGGGGTGTCGGCGGCCGCGGCGGTGGCGGCGGCCTGCGGCTCCGACACCGGGCGCGGCGGCGGTGGCGGCGGCCTGTCCCACTGGTACCACCAGTACGGCGAGGACGGCGTCGAGGAGGCGGTGCGGCGCTACGCCGCCGCCTACGACAGGGTCGAGGTCAGCGTGCAGTGGACACCGGGGAACTACGACACCAAGCTGCTGTCGGCGCTCCAGGGCGGTTCGCCGCCGGACGTGTTCGAGTACCAGACCAAGGCCGACCTGGTGCGCGCCGGCACCCTCGCACCCCTCGACGACGTGATCGGCGACGCCAAGGACGACTTCTCCGCGGCGTCGCTGGCCTCGCACACCTTCGAGGGCAGCGTCTACGGCATCCCCCAGGCGGTCGACACCCAGTTCCTGGTCTACCGCAAGAGCCTGCTGGACGACGCCGGCCTGGAGCCGCCGACCTCCTTCGAGGCGCTCGTCGATGCGGCCAGGTCGCTGACCGAGGGCGACCGCAAGGGCCTGTTCCTCGGCAACAACGGCGGCACCGACGTGCTCGGCCCGGTGCCGCTGTGGTCGAACGGGCTGGACTACGTCACCGACGACCACAAGGCCGGCTTCGACGACCCCGCCGCGGCCGAGGTCTTCGGCGGGCTGCACGACCTCTTCGAAAGCGGCGCCCTGCTCCTCGGCGCCCCCACCGACTGGTCGGACCCCTCGGCGTTCCTGCAGGGGCTCACCGCCATGCAGTGGACCGGCCTGTGGACGCTGCCGCAGATCGAAGAGGAGTTCCCCGGCGACTACGGCGTGCTCCCCTGGCCCGCGTTCGGCGGTGACGGCTCGGCGTCGGTGCCGGTGGGCGCGTTCGGCGCGATGGCCTACGCCGACGGCCCCATGGTCGAGGAGGCCAAGGAGTACATCAAGTGGCTGTGGATCGACCAGACCGAGTACCAGGAGGACTTCAACCTCGGCTACGGCTTCCACATCCCGCCGCGCACGAGCCTGGCCGAAAAGGCCGATGAGCTCGCCTCCGGTCCGGCGGCCGAGGTGGTGGGGTTCGTCGACGGGCTCGGGCGCCCCAGCAGCCCGCCGGAGTGGACGCCCGCCATGGACAGCGCCTACAAGGACGCGCTGACCAACATCATCAAGAGCGGCAAGGACCCCGAGGGCGAGCTGAAGGCGGCGGCGGGCACCGTCCAGGGCGAGCTCGACAAGATCTTCGGCTAGCCCGGCCGCTCCGGAGACGGCGGACCGATCGACAGGGACGAGGGGGAAATGCCGGCATCCGCTCCGCCGCTGCGGCGCCGCATCGGCGCGCTGCTGGACCGCCCCGCGTGGGCCTTCTGGGTCTTCGCCGGGCCGTTCATGATCGGCCTGGCGGTCTTCAGCTACATCCCGATCCTGTGGAGCGTCTACCTCAGCTTCTTCGAGGCCCGCAACACGGTCGCCCCCAGCGAGTTCGTCGGCCTGCGCAACTACGCGCAGATGCTGACCTCCGCGGCGTTCCTCGACAGCCTGCTCACCTTCACGCTGTTCGCGCTCTTCATCGTGCCGACCACGGTGGCCGCGTCGCTGGCTCTGGCGCTGCTGGTGAACCGGGCCCGGTGGGCGCAGCCGTTCCTGCGCTCGGTGTACTTCCTGCCGGCCGCCTGCTCCTACGTCGTCGCCGCGCTGATCTGGAAGCTGTCCATCTTCAACGGGGTCCGCTTCGGGCTGGCCAACACAGTGCTGGGCTGGTTCAGGGCCGAACCCCAGGCGTGGCTGTCGGTCACCGACCCGCCGTGGTACTGGCTGGTGCTGGTCACCCTGCGGCTGTGGCTGCAGGTGGGCTTCTACATGCTGATCTTCCTCGCCGGGCTGCAGCGCATCCCGGCCGTGCTCTACGAGGCGGCCTACGTCGACGGGGCGCGCCGGGGCTGGTCGACCCTGCGCCACATCACGCTCCCGCAGCTGCGGACGACGACCGCCGCCGTTCTGCTGCTCAACCTGATCGCGGCCTACCAGGCGTTCGACGAGTTCTACAACGTGCTCGGCAGCGACGGCGCCTATCCGCCCTACGCCCGGCCGCCGCTGGTGTACCTGTACTACACGGCCCTGGGATCGGGGCAGGACTTCGGGCGCGGCACCGCGGGGGCGGTCATCCTCGCCCTGCTCATCGCGATCGTCACCCTGCTCCAGGGCCGCCTCCTCGGATTCGGACGGGAGCGGACGTGACCCCTGCCCACGGACCTTCGGACGGCCCGGCCCGCACCGCTGGCGCGCGCCGCTCCCCCGCCGCGGCCGGGCGGGCGGGCCCGGCCGCGGCGCGCCGCTCGGCCGAGCACCGGCGCCGCCGGCGCGCCACCCTGGCCGCGGGGGTGCTGCTGTACACGGTGCTGGTCGCGGCGGCGGCCGCGTTCCTCCTGCCCTACTACCTCATCGCGCGCAACGGGCTGTCGACCGACGAGGAGATCACCTCGCCCGAGTGGACCCTGATCCCGGGCAGCCTGCAGTGGAGCAACATCACCGACCTGTTCGCCGGACCCGGTTCGCTGATGGCCACCGGGCTGTGGAACTCGGCCGTGGTGGCGGTCCTGCAGACCGGCGGCCAGCTGCTGGTCTGCTCGCTGGCGGGCTACGCGCTGGCGCGCATCCCCTACCGGCACGCCGGCGCGGTGTTCTACGCCATCGTCGCCACACTGATGATCCCGGCCGCGGTGACCTTCGTTCCGACGTTCGTGATGGTCTCGTCGCTGGGCTGGGTCAGCAGCCTGCGCGGCCTGGTCATCCCCATGCTGTTCAGCGGGTTCACCGCGTTCCTGTTCCGCCAGTTCTTCCTGAACTTCCCCGCCGAGCTGGAGGACGCCGCCCGCGTCGACGGCCTGGGCTACTGGGGCACCTACTGGCGGGTGGTGGTGCCCAACTCCCTGGAGTTCTTCGCCGCCATCGGCCTGATCACCTTCATCGGCAGCTGGAACGCCTTCCTGTGGCCGCTGGTCATCGCCCAGGACGCCGAGTCGTGGACCGTGCAGATCGTCCTCTCCACCAAGATCACCGCGCAGACCATCGACCTGCAGGAGCTGTTCGCGGCGGCGATGGTCTCGGTCGCCCCGCTGGTCCTGGTCTTCCTGTTCTTCCAGCGCTACATCGTCCAGGGCGTCACCGAGACCGGCATCAAGGGCTGACCCGCCGCGATGGGAAGGGCGGCGCCCTTCCCGGCGCCCCCGCCCCGACCTGGTGGTCATCGTCCCCGACTGCCGGGGTCTCCTGGTGCACCCGCGGCTCCCTGCTCCGGTGGGCCCGCACTGCCGCCGCCCGCCCTCGGGGCGGCACGGGCCGGGGCGGTGCACCAGTACCGGATCGTATCGGCCAGGTCGGTGTCGGCCGCCGGCTCCTCCGGGAAGACCTCCGAGCGCAGCAGGGCGGGGACGACGGCGCCGGCGCCGGTGTCCGCTGGTAGGAGGGCGCGCCCGGACGGCCGC
>Ga0079224_100008377_pt1 | contig 14001 bp, 14 predicted proteins | sample Stecom2015_FD_80414 | JGI IMG/M metagenome (GOLD analysis project Ga0079224, IMG submission 80414) | Agricultural soil microbial communities from Utah to study Nitrogen management - Steer compost 2015 | ecosystem: Environmental > Terrestrial > Soil > Agricultural land | place: USA: Utah... | reverse complement strand
CAGCAGCGTCGGCGACAGGACGTCGCCGACGCAGGTTACAGGGATGTACTTGCACCGGTGCTGGAAACCTCTCCCCTCGACCAGCGCCAGAGTGTAGCCTTCACGTCTGACTTATGTGTAATCTGATCCTGGAGGTCTGTTGTGTTCAAGCGAAGATTTACCGAAGAACAAACCATGTTTCGGGAGGCCTACCGCAAGTTCCTCCACGACGAAATCGTACCCAACATGGAAGCCTGGCACCAGCAAGGTATTGTCGATCGCTCGGCCTTCAAAAAGGCCGGCGATCTGGGCTTTCTGATGGTGTGGCCGGACGAGGAGTTCGGCGGCATGGGGGATAACGACTTCCGTTTCGAGCAGATCATTGTCGAGGAGTTGTGCTACGCCCTGTGCCACGATTTTTACGCGGTGCTCCACAGCCGTCTCGTCGGCCCCTATTTCACTCGCTTCGGCACCCGGGAGCAGCAACAGCGGTTTTTGCCCAAGTGTGTGAGTGGCGACACCATTCTCGCCGTGGCCATGACCGAGCCGGACGCCGGTTCCGATCTGCGTGGCATGCGTTCCACCGCCATCGACAAGGGCGACCATTTCCTGCTCAACGGCAGCAAGACCTATATTTCCAACGGCATCAACGCCGATGTGGTGATTGTCGCCGCCAAGACCGACCCGGTGAACAACCCCCGCCAGATCGGCATCTTTATCGTCGAGCGGGGGATGGCGGGTTTCGAGCGCGGGCGCAATCTCGACAAGCTGGGGATGAAGGGCCAGGACACCGCGGAGCTGTTTTTCCACGATGTGAAGATCCCCAAGGAGAATGTCCTCGGCGACCCCGCCAAGGGCATGCACTACCTGATGGAGGGGCTGGCGGAGGAGCGCCTGCTGAACGCCTGCGAAAACGTCGCCAACGCCCAAAAGGCCTTCGACCTGACGGTGGATTTCGTCAAGCAGCGCAAGCTGTTTGGCCAGCTGCTGTCCGATTTCCAGAATACCCAATTCAAGCTGGCGGAACAGAAAACCCAGCTGGACATCGCCCAGATCTATCTCGACCGCAGCGTCGAGGCCTTCAACGCCGGCGAATTCGATGCCGTCGATGCCGCCAAGATCAAGCTGTTCACCAGCGAGATGTTCTGCACCCTGGTGGACGAGTGCCTGCAGCTGTTCGGCGGCGCCGGCTACATGGACGAGTACCCCATCTCCCGGCTGTACACGGATGCCCGCATCACCCGCATCTACGCCGGTTCCTCGGAGGTGATGAAGCTGATTATCTCCCGGGATCTGCTCTCTGGTGACTATTCGCCCTTCAATGAGCGCGACCTGGTCATCGGCTGATATTTAACATTAACTTTTACTTTAAGAGAGGTTTATAAGGCTATGGATATTAAAGGTAAAATTGCAGTTGTAACCGGTGGCGCTTCCGGCCTGGGCCGGGGCACGGTGGAGCGCTTTATCGCCGATGGCGCCAAGGTGGCGATCTTCGACATGAACGACAAGCTGGGTGCCGAAGTGGCGCAGCTGCTGGGCGACAACTGCGACTACTACAATGTCAACGTGGCCGACCCGGAGTCCGTGCAAAAGGCCCTCGACGCCGTGGTGGCCAAATGGGGCGCCCTCCATATCGCCTGCAACTACGCCGGTATCGGCGGCGCCTTCAAAACCTATGGCAAGATCGGTCCCCATCCCCTGGACGAGTACATCAAGATCGTCACCGTCAACCAGATCGGCACCTTTAACGTCTGTCGTCTGGCCGCCGAGAAAATGGCTGCCAACGAGCCCGTCACCGAAGACGGCGGCCGTGGCGTAATCATCAATACCGCCTCGGTGGCCGCCTACGAAGGCCAGATCGGCCAGGTTGCCTACAGTGCCACCAAAGGCGCCATTGTCGGCATGACCCTGCCCATGGCCCGGGAGCTGGCGTCCTACGGCATCCGCGTCAACACCATTGTCCCCGGCCTGATCCACACCCCGCTGTTCGAATCCGTCGGCGACGAGTACTACAAGTCCCTGGAGGCCTCCGTGGTCTATCCCAAGCGTCTCGGCAGGCCCGCGGAGATCGCCAAGCTGGCCGCCTACCTGGTGGACAACGATTACATGAACGGCGAGTGCGTACGCATGGATGGCGCCATTCGCATGCAGCCCAAGTAAGGCGGGTTTCGGCGCGGAACTGGGTTCCGCGCCACCCGGCAACCTGTCGACAATCAGAGGTAGATTTTATGGGTCCTCTTTCTGGATATAAAGTAATCGAACTCGCGGGCATCGGTCCCAATCCCATGGCGTGCATGATCCTTGCGGATATGGGCGCCGATGTGCTGATTGTCGACCGGGCTCCCGGTGGCGACGAGGCGCGCCTGACGGATGTCAGCTTTCGCGGCAAGCGCTCCATCGCCCTCAACCTGAAGAGCCCGGAGGGGGTGGAGACCCTGCTCAAGCTGGTGGAGCAGGCGGATGTGCTGAGTGAGGGTTTTCGCCCCGGGGTCACCGAGCGCCTGGGCTTTGGCCCCGAGGTGTGCCTGGCCCGCAACCCCAAACTGATCTACGCCCGGATGACCGGCTGGGGCCAGACCGGTCCCCTGGCCATGGCCGCCGGCCACGACATCAACTACATCTCCATCACCGGGCCACTCCACGCCTGCGGCCGCCCCGGGGAGCGCCCGGTACCGCCCATGAACCTGGTGGGTGACTTCGGTGGCGGCGGCATGCTGCACGCCATGGGGATCCTCGCCGCACTCCTGGAGGCCCAGAAATCCGGCGTCGGCCAGGTGATCGACAGCGCCATGACCGACGGCTCCGCCATGCTGATGTGGATGATGCACAGCATGCACGCCTCCGGCAGCTGGGATGCCACTGATCGCGGCGTCAATATGCTCGATGGCGGCGCCCACTTCTACGACACCTACCAAACCGCCGATGGCAAGTATGTGTCCATCGGCTCCATCGAGCCCCAGTTCTATGCCCTGCTGGTGGAAAAGACCGGTGTCGACAGGGAGCGTTTCACCGCCCTCAAGGAAGACAAAAGCCAGTGGCCCGCCCTGAAGGCGGAGCTGGCCGCTGTGATCAAGACCAAGACCCAGGCCGAGTGGTGCGCGGTCATGGAGGGCACGGACGTTTGTTTCGCCCCTGTGCTGCCGTTTACCGAGGCGCCAAATCACCCCCACAACCAGGCCCGCGGTACCTATATCACCGTGGATGGCCAGGTCCAGCCAGGCCCGGCGCCGCGTTTCAGCCGCACGGTTTCCGAAGTCCGCCACGGTCCCAGGGCCGCCGGCTTCGGCGCCGAGGACGCCCTTCGCGAATACGGGTTTTCCGACCAAAAGATTGCCGAACTGCGCGCCAATGGGGTTTTGCTATGAGTGCCGAGGAGTCCATCGCTATGAGCTTCAATCACATTCTGTACGGGATCAACAACCGGGTTGCCACCATTACCCTCAACCGCCCCGAGGCGATGAACGCCATTCATGCCGGATTGCGGGACGATATTCTCGCCGCCGTCAGTGGCGCCGCCAGTGATCCAGGGGTCAAGGTTATTGTCATCAATGCCATCGGCAAGGGTTTCAGTTCCGGCACTGACCTTCAGGAAGCGTCGGATAAACACGATACCTACAGCCTGCTGGAGGACGAATACAAGAGTGTGTTCAACCAGATCCTCCACTGTCCAAAGCCGGTTATCGCCGCCGTCCACGGACCCTGTGCCGGTGTCGGTGCCTCCCTGGCGCTGGCCTGTGACCTGATCATCATGGGTGAAAATGCCTATATTTACCTGGCGTTCGCCAATGTGGGCCTGATCCCCGACGGCGGCATGTGCTGGCACCTGGTGCACAATATCGGCTACAAGCGCGCCTACCAGGTGATCGCCGAAGCTGGCCGCATCATTGCCCGGGACGCCCTCGACTACGGCCTGGTCAACAAGGTGGTCGACGATGAAAAGCTCCACGAGGAGGCCCAGGCCTGGGCCGAGCGCCTTAGCCACGCAGCGCCCCTGACCCTGAAGTTTTCCAAGCAGGTGTTGCAGCAGGCGGTGCGCATGGATCTCTCCGACACCATGCGCCTGGAGGCCAGCTTGCAAAGCATGTGCTCCAACAGTGAAGACAGCAAGGAGGCTATTCAGGCGTTTTTTGATAAGCGTAAACCCGTCTTTACCGGCAAGTAGTCCGTCTTGAGCGGTTACGCATTTTTTTCAACCTAACAATGTGCAGGTATACAACGTGAAAACCAAGATTACTGAAATGCTGGGTATTGAGTACCCGATCATCCAGGGCGGCATGATGTGGGTGGGGCGCGCCGAGCTGGCTGCCGCCGTGTCCAACGCCGGCGGCCTGGGTATCCTCACCGCCCTGACCCAGCCCACCCCGGAAGATTTGCGCAAGGAAATCCGTCGCTGCCGGGAAATGACCAGCAAGCCCTTTGGCGTCAACCTGACCATCCTGCCCTCCATTAACCCGCCACCCTACGGCGAGTATGTGAAGGTGATTATCGAGGAGGGTATCAAGGTGGTGGAAACCGCCGGTCGCAGCCCCAAGGAATTCATCCCCGGCTTTAAGGAAGCGGGGATCAAGATCATTCACAAGTGTACCTCCGTGCGCCACTCCCTGAGCGCAGAGCGCGCCGGCGTCGATGCGGTGAGCGTCGATGGCTTTGAGTGTGCCGGCCACCCGGGTGAGGACGATGTCGCCAACCTGGTGCTGCTGCCCGCCGCCTATGCCAAGTTGAAAGTGCCCATGCTGGCCTCCGGCGGTATCGGCACCGGGGCCCAGATGGCCGCCTGCATGATGCTGGGGGCCGAGGGGGTCAATATGGGTTCCCGTTTCGTGGCTACCGTAGAAGCGCCGGTGCACCAGAACATGAAGCAGGCGATGGTGGATGCCGACGAAACCCAGACCACCCTGATTTTCCGCACCCTGCGCAACACCAGCCGGGTGTTCACCAACTCGGTGTCCAAAAAAGTCATCGAAATCGAAGCCCAGCCGGGGGAAACCAATTTTGCCGACATCCAGTCCTATGTGGCCGGCGTGCGCGGCCGCGAGCGCTGCATTGAGGCCGGCGATATCGACGACGGCATCTGGACCGTGGGCACCGTGATGGGTTTGATCGACGATATTCCCACTTGCAAGGAGCTGATCGACCGGATGGTGAAAGAGTGTCGCGAAACCATCGAAAGCAAAATCAAGGCCTTTCAGTAACGGTTCTCCGTTGCCGCCCGGGTGCTGAGCTGTTGCCATTTCACCACCCGGGCCACCGGCCGATTCGCGCCCTCAGCGGGCGTCCTTGGAGAAATCACCTTGTCCAGAAAAGTCGATCCACAACGGTTGGACCTGGCCAGCTATGCTCACCACTTCAGCGTGGACACCCAGTTTGGCGATGTTGATTCCCTCGGCCATGTCAACAATCTGGCGGTCGCCCGCTATTACGAGAGCGCCAGGGCCAGGTTTCAAATGGGGGTATTTGGCGATGATATGTTTGCCCTCGCCAATCCCCTGAGGGTTGTGCTGGTGGAGAACCGCACCAGCTATCTGGCGGAAGTGCATTTTCCCCAGGCCCTGGTGGTGGGGTCCGGGTTCAGCCACCTGGGCAACAGTTCCTACGTCTGCTCCCAGGCGCTGTTTCGCGACGGCGTCTGTGTCGGCCTGTGCGACGCCACCCTGGTCTCGGTGGTGGATGGCAAACCGGCGCCCCTCAGCGAGGCGCATCGCCAGTTGATGGCGATGCGCATGATCGCACCGCAGACGGCCTGAACTACTGGCCGTTGAACACCGGTTTGCGCTTGTGGATAAAGGCGTCACAGCCCTCGGCAAAGTCGTTGCCGCCACAGCATTTGGCCTGCAGTTCCGCTTCCACCGCCAGTTGCTGGTCGAAGCTGTTGTCCTCTGAATGGCGCATCGCCCGCTTGAAGGAGGCAATGCCAAATGCCGAACTTTGGGCGAGCTTGTCGGCCAGGGCTGTGGCGTTTTCCAGGAGCTCCGCAGGGGGACAGGTTTTCCAGATCAACCCCCAGGCCTCGGCCTCGGGGGCGGAGAGTTTTTCCCCCAACAGGGCCAGGCCCTGGGCGCGGGCGCGGCCGATCAGGCGCGGCAGCATCCAGGTGCAGCCCATGTCGGGAATGATTCCCAACTGGGGAATAAAGACCTGAACAAAACTGGCGGAATCGGCAGCGATACAGATATCCGCCGCCAGGGCAATGCCCATGCCGCCGCCGGCGGCCACCCCGTTGACCGCGGTAACCACAGGTTTGTCGCTGGCAACCAGGGCGGCGACAATGGGGTTCAGGTAGTCGTTCATCTGGCTGCGGGTAACCTCTTCCCGCGCCGCCTGGGCGGCTGGGGTTTTATCGAGTTCCACCTTGCCCAGGTCGGCCCCGGCGCAAAAGCCCTTGCCGGCGCCTGTGATCAGAATGGCGCGCACTTCGGGGTCCCCATCGGCTCTGGTGATGGCCGTCAGCAACTCCACCATCAGTTGCTGGTTCAGGCTGTTGAGCACCTCGGGCCTGTTGAGGGTAATGGTCGCGGTGCCTGTGGCGCTTAGGTCATAGATCAGGTTTTCGAACTGAGCTGTCATGGTTCACCCTGTGGTGGCTGAAGTGAATTGAAGGATGGCCCAAGTTTACCATGAGCCTGTTTTACAGGCTTGAACAATAGCTTTTCAAGAGACGAGGAATACCATGACCGACGTTTTCGATACCCTGAGTTTTCCCTGTGGCCGGGAGATGAAAAATCGCCTGATGCTGGCGCCCCTCACCAATCTGCAGAGCCACCCCGACGGCACCCTGTCGGAGGAGGAGTTTCACTGGCTGACCCTGCGCGCCGAGGGCGGCTTTGGTCTCACCATGACCGCTGCCGCCCATGTTCAGGCGGTGGGGCAGGGCTTTCCCGGCCAGCTGGGTATCTTCTCCGACGTTCATCTGCCGGGCCTCACCAGGCTGGCGGGGGCCATCAAGGACAAGGGCAGCCTGGCGGTGGTCCAACTCCACCACGCGGGTATTCGCTCGCCCCGGGAACTGATCGGCTGTGACCCGGTAAGTGCGTCGCCCTTTGCCGAGACCGGCGCCCGGGAGCTGTCCACCGCGGAAGTGGCGCAGCTGGCGGAGGACTTTATTCGCGGCGCGGAGCGGGCCAAGGCCGCGGGTTTTGACGGCATCGAGTTGCACGGGGCCCACAATTACATTCTTTGCCAGTTCCTCAGTGCCGAGTTCAACCGGCGCCAGGACCAATACGGCGGCAGTCTCGAGAACCGCTGCCGGTTGCTGTTCGATATCGTCGGCGGCATCCGTCAGCGTTGTGGCAGCGACTTTATCATCGGCGTACGCCTCAGCCCCGAACGCCACGGCGTACCTCTGCTGGAGGCGGTGGCCACTGCAAAGGCCCTGTTTGCCGCCCGGCAGATCGATTTTCTCGACATGTCCCTGTGGAATGTGTTCAAGGAGCCGGTGGAAGAGGCGCACCGGGGCCGCTCCTTGATGTCCTATTTTACCGAGCTGGAGCGGGGGGATATCAAGCTGGGTGTGGCGGGCAAGATCGCCACTGCCGCGGATGTGGACTTCTGCCTGGACAACGGTTGCGACTTCGTGCTCCTCGGCCGCGCCGGTATTCTCCACCACAACTACCCGAGACTGCTGGAGTCGGACCCCGGCTTTGTCCCCGCGGCCACCCCGGTGACCCGGGAGCACCTGCGCCGCGAAGGGTTGAGCGAGGCCTTTATCGACTACATGGGCAGCAATTGGAAGGATTTTGTCGCCTGACGGGGGGGCCGCCGGCAATGGTAAGTTGAGTCATGCCGGCCGTTGGGGCTTGAGCTCCGGCAGGGGTTTTGGCTTCACCAAGACCACGGCGGCAAAAATCAAGGCACAGCCCGCGGTCTGCAGGGTGGTGAGGTAGGAGTTCAAAAAACCCCAGCCGATGATGGCCACCATCACCGGCTCCAGCATCACCAGGGAAGCGGCCCGCGCCGCCGTGGTGACTTGCTGGCCCAGGGTCATCAGGGTAAAGCGCAGGCCGGTGGAGATCACCACCATGAATATCAGCCCCAGCCACAGGGGCAGGGAGCTTTCGACATGGAAGTCGCCGACAAACAGGGAGGCGACGGCGGAGAGGATTCCGCAGGCGGTAAACTGGGCCCAGCTCATGGTGATGGGGGAAAAACCCCGGGCAAAGCGGGAATTGCAGATCAGATAAAAGGCGTTGAATACCGCCGAGCCCAGCATCCACAGGCTGGCTTCATCCACCGCAAAGCCCTGCTGCAGATTGAGCAGGGCCATGCCCCCGGTGGCAATAAACAGGCTGACAAAAACCCCCAGCTGCAATCGGGTGCCAAACACCAGGCGGGACAGGAAGGGCGCAAAAATACTTTGCAGGCTGATGATAAAGGCGGCGCTGCCAATCTTGTCGGTCAGCATCACCCCGAAGCTCCAGCAGATAATGCCCAGCCACAAAAACACCCCGGGCAGCGCGGCCTGCCACAGGGAGCGCCAGGGTACGCTGGCCTGGCGTAGCACCAGGGGCAGAAACAGCAGGGACAGCAGGGGAAAGCGAATGATATGAAACAGCAGCAGATCCATCTGCTGCAGGATGTACTGGGCGATGGGGTAGGTGATCGCGCCGATCATGGCGGCGGTGAACACGCAGAGGTCGGCCTGCCAGACTTTCATGGATATTCCGTGGGAGGTAAAAACAGGCCAACCAGGGTTGGCCGCGGACCGCGCGATACCGGGTTGCCCCAAGCCATAGGCGTCAGCTGATCATCGACAAAAAATCCACCTGCCCCACCAGGGAGGAGCCGCCGTCGCAATTGATAATGGCCCCGGTGACATAGGACGCCGCTGGGCTGGACAGGTAGATGGCGATATCCGCCACCTCGTCCTTGGTGGCGTAGCGTCCCGCGGGGAGGGTGGCGGCATAGGCGTTGGTGGCCTGTTCCCCCGGGGTTAGCCGGTCCATGCCCTCGGTGTCCGCCACCGGGCCCGGTGACAGGGAGTTGACGCGAATCCCCGCTGGTCCCCATTCGATGGCCAGGGACTGGCACAGGCGGTCGATGCCCGCCTTGGCGGCGCACACATGGGCCTGGCCGGCAGCGGCGCGCTGCCCCTGGGTTGCGGAGATGGCCAGCATGGAGGAGCCAGGATTCATGTATTGATGGGCCGCCCGGAACACGTGGAAGGTCCCCTGCAGGTCGATGCCGATCACAGTGGCAAAGGCATTGGCGGACATTTTCTCCGCCTGGGCGATAAAATTTCCCGCCGCTCCCGAGACCACGATATCCAGCTTGCCGAACATCTGCTCGCAACTCGCCATGGCGCTGGCCACGGTGTCGAAATTGCGCACATCCGCACTTTGGCCACCCGCTTTGATACCCAGCCGGGCGAATTCGGCAAGGGTGTCATCGATCTTGGCCTGGTCGCGGCTGAGGACAAAAATATTGGCACCGAGCTCGCCAATGCGTCTGGCAATCTGGCGGCAAATGCCGCTGGTGCCACCGGCAACTACGGCGGTCTTGCCCGCGAAAAGATCACTGCGAAATACATCCGACATGGAATTCTCCTTGGTTTGTTGTTGGTGACTTTGCTTGTTATGGCCCCAGGGGCAGCCCCGCCCCAGCATGGGCGGCCCCTTTACTCGGGCTTGACCAGGGGGTCATAGGCGGCGGTCTCCCGGCGGCGGGAGGCCTCCAGGGACTTGTCGAGGTCGCCCCCCAGGCCGTAGGCGACCTGAATGATGGACGCCTGGCGCAGTTCCCGCTCGATGGCGGCGCTGTCCTCCGCCACCAGGGATTCCTTGACGTACTTGACGGTCAGCGGCGAGTTGGCGGCAATCTGTGCCGCCAGCGCCCGGGCCGCCGCCAGCAGGCTGTCGCGATCCGGGTGAACGGCGTTGACCAGCCCCCAGGAGAGGGCCTCGGTGGCGGCAAAGCGGCGACCGGAATAGGCCAGTTCCCGTGCAATGCCGGTGGGCACCTGGCGACTCAGGCGCTGGAGTCCGCCGAGGTCGGCGACCACCGCCACCTGGACCTCCATCAGTTGGAAAAATGCGTCTGCGCTGCACAGGCGGATATCCGCGGTGCAGGCCAGCTCCAGGCCGGCGCCGATGGCGCCGCCGTGGATAGCGGCAATCACCGGCACCGGAAGCCGTTCCAGCTGGAGAAAGGCCCCTTGCAGCTGGCGGATGCGGGTGCTGATCCTATCCCGGGCGCGACCGTCGTCGCCGCCACCGGTGGCCAGCAGCTTGCGGATAAACCCCAGGTCGATACCGGAACAGAAGTGGGGGCCATCTCCATGGAGCACCACCACCCGCACATCGCTGCGCTGGGCGATGTGGTCCAGCAGCAGGGGGAATTCCCGCCAAAAGATGTCCCCCAGGCTGTTGCGGCTCTGGGGTTGGCTGAGGTGGATTTCCGCGATGTGCTGCTCGACGGTCAGCGCAAGGCTGTCAAAAACGGGGAGATCATGGCTTGTTGGCATGGGCGACCTGGGTGGTGATGGCATTGGCTGAAAATGGTTGCAGGCTCAAAGCCGTGGGCTTCAGCAGCCTGTCAAATCGGGTGCGGATAGCGAGAAGCAAGGGGCCGGATAACCCGGTGGCCGGAGGCCTTGGCGGCAATCTGCTCGCTGTGCGGGCCGGCAGCTGCCTGGCAACTTGGCGACACTGCCGACAATTATTGCACGGATTGTGAAATCGGCACACTGGCGTTATCATGGGGAAGCGTAAATTCAGGTAGTTTTTCTCGCCGCCGTGGCGAGATTTTTTCAGCTTCCTGGTGGAGCGAGGCCGACCGCCAGGTGGCAATTTCCCCAGCTCGACGGCCGGCAGATGCCACCCTCCGCTCGGTAGTCCGGGAACTACAGCAGGCGGTCGACAGCGCCCCCCTGTGGCCCCCGACAATACCTAGAACCAGACAGACACCATCCATGAGCAAAGAGCCCCGCACGCCTCCCACCCCCAAGCCCGCTGCCACCGTGCTGTTGCTGCGGGAAAGCCCCGGGGGGCCAGAAGTTTTTATGGTGGCCCGCCGCGAGATCGAAATCGACCAGTTTTTTGGCGCCCTGGTGTTTCCGGGGGGTAAGGTCGACCCCGACGACAGTGCCCGGCAGATTCGCCAACTCTGCCGTGGGGCCCAGGCCTGGGACGACTATCAGCTGGGCTTGCGGGTGGCGGCCATTCGCGAATCCTTCGAGGAGTCCGGCGTGTTCCTCGCCCGTGATCGCACCACCGGCGAGCTAATCGATGCCCAGCGCATGGCCGCCCTCGGTGAGTTTCGCGAGCCCCTGGATCGCGGCGAGATCTCCCTCTCGGTGCTGCTGGAGCAGGAGCATCTCGACCTGGCCACCGACCTGCTGGTTCACTTCGCCCACTGGGTAACCCCGGAGGCGGCACCCAAGCGCTACGACACACACTTTTTCGCCGCTCCGGTACCGGTGGATGTGGAACCCCTGCACTGCGGCCGCGAGACGGTGGACTGCGTGTGGGAAAAGCCCGGCACCCTGCTGGCGGAGGCCGACTCCGGCAAGTGGACCATTGTCTTTCCCACCCGCTGCAACCTCGCCAAGGCGGCCCTCTACAACAGCTTCAGCGCCCTGGCGGCGGCCACCGCCGCGACGCCGGTGGTGACAGTGTCGCCCCTGCTGGTTCGCGACGGCGATGTCCTCACCCTGCGGATTCCCGAGTCCGCCGGTTACCCCCTAAACCACCAGGTGCTGCCCCCCAGGTCGCGCCCCTAAACACAGTATGCAACCCCAGGAGAACCCGATGTCCAACGATGTACTTACCGAAGTCCGGGATGGCGTGCTCGTCATCACCCTGAACCGCCCCGAGCAGCGCAACGCCATCAACGGCGGTATCGCCAGCGGGCTCCACCAGGCCCTCAATCGCCTCGACAGCGACGACAGTCTGCGGGTTGCCATCCTCACTGGCGCCGGCGGTGGCTTTTGCGCAGGGATGGACCTCAAGGCTTTCACCAGTGGCGAGAACATGGATCCGGAATTTTTCCGCTGGATGCAGGACAAGCCACCCCGCAAGCCCACCATCGCGGCAATCGAGGGTTTCGCGGTCGCCGGCGGTTTCGAGATGGCCATCAGTTGCGACCTGATCGTGGCCTCGGAAACAGCAAAACTGGGTATTCCCGAGGTCAAGCGCGGCCTGGTGGCCGCCGGTGGCGCCCTGATCAAACTGCCCAGCCAGGCATCCATGCGCATCGCCATGGAAATGGCCCTGATTGGCGACAACTACAGCGCCCAGCGCATGTATGAGTTGGGCATCATCAACCGCGCGGTACCAGAGGGCACTGCGCTCCAGGCCGCCCTGGAGATGGCCGCCAAGATTTCCGCCAATGGTCCCCTGGCCGTCGCCGCCACCAAGCAAGTGCTGATGGAAGTGGGGGATTGGCCCAAGGCGGAAGTTCAGGAGCGCCAGAAGGCCATTGTCGACCCGGTGTTTGCCTCCGAGGACGCCATCGAGGGTGCCACGGCCTTTGCCCAGAAGCGCGCACCCCAGTGGAAGGGGCGCTGAGTGGCGGCGCCCCGGGCGGTGCTGGGCGGCGTCGCGGTTGAGGGCAGAGTTGTCGCTTCAATCCGGGATCAGCGATGACATTTTCCCAGGTGCTGGCCGCCCTGTCGGGCGGCAATGGCCACTACTCCATTGCTTTTGGCGACGACTGGTTGCAGGGCCGCTCGGTCTTTGGCGGCCTGCTGGCGGCCGTTGCCACCCGGGCGGTGCGCAGCGATCTGGCCACGGATCTGCCCCTGCGCCAGCTTACCGCCACCTTTATTGCCGCCGTAAACCCGGGCCTGGCAACCTTGCAGTGCAGTCTGTTGCGACGGGGAAAATCGGTGATCCTGGCGCGCTGCGACATTCTTCAGCAGGGCGAACTGGCGACAACCATCAGCTATGCCTTTGGCAGTTCCCGCCGTCTGGATTGCGACCGGGTGCCAGTTGCCGTTGCACCGCAGCGCCAGATCGACGATATCCGCGAGGTGCGCTATGTGGAAGGGGTGTCCGCCACCTTCGCCCAGCATTTTGGCCATCGCTGGGCGGAGGGGGCAAAGCCCGGGTCTGGTGGCGAGCCCAGGGACAAGGTGTACCTGCGCCACAGAGACAGCGGCCCGGCGGCCGGTGAAGAGCATATCATCGCCCTGGCGGACGGGGCTCCGTCTCCGGTGGCGGCAGCTCTGACCAGTCCAGTGGTGGCCAGCAGTCTGACCTGGACCCTGGACCTTCTCGACCACAATTTCAGCTGGCCCGCTGACCAGTGGTTTCGCCTCGACAGCGAAGTGAACGCCTGCCGTGACGGCTATGTCAACGAGACTCGACTGCTGGTCAACCCCGACAACCAGCCGGTGGCCCTGAGTCACCAGTGTGTGGTGGTTTATCAGCGTTAACGCGAAATGACAGCAACAACGACAAAGGAATTACCCATGACCGAGACCTACCAGCACATTATTGTCGAACAGCAGGGGGAGGTGGACTGGCTCACCCTCAACCGCCCCGATGCCCTCAACTCATTGAATATGGAAATGGTGCGGGAGCTCACCAGTTACTTTCAGGGTCTCTATTACCGCCACGACCGCCGCATTGTGGTGTTGCGGGGCGCGGGGCGGATGTTTTGTGCCGGTCTGGACCTGGGGGAGAATCCCGGTGTGGTAAAGGATATGCCCGTCCAGCAACCCATGGGGGTGCAGGTGGCGATCCGGGATATTATCCGCGCCATGCGCCTCTGTCCCCAGCCCATAATCGCCCTGGTGCACGGTGCCGCCTGTGGTGGTGGCTTCAGTCTGGCCCTGGCATCGGATATCCGCATCGCCGGGGAGTCCATGAAAATGAACGCCGCCTATATCCGTATCGGCCTCGGCGGTTGCGATATCGGCTCGAGCTACTTTCTGCCCCGCCTGGTGGGTGTGTCGGTGGCGTCCGAGTTGTTGCTCACCGGGCGCTTTATTCACGCCGAGCGGGCCTTGCGGGTCAATCTGGTGTCGGAAGTGGTGTCCGATGATCAGCTTGCGGCAGCGGCGGCACCCTATATCGAGGATATGCT
>Ga0079224_100008376_pt1 | contig 14004 bp, 11 predicted proteins | sample Stecom2015_FD_80414 | JGI IMG/M metagenome (GOLD analysis project Ga0079224, IMG submission 80414) | Agricultural soil microbial communities from Utah to study Nitrogen management - Steer compost 2015 | ecosystem: Environmental > Terrestrial > Soil > Agricultural land | place: USA: Utah... | reverse complement strand
CTGGTGCTGGCGGTGCTGCTGGACCGGGTGCGGTATGAGGCCGTGGCCAAGTCCATCATCTTCCTGCCCATGGCCATCTCCTTTGCCGGCGCGGGCGTCATCTGGCGGTTCATGTACGCGTACCGGCCGCCAGGGGCGGATCAGATCGGCCTGCTGAACCAGGTGGTGGTGGCGCTGGGCGGTACGCCCCGGGCGTGGCTCATCGAGCAGCCGTGGATCAACAACCTGGCCTTGATCGGCGCGGGCATTTGGATTTGGACCGGCTTCTGCCTGGTGATCATCTCCGCGGCCTACAAGGGCATCCCCAAGGACATGCTGGAAGCCGCCCGGGTGGACGGCGCCAATGAGCTGCAGGTGTTTCGCCACATCAGCCTGCCCAGCCTGTACCCGACGCTGGCGGTCATCACCACCACCATGATCATCAACGTGATGAAGATCTTTGACATCGTCTACGTCATGACCAACGGGCAGTTTGGCACCGAAGTGCTGGCCAACCGCATGTACAAGGAGATGTTCCAGTTTCGCCACTTCGGCCGCGCCAGCGCGGTCGCGGTGGTGCTGCTGGCGGTGGCGGCGGTGGTGATGGTGGGCAACATCCGCCGCTTCAAACGGGAGGAGGAGATGCGATGAGCCGGCGGCTTGCGCCGGGGGCGGTGGCCTCCCGGGCCCTGCTGCACTTCATCATCGCCCTCATGGTCCTGGTATGGCTCTTGCCGACCTTGGGGCTTTTGGTGAGCTCCTTTCGGCCGGCCCACGCGGTGGCCAGCACCGGTTGGTGGACCGTGTTCGCGACGCCTTTTGATCTGACCCAGTACACCTTGGACAATTACCGGCACGTGCTCTTTCAAGACGGCATGGCGCGCGCCTTTCTCAACAGCCTGATCATCGCGGTGCCCAGCACGGCGCTGCCGGTAGTCATCGCGGCCCTGGCCGCCTTCGCCTTCGCCTGGCTGCGGTTTCCCGGGCGGGAGGCGCTGCTTTTGGCCGTGGTGGGCCTGTTGGTGGTGCCGCTCCAGACCACCTTCATCCCCATCCTGCGCTTGTACAGCCAATGGGGCGCGGCGGGCACCTTTGCGGGCTTGTGGGCGGCCCACACCGGCTACGGCCTGCCCTTTGCCATCTATCTCTTGCGCAACTTTTTCGCGGCCTTGCCCCGGGATTTGTTTGAGTCGGCCTACATCGACGGGGCGTCGCCGTGGACCGCCTTCTGGCGGCTGGCCTTGCCCATGTCCACGCCGGCCTTGGCGTCCTTGATCATTTTCCAGTTCTTGTGGGTGTGGAACGACCTGCTGGTGGCGCTGATCTACGTGGGGGGCACCCAGGAAGTGGCTCCCCTGACGGTGCGCCTGAGTACCCTCGTGGGATCCTACGGGCAGGAATGGCACGTGCTGACCGCGGCGGCCTTCGTCACCATGATTGTGCCTATGATCGTCTTCTTCGCGCTCCAGCGGTACTTCGTCCGGGGCATCCTGGCCGGGGCCGTCAAGGGCTGAGGGTCCGCTCCCCGCCGCCAAGGAAACGGGGGGCCCGATGGCGAAGGGTTTCAAAAACACAGCCCGTGAAACTCCATCAGCCAACCGATTAGAGAAGAAGAAGGGGACAGGGCATGAGCATGTGGCGGGAGGAGGCCTTGGCGTACCACCGCCGGGGCCGTCCAGGAAAGATCGAGATCAAAATCACGAAACCCACCAGCACCCAGCGGGACTTGTCTCTGGCCTACTCCCCCGGGGTGGCGGAGCCGGTGCGGGCCATCGCGGCCGATCCCAGCGACGCCTTTCAGTATACGGCCAAAGGCAACCTGGTGGCCGTCATCTCCAACGGCAGCGCGGTGCTGGGCTTGGGCAATGTGGGGCCCTTGGCGGCCAAGCCCGTGATGGAAGGCAAGGGCGTGCTCTTTAAGCGCTTTGCCGACATCGACGTCTTTGATCTGGAAATCGATTGCACGGACCCGGAGGAATTTGTGCGCATCGTGCGGGCCCTGGCGCCCACCTTTGGCGGCATCAACCTGGAGGATATCAAGGCCCCCGAGTGCTTTTACATCGAGGAACAGCTGCGGGCCCAGCTGGACATCCCCGTGTTCCACGACGACCAGCACGGGACGGCCATCATCGCCGGCGCGGGCCTCATCAACGCGCTGCACTTGGTGGGCAAGGACATCGGCAGCGTCAAGGTGGTCATCAACGGCGCCGGTGCGTCGGGCATCGCGTGCGCGCGGTTTTTCCTGGAACTGGGCGTCCGGCGGGAGAACTTGTGGCTGTGCGACAGCCAGGGCGTCGTGCGGAGAGGGCGCGACAGGGGCATGAACCCCTACAAGGAAGCCTTTGCCCAAGAAACCGACATGACCACCCCGGAAGAAGTGCTGGTGGGCGCGGACGTGCTGGTGGGCCTGTCGGTGGCCGGGGCGGTGACGCCGGAAATGCTCAAGAGCATGGCCGAGCGGCCCATCGTCTTTGCCCTGGCCAATCCCGATCCCGAAATCCCCTACGACGTGGCCAAAGAGGTGCGGCCCGACGCCATCGTGGCCACCGGCCGCTCGGATTTTCCCAACCAGGTCAACAACGTGCTGGGCTTTCCCTTCATCTTCCGGGGCGCCCTGGACGTACAGGCCCAGGCCATCAACGAGGCCATGAAGGTGGCCGCCGCCCGGGCCTTGGCGGACCTGGCCCGCCAGCCGGTGCCCGACGTGGTGCTGCGGGCCTACGGCTTGGACCAGCTGCGCTTTGGCCCCGACTACATCATCCCGAAACCGCTGGACCCCCGGGTGCTCCTGTGGGTGGCGCCGGCGGTGGCCAAGGCGGCCATAGAGTCGGGCGTCGCCAGGGTGCAGCTGGATCTGGACGCGTACGTGGAGCGCCTGGAGGCCCGCTTTGGCAAGGCCCGGGAAATCCGGCGCTTCATCCTCCACAAAGCCGCCACCAGTCCCCGGCGGGTGGTGTTTGCCGAAGGAGAGAAGGGGCGCATCATCCGGGCCGCCGCCATTGTCCAGCAGGAGGGCATCGGCCATCCCATTCTGGTGGGCCGGCCCGCAGTGGTGCGGGAAAAGGCCCAAGCCCTGGGCGTGCCCCTGGACTTTACCGTGGTGGACCCCTGGGAGCACCCCCGGCTGGAGGAGTACGTCCAGCACTACTACCAGCTGCGCCAGCGGCGGGGCATCACCTTGGAGGAGGCCCGGCAGCGGCTGCTGGACCCCATCTACTTTGGCTGCCTCATGGTCAAGCTGGGCGACGCCGACGCCTTCGTGGCCGGGCTGACTTACCACTATCCCGACGTCATCCGGCCGGCCCTGGAGGTGTTCCGGACCCGGCCCGGCGTGTCCCGGGTAGCCGGCATGTACATCATGACCATCCAGGACCAGGTGTACTTCTTTACCGATGCCACCGTCAACATCGAGCCCACCGCCGAGGAGCTGGCCGAGATCGCGATCATGGCCGCGGACCGGGTGCGCCAGCTGGGCATCGAGCCCCGCATCGCGATGCTGTCCTTCTCCAACTTCGGTTCCACCCGGCACCCGCTGGCCGAAAAGGTGCGGCGGGCCACGGAGCTGGTCAAGGCGCAACGGCCCGATTTGATGGTGGACGGGGAAATGCAGGCCGACACGGCAGTGGTGCCCGAGATCTTGGAGCGGGACTACCCCTTCGCGGAGCTCCAGGGTCCCGCCAATGTGCTGGTGTTCCCGGACCTGGAGGCGGCCAACATCGCCTACAAGCTGCTGCAGCGCCTGGGCGGGGCGGAGGCCATGGGGCCCATCCTCATGGGGCTCAACGGGCCTGTGCACGTGCTGCAGCGGGGCGACGACGTGGAGTCCATCGTCAACATCGCCGCGGTGGCCGTGATGGACGCGCAGGAGATGGAGGGACGCTAGGCGGCCGCCCGCCGGGCGGGGTCATCAGGCCGGCAGGGACAATTCCTTGAGGAGCCGCCGGAGCATGGTCTCGTTGGTGCGGGCCGCGGCCAGTTGGGCCGGACCCGGGGCAAAGGCCTTGGGGTCATCGGCGAAACCGGCGGGCAGGGCGTGGGCGGTGGCCTTGGACCAGCGGTCCACCCACCGGGCGGGCAAGGCCAAGGGCGCGGGCCGGCCCGCCACCTCGGCCCACAGCAGCGTCCATGCCCGGGGCACCACCCGCAAGAGATCGTAGCCGCCCCCGCCGGTCACGATCCACCGGCCTTGGCACAGCTCGTGGGCCAGGTCGTGGAGGAGGGCTGCGGCCCGGGTCAGGGCCCGCATGGACACGGACAAGTGGGTCAAGGGATCCCACCGGTGGGCGTCGCAGCCGTGCTGGGTGACCAGCACATCGGGCCGGAAGGCCCGCAGCGCGGCCGGCACCACCGCCGCAAAGCACTCCCACCACGAATCGTCATCGGTGCCCGGGGCCAGGGGGATGTTGATGGCGGTGCCGTAGGCTTCCCCGCGGCCCCGCTCGTGCTCGTGGCCGGTGCCCGGAAACAAGTGGTAGCCCGTCTCGTGGATGGACACCGTCAGCACGTCGGGATCGTCGTAAAAAATCCACTGGACGCCGTCGCCGTGATGGGCGTCGATGTCCACGTAGGCCACCCGAGCGCCCCAGCGGCGGCGGATGTAAGCGATGGCCGCGGCCGGGTCGTTATAGATACAAAAGCCCGCGGCCCGGTCCGGCAGGGCGTGATGCAGCCCGCCCCCCAGGTGGACGGCGTGCTCCACGGTGCCGTTCATCACCAGTTCCGCCGCGGCCACGGCGCCGCCCACCACCAGCGCCGCTGCGTCGTGCATCCCGGGGAAAAGGGGGTTGTCGGCGGTGCCCAGCCCAAAGGCCGCGGCCTCCCGCCGCTGGTGAGGGGTGAGGGACCCCGGGCGGGCGGCGCTGTAACGCTGCACCGCATCGATGTAGCGGCGGTCGTGGACGAGGGCCAGCTCGGCCGCGCTGGCCGGCCGAAAAGGGGCCATGTCCATGGACCCCAACAAGCCCGTGGAGCGCAGCAGATCCAAGGTGGCTTCCAGGCGGATGGGGTTCAACGGATGCGTGTCACTGAACCGATAGCCGGTGAGCTGGTCCTGCCACAAGAAGGCGACGCGGTCCGACACCGGTTTCCCTCCCGCAAGGGCCCGTCCCGCCCATCATAACGCAGCCCCGGGGACCGCGGCAAGGGCCCTTCAGGCCGGCATCTCGGGGAGAGGCCCTTTCAGGACCGCCACCAAGAGGTCCACGGTGGCCGCCACGTCCCCCAGGTCCACCATCTCCCCAGGGGTGTGCAGGTAGCGGGCGGGGATGGAGAGGGCTCCCGCCGGTACGCCGCTCTTGGTCAGGTGGATCGCCCCCGCGTCGGTGCCGCCGTAGGGCAGCACCTCCATCTGGTAGGGGATGCCGGCCTCGGCGGCGGTGTCCACCAGGAGCTGCCGCACTTTGGGGTGGCTGATCAGGCTGCGGTCCTTTACCTTGATGGCCGTGCCCCCGCCCAGCGCCACGTTGAGCTTCTCTCCCTGGGGCGTGTCGCCGCTGGGGGTCACATCCACTGCCAGGGCCATGTCTGGCGCGATGGCGTAGGCTGCGGTGCGGGCGCCCCGCAGCCCCACCTCTTCCTGCACCGAGAAGACGCAGTACACTTCGTGGGGGGGAGCCGCCGCCCGCAGGTGGTGCATGACCTCCACCAGCACCGCGCAGCCGCTGCGGTCGTCCAAGGCCTTGCCCGTGAGCCGCGAGCCGCTTCCGGCCACTTCCTGGGCAAACACGGCCATGGAGCCGACTTGCACCCGTTGGGCGGCCGCGGCCCGGCTGCCGGCGCCGATGTCGATGAAGAGCCGCTCCATCTTTAGATCTTTGACGTCCTCGAGCTTTTCTGCTCCGATGACCCCGACCGTTCCGTCGGCGAACACGACCCGCTGGCCCAGCAGGGTGGCCGGTCCCAGGCCCCCCACGGGAGCGAAGCGCAGAAACCCCTTGTCGTCGATGTGGGTGACGATGAGCCCGATCTCGTCCATGTGGGCCGCCAACATGACCCGGCGGGCCTGGGGGCCGCCCTGGCCCCGGATGCGGGCGATGAGGTTGCCCAGCCGGTCCACGGTGATCTCGTCGGCAAGGGGCGCCACGTGGGCGCTAAGCAGCGCCCGGACCGGCTCCTCGTGGCCCGAGGGGCCGTAGGCGGCGGCCAGCTGCCGGATGAGCTGTTCCACGCGGTCGACGTCGGCGTAGAGGGCAGGCAAGGGCGATTCCTCCTCTCAAGCTTTCCGCAGCGGGCGCCGCCGTCAGGCGGAGCCTTGGGCCAGCCGCTCCGCCACCCGGGGCACGTCTTCGAGAAACGCCGCCACAAGCCGCCGGGTGTTTTCAAAGTCCCGCAGGCTCATGAAGGCGCAGGGCGAGTGGATGTAGCGGCAGGGCACCGACACCGTGGCCGCGGGGACCCCGGCCCGGGTCAGGTGGATGCTGCCCGCGTCGGTGCCGCCGAAGGTGGTGCGCTTCCATTGCCACGGGATGCCCGCGCTTTCCGCCGCGGCCACCAGGCCGTCCACCAGGGGCCGGGCGGGAATGTGGGTTGCGTCCATGACGGTGATGGCGGGCCCGTGGCCCAGCAGTGTCGACTGGCCGTGGGGATCGGTGCCGGGGGTGTCCGCGCAGGTGGTGCCTTCCAGGACCAGGGCCAGGCCGGGCGCCACGTCGTAGGCCGCGACCCGGGCGCCCCGCAGGCCGATCTCTTCCTGCACGGTGAAGACCCCATACACGGGAAAGGGGAAGTCCAAGGCCAGCAGCTCCACCAGGAGGGCGCAGCCGGCCCGATCATCGAAGGCCTTGCCCTTGACCAGGCCGTCGCCCAACTCGCCGAACGCGGTGGCAAAGGTGGCGTACATCCCTGGGCGCACGACCCGTTCGGCTTCTTCCTTGGAGGCGGCCCCGATGTCGATGTACAGCTCCTCGTGGGACACGGCCTTCTTGGCTTCGTTGTCTTTCAGCAGGTGGATGGGCTTGAGGCCGATGACGCCGGGGATGCCGTCGGGACCCACCCGTACCGCCTTGGCGGCCAGCACCCGGTCGTCGATGCCGCCCACTTTGCGGAAGCGCAAAAGGCCGTCCTTGTCGATGCGGGTGATCATGAGCCCGATCTCGTCCATGTGGGCCGCGATCATGACCTTGGGCCCCGGCCGGTCCGCGCCTTTCCACGTGATCAGATTGCCCAGGGCGTCCACCCGGCCGCCGTCGACCCGGTCCCGCACCGCCTCCCAAAGGCGGGCCCGCACCCGGTGCTCGTCGCCGGAAACGCCCGGCAGCTCGCTGAGCTCACGCAAGATCATAGCGCCAGCCCTCCGGGTCGGCCGCGGTCACGGACGCCGCCAGGTGGGCCAGCAGCCGGGCGGTATGCCGCACGTCCTCCAGGTCCACCACTTCCACGCTGGTGTGCAGGTACCGGGCCGGAATGGAAACCAAGGCGGTGGGTACGCCGCTTTGCACCACCTGCATGGCCCACGCGTCGGTGCCCGTGGACCCGGGCAAGGGCTCGATTTGGTGGGGAATATTGTGTTGCTGGGCGGTGCGCACCAGCATTCCGTGGAGCCGCGGGTGAATGTTGGCCCCCAGCCCGATGGCGGGCCCTTGGCCCATGGCCAGCACCTGGTCTTCGGGCAGCCCCGGCGCGGCGCCAAAGCCCACGTCCACGGCGATGGCCATGTCGGGCACGACGCGGTAAGTGCTGACCATGGCGCCCCGCAGGCCTACTTCTTCCTGCACCGTGGCCACCGCGTACACGTCGGCCTCGTGGTGCCAGCGGGCCAGGAGGCGCATGGCCTCGATGAGGGCGGCCACGCTGGCCCGGTTGTCCAGGGCCTTGCCGGCCACCCGGGTGCCCAACAGCGGCGTCAGGGGCTGATGCACGGTGACAAAGGTGCCCGGCGGGATCCGGCGGCGGGCCGCCTCCTCGGGCAGCCCCACGTCGATGAAAAGATCCTCTAAGGGAATGGTCCGGTCCCGCTCTTGGGAAGTCAACAGGTGGGGCGGCTTAGCGCCCACGTAGCCGGGCAACGGGGCGTCCGCGTGCACCCGCACCTCTTGGCCCAGGACAGCCCGGGCATCGACGCCGCCTACGGGGGCGAAGCGCAGGAAGCCGCCTTCCTCGACGCGGGTGACGATGAGGCCGATCTCGTCCATGTGCGCGGCCAGCATCAGGCGGGGCCGGGGCTCGGGACCGGCCCCCTGCTTCAAGGCGATGCAGTTGCCTAAGGCGTCGTGGCGGATGTCGGTGACGTAGGGGGCCAAGAGGTCCGCGACCCGCCGGCCGACGGCGTGCTCCCGGCCCGACGGGCCCGGCAGTTCGGTCAGCGCCTGCAGGAGGGGCACCAGCGGATGTTGCGGGCCGGCGCCGCGGGCTGGCTCGGTGGGCAAGACGGGACACCTCTCCTCGGTCGCCTGCGGCGCGCAGGCGGTCTGGGTGTGCCGATGTCAGCGGCGGCAAACACGACAGACCGGCCCCCCCGATGGGGCCGGTCTGCCACACCCGGTGCAACCTTTGGCTTATACGGCAACGATTTCGGTGACCTCAGGGACCTGCGACTTGATGATGCGCTCGATGCCCGCCTTGAGGGTCAGCATGGACATGGGGCAGCCGCCGCAGGCGCCCATCATCTGCACCGTCACCACGCCGTCCTCGGTCACATCCACCAGCTGCACGTCGCCGCCGTCCATCTGCACGGCGGGACGGATGCGCTCCAGCGCCGACTCGACCCGCTCACGAATGGCGTTGACCTCGCTCACTGGCACGTCACCCCCTCATTCATTCATCTCGATTATACCATCCCCCGGGGGGCTTGTGAAGGCGCGCCCCCCGGGCGGGCCGGGGGCGGGCAGGAGCCAGCCTGCCGGGGAGGGAAACACAGTTGCTTGGGCAGTCCGCCGCCGGCCCCGGCCGGCGGCCTGGCATGAGGAGGCAAAGCCTTGTTGTACGTGGACGTGGCGCTGCTCCCGGCGGAACTGGAGGCGATGCCCCTGGCCCGCTTTGGGGCCGTGGCCGTCATCGACGTGCTCAGGGCCACCACCACCATGGTAGCCGCCCTGGAAAACGGCGCCCGGGGCGTGGTGCCGGTGGCCACCCCCGCGGAGGCATGGGCGTGGCGGGCGGCAGGCGGGCCGGTGCTCCTGGGCGGCGAGCGGGGCGCGCGGCGGGTGCCGGGCTTTGATCTGGGCAACTCGCCCCTGGAGTACCGGCGGGAGACGGTGGCCGGCCGGCTCATCGTGCTCACCACCACCAACGGCACCCGGGCCTTTCGGCGCGTGCTGGGCGCGGGGGAGGCGGGCTCCAACAGCCAGGAGATCATTGCCGCGTGCTTGCGCAACGCCCAGGCGGCCGCGCGCCACTTGTGGCGGCAAGCCGAGGCCGCGGGCGGCGACGTGCTCCTGGTGTGCGCAGGGACCGACGGCTGGTTTTCCGCGGAAGACGCCTACTGCGCCGCGATGATTTTGGAGTGCCTCCGGGAACACGGACCCCTGGAGCAGGGGGACGGCGCGCGGGCCGCCGCCCGGCTGGGGGCGCAGGCGGCAGACCCGCGGGAGGAGCTGGCGGGCAGCCGGCACGGGCAGCGCCTGCTGGCGTTGGGGTTTCACCAAGACGTGGAGTACTGCGCGGCCCTGTCGGTTTCCCAAGTGGTGCCGCGGCTGGACAGCGGGGTGCTGGTGGCCGCCGGCACCCCTGCCGGTGCCGAGGCCGGCGCTTGCTAGGGCGCAGGGGCCGGCGCCCCCGCCGGCCGGGCAGGGGAGGGAGGTGTGGGGCGCCGCCACGGGGAATCAGAGGCTGGGGAATCGGTAATGTTCGGCCCATCATAGTTGTGTAGCGAGCGGTCCTGAGCCGTAAGGGGGAGTGAGCATGGAAAACCGGCACGCGGCGTTGGGCCTGAGCGACCAGGACGTGGTGGCCATGTACGAAAAGATGCTGCTGACCCGCCTGCTGGACGAGCGGGCGTGGGTGCTGAACCGGCTGGGCAAGGTGAACTTCCTCGTATCCGCGCAAGGGCACGAGGCGGCCCAGGTGGGCGCGGCGTGGGCTTTGCGGCCCGGCGTGGACTGGGCGCTGCCTTATTACCGCGACCTGGGCGTGGCGCTGACGCTGGGCTCGACCGCGCGGGACTACGTGCTGTCGCTGTTTGCCAAGGCCGAGGATCCCTACAGCGGCGGTCGCCAGATGCCCAGCCACTGGAGCTCCCCGCCGCTGAAAATGTTTACGGGCTCCAGTCCGGTGGCCACCCAGCTGCCCCAGGCCACCGGCGTCGCCTACGGCATCAAGCTGCGGGGCGACGATGCGGTGGTGTACGTCTCCTTTGGCGAAGGTTCGGCCAGTGCGGGCGACGCCCACGAGGCCATGAATTTCGCAGGCGTGCACCGGTTGCCCGTCATCTTTTTTTGCCAGAACAACCGCTACGCCATTTCGGTGCCCCAGGAGAAGCAGATGGCCGTGGAAAACGTGGCCGACCGGGCCGCGGGCTACGGTTTCCCCGGGGTCGTGGTGGACGGCATGGATCCCCTCGCCGTCTATGGGGCGATGAAGGAAGCGGTGGCCCGGGCCCGCCGGGGCGAAGGGCCGACCCTGATCGAGGCCAAGGTATACCGGTACACGCCCCACTCCAGCGACGACGATGACCGCACCTACCGCGCCCGCGACGAGGTGGAGCAGTGGCGGGAGCGGGACGGGCTGCCCCGGTGGCGGGATTACCTCATGGGTTTGGGCCTCCTGACGGAGGAGGCCGACGCGGCCTTGCGCCAGCGGCTGCTGGCCGAAGTGGACGCGGCGGTGGCATACGCCGAAGCGGCGCCGGACCCTGAGCCGGAGGATCTGACCCGGCACGTGTACGCGGAGTAAGGGAGGTGGAGGCGGCGGTGGCCACCAAGACGCTGTTGGAAGCCATCCGGGAAGCCCTGGCCGAGGAGATGCGCCGGGACGATCGGGTGTTTGTGCTCGGCGAAGACGTGGGGAAGCGGGGCGGCGTCTTTCGCGTCACCCAAGGGCTCATCGAAGAATTTGGCCCCCATCGCGTGCTGGACACGCCCCTGGCCGAGTCCCTCATCGTGGGCGTGGCCATCGGCGCGGCGGCCTACGGGCTTTTGCCGGTGGCGGAAATTCAGTTTGCGGACTTTATTCATCCGGCCATGGACCAGATCATCAACGAGGCGGCCAAGATCCGTTACCGATCCAATGGCCGCTGGAGCTGTCCCATCGTCATTCGCGCCCCCTACGGCGGCGGGGTGCACGGGGCCCTGTACCATTCCCAGTCAGTGGAGGCCCTCTTTTACCACGTGCCGGGGCTCAAGATCGTGGCGCCGGCTACGCCCTACGACGCCAAGGGCCTGCTGAAGGCGGCCATCCGGGACCCCGACCCTGTCCTGTTTTTCGAACACAAGAAGGCGTACCGCTCCATCCGGGGCGAGGTCCCCGACGAAGAGTACGTGCTGCCCATCGGCAAGGCCGACATTAAGCGGCCCGGCCAAGACTTGACGGTCATCACCTACGGTTACAACGTCCACCTTTGCCTAGAGGCGGCGGAGCGGCTGGCCCGCGAGGAGGGCATCGAGGCCGAAGTCATCGACTTGCGCACGCTGTTGCCCATCGACCGGGAAACCATCGTCGCGTCGGCCAAGAAGACGGGGCGGGTGATGATCTCCCACGAGGACACCAAGACCGGCGGCATCGGCGCCGAGATCGCGGCCATCGTGGCGGAAGAGGCGCTGTTTTACTTGGACGCGCCCATCGTGCGGGTCGCGCCCCCCGATGTGCACCCCATGCCCTTCAACCCCAAGCTGGAGGCGGTCTTCATGCCGTCGGTGGAGCAGCAGTACGCGGCCATGCGGGATCTGGCCCGCTATTAGGCCACGGAGGGGAGGAGGGTCGCGATGACGGAAACGACGGTCACCATGCCCCAGCTGGGGGAGAGCGTGGTCGAAGGCACCATCGGCCAGTGGCTGAAGGCCGTGGGCGAACGGGTGGCCAAGTACGAGCCCCTGGTGGAGGTCATTACCGACAAGGTCAACACGGAAATTCCCTCGCCGGTGAGCGGGGTGCTGCAAGCCATTCTCGTGAAAGAGGGCGCCACCGTTCCGGTGGGCACGCCCATCGCGGTGCTGGCGGCCGACGCGGCCGAGGCCGCGGCGGAGCCCCAAGGCGCGGACAAAGCCGCAGGGTCCGCCCCCCAAGCGGCCCCCGCCGGGGCTTCTGCGCCGGCCGGCTGGGGTGCGCCGCCCCCGGCCGCCGGCGCCCCGACTGCGAATCCCCCGGCCGCCGGCGCCGGGTCCGAGGCAAGTCCGGCCGCGGGCGCTGCCTTTGCCGCCGGCGACGCGCCGCTGCCCCGGGGGGTATACTCGCCTTTGGTGCGCCGCCTGGCCAAGGAGTACGGCATCGACCTGCGGCAGGTCCGGGGCACCGGCGCCGGCGGGCGGGTCACCAAGCGGGACGTGCTGGCCTACGTGGCTCAGCGGGGGGCCGCGGCCCCCGCGGCGGCATGGCCTGCCGCGGCGCCGGCCCCTCCCGCGGGGTCCGCGGAGCCGCCGCCGGCCGGCACGCTGGCCGCGACCGCGGGGCCACCGGTTTCCCGGGAACCTGGGGACGAGGTCATCGCGCCGGATGCCATCCGCCGGGCCATCGCCCAGCGCATGGTCCAGAGCAAGCAGACGGTGCCCCACGCGTGGACCATGGTGGAGGTGGACGTGACGTCCCTGGTGGCGTGGCGGGAGCAGATCAAGGAAGAGTTCCGCCGCCGCGAAGGAGTGGACCTCACGTACCTGCCCTTCTTCATCAAGGCCGTGGTGGAAAGCCTCAAGGAGTTTCCCCGCCTCAACGCCAGCTGGCAGGACGACGGAATCGTGGTGAAGAAGCGGATCCACATCGGCGTGGCCGTAGGGTTGGACCACGGCCTGGTGGTGCCCGTCATCCACGACGCCGACCGGCTCAGCATCGCCGGCCTGGCCCAGCGCCTGGCGGATCTCATCGGACGGGCCCGGGCGGGCAAACTGGGACTGGACGATGTGCAGGGCGGGACCATCACCGTCAACAACACCGGCGCCTTTGGCTCGGTGGCGTCCTACCCCATCATCAGCCCGCCCCAAGCGGCCATCGTCACCATGGAGGCCATCGTACGGCGGCCGGTGGTGGTGGGCGACGGCATCGCCATCCGGTCCATGATGAACGTGTGCCTGTCCTTCGACCACCGCGTCACCGACGGGCTGTATGTGGGCCGGTTTCTGCAGAGCCTCCGGCGCCGGCTGGAAAGCGTCGGTCCCGGGACGGCCTTGTACTGACACGCGCCGCGGCCTAGCGCCCCAGGGTGCCGGCCCCGGACAAGGATGGGAGTGATGGGCATGGAGCGCGAGCTGCCTTTGCTGACCCAAGAAGCCTTGGAGGCGGTGGAGGCCCCGCCCGGTGAAACCGGCGTGCGCCGGCGGCCCAAGCGCAGCGAGAACTACAATCCGACCGGCAAGCCCCCGTGGCTCAAGGTGCGGGCCACCCTGGGGCCCAACTACCGGCGGCTCAAGGATCTCATGCGGGGGCTGTCCCTGCACACCGTTTGCGAAGAGGCCCAGTGCCCCAACATCTTTGAGTGCTGGGAACACGGCACGGCCACCTTCATGATCCTGGGCGACATCTGCACCCGGGCGTGCGGCTTTTGCGCGGTCAAATCGGGCCGGCCCACGGAGCTGGACTGGGCGGAGCCCGAGCGGGTGGCGGAAGCCGTGGCCACGCTGGGACTCAAGCACGCGGTCATTACGTCGGTGACCCGGGACGACTTGATCAACGGCGGCGCGGAGATCTTCCACGGCACCATCCGGGCCATCCGCGAGCGCTGCCCCGGCACGTCGGTGGAAGTGCTCATTCCCGACTTCCAGGGCAACTGGGACGCGCTGAAGATCACCATGGACGCCCGGCCCGACATCCTCAATCATAACTTGGAAACCGTCCCGCGGCTGTACCCTTGGGTGCGGCCCAAGGCCATTTACGAACAGTCCCTGGAGCTGTTGCGCCGGGCCAAGGCCATGGATCCGGCGGTGCTGACCAAGACGGGCATCATGG
>Ga0079224_100008374_pt1 | contig 14005 bp, 12 predicted proteins | sample Stecom2015_FD_80414 | JGI IMG/M metagenome (GOLD analysis project Ga0079224, IMG submission 80414) | Agricultural soil microbial communities from Utah to study Nitrogen management - Steer compost 2015 | ecosystem: Environmental > Terrestrial > Soil > Agricultural land | place: USA: Utah... | reverse complement strand
TTCATAATAGATCAATCGTATTTTGGGTGGCCATTATTATAACTTGGGCTAGTTGGAAAACTAGAGAGTTGGAATGTGGGTAATGATGGACTGAATAGCCACTAAAATTTTGGAGCACACCCAGTCATCGGGTGATGCATCATATATATGACTTGGTAATCCCATTTGCTGTGTAGGAAAGTTTTTTCTTAAATCGGTCACCTTTTAATGGAAGTATGTAAGGGGAAAGCTCTAAACCTTTACAGATCGCTTCAGCACTGTATTCAACAAAGGCAATTAATAGTCGACCTGTGATTGCTGTTGAGGAGACCAGTGTACCCTAAAGCCAATATTCACCCCATCCATTGTAGTAAACATTAAGTTTTTCGAGCATGGATTTTTTCCTTTTGATACGTTGGCGAGCCGTATTGCTCTCATAGCGAAGAATATCATCTATACTGTTTAAATGAGGTTTGAAGAGTTCCTCTAATTTTTGTAATCGGCCCAGGACCATGGCAACGCGTACTAAATTTTCAAATGAAACATTTCGACCTGCTTCCAGATTGGATACTGTATTCACACCAATACCAGCACGTGTAGCAACATCTGCCTGAGCCATTTTCAGATAAAGTCGTTCTTTACGAAGCCTCTGACATAACATCGATGTATTTAGATACTTGTCTATGATAAAAACTCATGCATACAATATTTTTTTTCACTTTAAAAAATAGTTTTAGCATGAGACTTTAACCATCTGACTTAAATGAGTCGATGCTAGGGATAGCATGAAGCCAAACTTAGACTAAACAAGGAATAGTCATGAGGATTAAGCCACTTCCACCCATGAATAGTTTAATTGTATTTGAGGCAGCCGCACGCCATCTCAGCTTTACTCAGGCTGCAAATGAGCTAAATGTGACACAAGGTGCCGTTAGCAGGCAGATTCGGCAATTAGAAGATTATTTAGGAAATGAACTATTTATCAGAGCCAATCGCAATATTTATTTAACACCGACAGGGCTTAAGTATTATCAAACAATCTATAGTTCCTTGTTAACTGTTGCTGAAGCTACAGCAGAAATCAAAAAATGGCAGGGAGAGGATCAGGTTACAGTTGCAACCACGAATGCAATGGCTGCACTTTGGTTGTTACCAAAGGTGGCTGAATTTCAGAAAAATGAATGTATCGATCTCAGAATCTTAACTACAGAAAATATTCAAGATTTAAATAAAATGGATTGTGATCTGGCACTATTTTATTGTAAAACTCCGCCAGCAAATATGAATGTAACAACATTATTTGCGGAAGAAGTATTTCCTGTCTGTAGCCCAGCTTATTTTGCTCGAATTAATGTATCTAGAGATCCACAGGACATATTTGGACAAAATTTATTATATTTGGATGAATCGCAAAAAGACTGGCTGACTTGGCCAGAATGGTTTCAGGCTGTCGGCTATCCTGCAATTAAGCCACGAAATAAAATGAATATTAACAATTATCCCTTATTGATTCAGGCAGCAGTCAACGGGCAGGGTATTGCTTTAGCATGGGGGTCATTGCTGAATGACCACTTGGAAAATGGCACACTTATACGGCCTGTGGACACGATTTTGAAAACGGATGCAAATTTTTGTATGCTTGAACCAAAAGACCGTGGAGTTATTACGCCAAGTGTTAAGCGATTTAAAAATTGGTTGCTTGAGCAGGCAGTCCGTTCAGTCGGAAGTGTGGGAATAAGAGATATTAAGTAATACACTAAAAGAGAGAGGCCTTAAAAGCCTCTCTATTTTCTAATACTAAGTTTCTAAATTGAATAGATTTAAATAAAAGAGATATTTCTGTATTCCTAATGATAAAAAGGATGAGATGTCCTTATTCATTCTTATATCTTTTAAAGTAATTTCGCTTCAAAAGGATATAGGGTCAGTACTTCAGGACCGTGTTCTGTAATCAATACTTGATTTTCCAGTTTGACCCCAGAGCCCCCTTGTTTATGTCCTACGTAGCTTTCTACACACATCACCATACCTGGCTCTAATACACCATCATAGCCATAGCTCTCCCATGCTTCAGGGAAATAAATGCCCGGCGCTTCATCGCATAGACCCACACCATGGTACAAGAATGAATAATGGTTATATTCATTTGGATCATATTGTAATGCGTTATGTGTCAACTCTTTGAATGTAGTTCCAGCTTTTAATAATTCAGTGTTTTGTTGAATTTGATCATGAGCCATTTGATATATATTTTTTTGTTCAGCTGTTGCAGGCATATCACCACATAACCAAGTACGTGAAGTATCAACACAAAAACCGTATGCACCAATCAGGTCAGTATCAAAGGCAACCAAATCACCATTTTGAATAATACGGCCGCTGCATTCTTGATACCACGGATTACAGCGCGGACCTGAAGCGAGTAGGCGGGTTTCAATCCACTCACCACCACGTGCAATATTTTCAGCATGCAAATAAGCCCATAAGCGTTGTTCTGAAATGCCGGACTGTAAATGATCATGCATGATTTGAATGGCAGATTCAGTTGCATGCACAGCACAGCGCATGGCATTAATTTCATCATGGCCCTTAATGGCACGAGCCAGTTCCATGATTTCTTCACCATTTTCAATGGAAAGACCTAAATGCTCTAACTCTTTGAATCCTTCAACATTACATTTATCGATGGCAATTTTCTTATTACCATTGCCTAATTCTAAAACCACATCATAAATTTCATGGGCCCACTTTTTGGCTTGTTCATCAATTCGGCTACCAGCGCAGAAATAGAACCAAGAAATGCAAGGACGTACTTGAGTGACCGTTTTGGCGTGATCAGCGAGGAAATCGCAGTGATCAAACTCCCACAGTACAACTTTGCCTTCAGCAGAAACATAGGTATAGCGCCCAGCATTGTGAAGCACCCAAACCTGCATGTTGGTCGTACCTGTTGCATAGCGAATATTAATCGGGTCATACAGCAAAATACCAGCCAAACCCTGTTTTTTAAGTAAGGTACAAATACGCTCTAATCGATATTCCTGCATACGATCTAGATCAGGCAGGGTTAAACCTGCTTGCAGCCATTCAGACATGGCAAGTTCACCAGGTCCAATTTGATGCATATTTAAATGTTCAGGATGGCGATTTCCAATGCGGTTTGAATAGGGGAGTTTACTGTTCATTGTCAGTCCTTGAGGTGATATTACATTCCATGAAGATATTTATTTTTAATATTGGATGCAGATACTGACAACTGATTTTTATGTGGTGCGAATATGAGTTAAACTCATGATTAGTATTTATATTAAATCAATAGTGCTTTTAAAAAAACACTATTGATTTATGAAAAGCATTAATTTTCTTGTTGATGCATATTCAATTTGGTTGAACTTGATGAAGTAATACTTTCTTTTTTGAAAGCTTTCTGCAGAGAAAAACACATTAGTACTAGTAATATGATGATAGGGAAGCCAAATAGAGTTACAGCTGCTTGTATGGCTTTTAATCCACCGATATAAAGTAATCCGAGACTGATTGCTGTTACGAAGATGCACCAAATAAGTCTTGTTCTAATGGGGGTTTCCTTCTCTGATCGTGTATCAAGAAAACATAAAACGTGTGTACCTCCATCTTGTGAGGTAACTAAATATGTAATTAATAATAAGCAGGTGGTAATACTTAAAATGGTACCAAAAACTCCCTTATCAATTTCATCAAAAAGTGAGAAAACTGCTAAGGTATTATCTTGTTTCGTCGCTTGAACAATTGGACCACCCGTAAATTCTTGAGCGATCGTCGCTTGAGACGAGCTATTATTTTTATTCTTTACGATTAGTGCTGAATTTTGAGTTTCATATGCGTGTCGGGCATCTTTTTCAATTTTTAGTGCAGAACCACCAAAAACACTCATCCACATAAAGGTAACTAGTGTTGGCACAATTAATACACCCGATATTAATTGGCGAACAGATCGTCCTTTTGATATTTTCGCAATAAACATTCCCACAAATGGTGCCCACGTTGACCACCATAACCAATAAAAAGCTGTCCACCAATTTTGCCATTGTGAATCTGCTTGTGTATTACTCCATAAGCTCATACTGATAAAGTGAGATGAGTAATTTCCGAGACCTTCTAAATATGAATTGGTGATGTATCTAGCAGGGCCAACAAACATTAAAATAATGATTAAGACAATTGATAAAAGAATATTTAATTCTGATAAGCGTCTCATACCAGTACCAATTCCCCTTACAACAGAAATAGTTGCGAGGCTTGATAATGCAATCATGATAATAAACTGAGCGGTTACACTGATTTGTATACCGAAAACTTTATTTAGCCCGGTATTAATTTGAAGTACACCAATGGCAAGAGTCTGAGAAATACCGAATGTAGTAATTACGATGACTAAAATATCGACGATATTACCAATGGGCCCGTTAATACGGTCACCTATTAGTGGATGCAACACAGAGCGAATGGAAAAAGGTAATCCTTTACGATATGAAAAATAGCCTATTGCTAACGCGGCGATACAATATACTGACCAAGCATGTAAACCCCAATGAAAAAAAGTAAGCTGCAGAGCCATGCTTGCAGCATCATCTGTTAGGCTTTTAGTAAATGGATTACTGATATAATGATTTATAGGTTCAGCAACACCCCAAAATACTAATCCAACACCCATTGCACATGAAAACAACATGGATAGCCAAGCAAAGTTACTGTATTCGGGTTTATCAGAATCATTACCTAATTTGATTTCCCCATAACGGCTAAACATTATATAAATGAGAAAAAAGCAGATGGCTGTAATGGATAATAAGATAAACCATTTCATATTATTGAGAAGAGAAGTAGATAATTCTGTAAAAATTTTGGCAGCTTGATCCGAATATACTGCACAAAATAAAACAAAACTTGCAACTAAAACTTTTGAACAGATAGAAACAAAAGGGCTGAAACCATCTTTGGTTTCTGTATTTGTACGCATAACTCCTCCTTGGATGCGTTACAGCAGTTCGCTCAAATTTATATCCGCTAAATTTGAAAAACCAACTGTCTAAGTGCGAATTATAAAAGATTAAAGAGCTACGTACCCTACGCTCAAACTATTTTTTATCATCTACGAATGAGTTTTAATCATGTAAAAGACTTGAACCTATCCTCAAATTAAGTATTACAAAAACTCATACATACCTAGCGAAAAACTCGTTTGCACGTGTTCATGTACTTTTACAGAATCTCCTCAACGCATAACCATATGTATCAATTGTTCAATGCAGCGCAGGGAGTACTGCGCTTTGTGCAGTAAATGGAGATTATCAAATGAATAGCCAAGTGAATTCTCAGCTTATTTCAGTTCAGCAAGTTGACAGCATTTTAAATCCTATTACCGAATCAAGCGGTATGCCGAATGTTGCATATACAAGTCCAGAATACTTTAATTTCGAGCGTGATAATGTTTTTGCTAAGACCTGGTCATGTGTTGGCTTTGCTTCAGATTTAAAAAAAAATAACTATGTAAAACCTGTAGATTTTATGGGAATGCCTTTAGTACTCATGCGTAATGGTGAGGGACAAGTTCAAGTTTTCCACAATGTATGTAGTCATCGTGGTATGAAATTAGTTCACGAAGAAGGCCCAATCCAAGGTGTTGTGCGTTGTAAATATCACTCGTGGAGCTATGACTTAAATGGTCAATTAAAAGGTACTCCGCATGTAGGTGGTATTGGACAACACAAAGACGAACGATTCAAATGCGAAGATCATGGTTTAAAAGCATTACGTTCAGCGATTTGGATGGATTTGGTATTTGTTAATATTTCAGGTGATGCACCATCTTTCGAAGATCATATCGCACCATTAGAAAAACGTTGGGAAGCATTTTTAGGTAAAAATGATCTTGATTTAATCCGTACCAGTGCAATCGGCTCACACTTTGAGTTACCAGTTGAAAGTAATTGGAAATTGACTGTAGAAAACTACTGCGAAGCTTATCACTTGCCTTGGGTACACCCAGCTTTAAATACTTATTCAAAGCTTGAAGATCATTACAATATTATGTTTGAAGATCGTTTTGCTGGTCAGGGCAGTTATAAATATAACTTATCTGCTACGGCAGGGACACATTTGCCAAAATTTCCAAGCTGGCCTGAAGATCAATTGCGCCATGCTGAATATGTAGCAGTGTTCCCGAACGTACTATTAGGAATTCAAGCTGACCATGCATTTGCCATGATGATTGATCCTATTGCTCCTGAAAAAACTATTGAAAAACTGCGTTTGTACTATGTTGGTGATGAATCTTTAAACCCTGAATACGATGAATGCCGTAAAGCCACCTTGGAATCGTGGAAAGTGGTTTTTGCTGAAGATGTATTTGCTGTTGAAAACATGCAAAAAGGCCGTCATTCACCCGGTTTTGGCGGAGGTGTATTCTCTCCCGAAATGGATATTCCAACGTATTTCTTCCAACAATGGCTAGCAAATCAAACCAAAACAGCGTTGGAGGCATAAGATGCAACATTACCTCAACTTTGTTGACGGTCAATGGCGGGATTCGTCCCGTCAATTGACAGTGATGAACCCAGGCACTGGTGAAGTATATGCAACCATTGCTCAAGCCAGTATCCAAGATGCCGATGATGCAATGCTTGCTGCACGTCGCTGTGTACTTAGTGGTGAACTCTCGAATGTACGCCCAGCGCAGCGTACTGCATGGCTATTAAAAGCGGCTGAAGCCATTCGTGAAATTACCGATGAAGCTTCAATGGTACTTTGCCTTGAAAATGGTAAAAATTTCCAAACATCTAAGGAAGAGTTTCAAGAAGCAGCACGTTACTTTGAGTATTACGCAGGATTAGCCGACAAAATTGAAGGCATTTCTGTTCCATTAGGTAAAGATTATATTGATTTTACGCAATATATTCCAATGGGGGTTTCGGTTCAGATTGTACCGTGGAATTTCCCCGTTTCAATTTGCGCACGTTCTTTGGCACCAGCTTTAGCAGCAGGTAATGCTGTGGTGGTGAAGTCACCTGAAATCTCTCCGCTGGCGATGACACTGTTATTTAAAGCTTTAGAAAAAGCAGGTTTCCCGCAAGGTGCATTTCAACTTTTATGTGGTAAGGGCTCAGAAGTCGGTACGCATTTAGTTAAACATCAAGACACTAATCAAATCGTCTTCACAGGTTCTGTGGCAACAGGTCAACGCATTCTAAAAGATGCAGCAGACCGTGCAATTCCTTCTGTGATGGAATTAGGCGGAAAATCTGCAGCGATTGCTTTGGCAGATGTTGATTTGGATACGCTGCTACGTAGTGTGAAACTCGGTATTTTTTATAACGCAGGTCAAGTGTGTTCAGCGATGTCGCGTTTGCTGATTCACCGTAGTCGTTATGAAGAGGTTAAGCAAGCGGTTGTGCTGATGGCTGAAAGCCTAAAAATAGGCCAAGGTGAAACACATGCTGAATTAACACCAGTTGTTTCGAAAAGCCAGCAGCAGCAAATTTTAGGCATGATCGAGCAAGCAAAAGTAGAAGGTGCAACAGTACTCACTGGTGGTTTAGCACCTGATTTAGCTGGTTATTTTGTGCAGCCTACAATTATTGAAGCTCGCCCTGATATGAGCATTGCGCAAAAAGAAGTATTTGGCCCTGTATTAGTTATCACACCTTTTGATGATGAAGATGAGGCCATTGCCATAGCCAATGGTACTGACTTTGGTTTGGTTTCTGGTGTATTTGGTGAAAATATTAACCAAACTTTACGTGTAGCTAATCAGCTGATTTCGGGGCAAGTTTTTATCAACGAATGGTATGCCGGTGGTATTGAAACACCATTTGGCGGTATAGGCCTATCAGGCTTTGGCCGAGAGAAAGGTCAAGAAGCAATTTTCAGCTATGTACAAACGCGCAACATTGGTATCCGACTTTCACATCAAAAGTGAAAGTTGGTGTCAAGGGAAATGACAAAATGAAAAAATGGTTATGTATTGTCTGCGGCTGGGTCTATGACGAAGTCAAAGGTTGGCCTGCAGATGGCATCGCACCAGGCACAAAATGGGAAGATGTCCCAGAAGATTGGTTATGTCCAGATTGCTTAGTCACCAAATCTGATTTTGAGATGATTGAAATCACAGACGAAGATATTGAGGATCTACCTGTTTCTGAAGATGTGATCGAACCTGTTGTAATTATTGGCAGTGGTCATGCGGGCTATCAATTGGCTTCTGCACTACGTCAGCAATCGCCTGAGTTGTTGATTACTGTTTTTACAGCAGATGACGGTGCACTATATAGCAAACCTGCTTTGTCGAATGCCTTGGCATTAGGTAAAGATCATGAGGGCTTATTGCGTGAGACAGCATTGACTTGGGAACAGCGTTTAAATATTCGTATTTATCCAAATACTCAAGTCCAACGCATTGACCGTACCAATAAAAAATTACATACCAGCATTGGTGAATACAGCTATGGCCGTCTTGTTTTGGCTACAGGTGCTTCTCCAATCGTCATTCCAATTGATGGTGATAGCTCAGAAGTTATGCGTGTCAATGATTTAACCGATTATGCGCATTTCCGTAAGCAGTTAGCAGGCAAAAAGCACGTAACTATTTTAGGTGATGGTCTGATTGGTTGTGAGTTTGCCAACGATTTGGCGGCGCATGGTTTTAAAGTCTCTGTGATTGGTTTAGGAGAATGGGCGATGCAGCGCTTAATTCCCTTTGAACTCAGCAATGTATTACAGCAGGCTTTAAGCAATTTAGGTGTTGATTGGTATTTACAGAACAGTATTCAGCATATCCAAAAGACCAATGGACACTTCGTACTGAAATTACAAGATGGTTCAACTTTAGAAACGGATCTGGTTCTCAGCGCAGTTGGCTTACGTCCAAATACCGCTCTAGCAGCAGAAGCTGGCTTAGAGGTGGGGCTCGGCATTAAAACTGGTTTGGATCACCGCAGTAATGATCCTGCAATTTTTGCCTTAGGTGATTGTGCCGAGGTAGATGGTCAATGGGCACCTTATATCAATCCAATTAATCAGGCAATTCCAGCATTGGTGAGCTCACTCTTAGGCAAGCCGAAACCAGCATCTTTAAGTTATACGCCAGTATTGGTGAAAACACCGATTATGCCGCTCTCTATTTTCAACCCAATGGTTCCAGGTAAATGGCGCGTAGAACAGCATGACAGTGAATGGGCAGCGAGTTTCCATGATGAAAATGGAACAATGAAAGGTTTTGCGCTGCTAGGGCATCAATTGCAGCACCAGCGCAGTCATTGGTTAGAGAAAATTCAATAAAGGCGCTCACAGCAATAGGAAATATAACATGATTGCTTTACCAAATGATGATAAAAGCTGTGGCTGGTATTCCGCATTAGCGCCAGCAAAACCGGTCAAACGTTTAGTTGCAACTCAAAAAGCAGATTACGCCATTATTGGTGCGGGTTTTGCAGGTCTGGCAGCAGCACGTAGACTGGCAGCACTCAAACCTAATGCACGGATTATTTTAATTGATGCTCAACGTGTTGCTGAAGGTGCTTCCGGGCGTAACTCAGGCTTTGTTATTGATCTGCCGCATAAGTTTGCTCTATCTCATCCTGATCCAGCACATAAACAGAAGTTATTGAGCCTAAACCGCTCTGCGATTGCACAATTGCAGGGATTGGTTGAGCATCATGGAATAGAATGTCAATGGTCGCATGCAGGTAAGTATCAAGGTGCAATTGGTGAACGAGGAGAAGCACATCTCGAACATTTTGAACATCTGATGAAAGATTTGGGTGAACCTTATCGTTGGGTTGAAAAAGAAGAGCTCTCAAAAGTTCTTGGCACTGACTATTACAGCAGAGCTATTTTTACCCCAGGCTCTTATCTCATGCAACCTGCTGCTTTAGTGCGAGGTATGGCCGATCACTTAGCAGACAATGTAGAGCTATTCGAAGAGTCACCAATCAGACATTTAGAAAAAGCGGGTGGCATATGGCGCTTAGAAGGGGATTATGGTCACATTGAAACATCGAAAGTCCTTTTAACAACCAGTATTTTTACTAAAGAATTTGGTTACCTCAAAAATCGTTTATTGCCAGTTATGACTTTTGCCAGTTGGACACGTCCTTTAACAGATGAAGAAATGAAGCGTTATAAAGGCCAACTGGATTGGGGTTTAACACCAGCAGATCATGCGGGAACGACCCTAAGAATGACGGCTGACCGTCGAATATTGATTCGAAATACTTATAAACACGTGCCGAAATATGGCGCTAATGTAAGCGATGAAATGCGTCGCTGGATTCAAAACGATCACCGTAAAGCTTATTTAGCACGTTATCCAGATTTAGCAGATATTCCTTTTACCCATACTTGGGGCGGTGTATATGCTATTTCTCGTAATTTCACCAACTTCTTTGGTCAGTTAGAGGAGGGTGTATATGCAAGTGCTTGTGATAACGGCGTAGGTGCTGCATGGGGCACGATTTCAGGGACACTACTAGCTGATCTTGTCGCTGGTGAAGAATCGCAAGCACTCAGTGATATTCAGTTTGTTACGGGGATGCCAAGTTTGAACCCACCAGAACCGTTCTTAGGACTAGGTGTGAAAACTCGTATTGCCTTTGAAAAGTGGCGTAGTAAGAGCGAATTATAGGAGTAAATAATATGAATGAAGTACGATTAATTGATAGTAACCTACTGAATTTTAATTTACGAGGTGAAACGTCCGACGGTAAAGCTTATGTGGCGCGAGCGTTGGGAGAAGATGTTTCCCCTAATATCGGGGTAGGTTTTGCTCGCTGGGAAGGTGCAGAAGTAAAATGGAAAGTTTTGTATGACGAAGTGGTTTTTGTCATTGAAGGATGTTTTGAGCTTACAGCCAATGGGAAAAAACATAAGGTCACGCCTGGTCAAATGCTTTGGATCCCAGAGGGCACAGAGTTAATTTATGGTGGCCATGCTTTATTTGGTTATGTGGTTCATCCAGGTAACTGGAAAGAATTACACGGGATCACCTAAAAAATTTAAATGATTCGCCATCACTATTCGCATTAATATGTTAAATAGTGATGGCGTTTTAAATGCAGTGTAATTTAAAATTTGAAGAAAAATCAGTAAAATCAATATATTTTCAGATTATTAAAGCCTGAAGGGAGAGGCTATATCTGAAAAAAATATTTAAAACCAAGGTTAGATTTCATTTAAATAAGGAAATACAAATGAAAAAATTCGCCACTCAACTCGGCTGCAGCATAAGCGTAATAACACTGTCTTTACCAGCAGTTGCAGGATTCACTTTTGGTCAAGCCGATACGGATTCAGGAGCTTTGACCATATCAGGGGCTGTACGAGCCAACTTTCAAGACAAACATTATGGCGAAGATGCGGACGATCAAAAAATCAAATTTGACGCAGCCATTTTAAAAGTTGCATATGAATCTCCTGATTGGTTTGGTAATGCTGAATATCGATGTTATCAATATGATCAGTTTTGTGATTTTTCAACATTAGTCTACGGTTATGCAGGCTACCATATTAATCCAACAGACCAGATTACGGTTGGACTACAGCCTATTCCATTTGGGCCTGGTCGATTTTGGGACAGTAGTTTTTATGCCAGCTTAAACAATACAATTGGCTTACAAGATGTGCATAATCTAGGGTTGAACTACCATTTCGAATTGCCAAGCGCAACAAAGTTAGATCTGGCTTATTTTATAGAGGATGGTGGTCATTATCATGGTGATAGTCATGATGCTGCACGTTATAGTGCCAATTTAGTTAAATCATCCGATCCATCTAAAACCCAATTAAAAGAAAAAAATATGTGGATAGTGCGAGTAATTCAAGATATGAATTTGCCTGCAGCAATGGATTTAAAATCCACTATTGGTGCAAGCTATTGGTACTCAGATATAGACAATAAAAAGACCGATTCGGATGGCTCTAGAAAAGCGTGGTCTATATTTGGATCATTGAAGTATCACAATTTTTCTACAAGTTTGACCGCTGGCAAATTGAGCATAGATAATAAAGATGTACTTAGTCCAAACAGTTCAGTTTTTGGATCATTTGAGAGCGAATATGAATTGGCGAATGAAGGCTATTTTTATACCTTTGACAGCCGATATGCCGTGCAAAATTTAAGACCAAATTTAACAGTCAGTCCATATTTGATGCTCAGTGCGTATGATAAAAAACAGCACGACTTTAAAGATTCACAGCGCCATGCTTTAGGAGTGGCATGGGATTATAAAAATGTGTCCTTATATACAGAATATTTAATGAGTAAAAATGATGCATTCATTGGCGGCAATTTAGCTTCATTGGCAAAAGGTGATGATGATCAGTGGAATAAATTATTTAATATGATGTTAATATATAGTTTCTAAAAAAATAATAAAAAAAGCAGATTTTTTAATCTGCTTTTTTTAGTTTTATCTATTTTTTATTCTGCATTTACATTCTATTCGCATTTTAAAGTCATAGGTTCAGTTTTATTGTTACGAATAGATAGCCAGCAAATCAATGAGCCAACTGTCACAATAATACTGCCGAACCAAAAGTTATGACTTAAAGAAGATTGCAAAACCAGCATCGAAAATACAGAGGACATGATCGGTGCAAAATAGGATAACATAACTAAGATCGACATATTGCCTTTAATAATTCCGATATTCCATGCCAAGTAACCTGCTGAAAAGAAGACAGCATTTAGAATAATCACCAAATAACTGATCCAACTTGACGCCAATGGAAACTGAAATCCTTGTGTTGAAAGCGTGAGTATCCATAAAGCAATAGCAGTAAGAATAAAATAAAGTGATACAGCATTAACACCATTGCTTTGCTTTTTGGTATAAATGCAATAGATTGCCCAAAGAACTGAAGCTACAAGAATTAAAAAATAGCTCAATGGATTATTTCTAATACTTGCAAAAATATTTAGTCCCGCATGGTAATTGATCAGAATTACACCACTGAAGCTAATAATTACACCTAAAATGGTCATTAAATTAACTTTTTCTTCTTTCAAAAAAGCCATGAAAATAATGATCAGAGTTGGCCATAAATTGAAAATAATATTAAGTTCAATTGATTTTTCAGAGGTATTTGCTAAGGTTATCGAAAAAGCATAACACATTTCAAAAATCACAAAAAATAGGCTTGAAATAATCAAAAACTTTTTTGAAACTTTACTGAAATCTGGCAAACCATAAGTTAGGTATAAAATAATTGCGCTTAAGGTGTAGACGTAGGTTACAGTATATATTGGTCCAAAATGAACCGTGGATAGCCTGAGTAGTCCAACCAGTGTCGCCCAAAGCAGTAATGCAGAAACACCTAAAAGTGTTGCAATTTGACGGCTCATTTTATTGATGACTCATACATGAAAATCATAATATTAAATTTGATAAACCGACTTAGATAGCGGATTTACCACGATAAAATTTAATCGATAGATGAGTTTTATTCATGATATTTGACTATGACAAATCAAGGTGAAATGTCATCAGGTTTTAAGGTTATAACAAATAGATTTATTTCTGTAATTTTTCTCGGTAATGACAATCAAATTGAGCTTTTTTGTAGGCTTCATAAGAATCCTTGCTAATCATAATCGCTGACCCTTTACCTTGACGGGTAATTTCAACAGGATGTCCAGCAATGGCTTGATCCATTAGCTTAGATAATTGTGCTCTTGCATTTGAGTAATTCCAGCTTTCCATGATTCGTTTATCCTTTATAAATGATGTTAAAAGATAAGAGATCAACATTTTTAACTCAAAGGATTTATTTTGATCCTTACATGAGGTTTTTTCATAGAAATAGAGCGAAAAATTTGTATTTTATGATTATCTCAAAAGGGCTTTGTCGCACAAAGATTTGAAAGGTAAAGTTACCCTTAATTACTCAAATTTAAGATACAACTTGGGTATGAGGATGACCGAATTCAGTGGATTTAAAGTTTTCACTGAATCTAAATTGAGAACGATAGCAAGCTGATCCAGTGTCAAAC
>Ga0079224_100008373_pt1 | contig 14006 bp, 9 predicted proteins | sample Stecom2015_FD_80414 | JGI IMG/M metagenome (GOLD analysis project Ga0079224, IMG submission 80414) | Agricultural soil microbial communities from Utah to study Nitrogen management - Steer compost 2015 | ecosystem: Environmental > Terrestrial > Soil > Agricultural land | place: USA: Utah... | reverse complement strand
TAAATTGCGGGTGATTCATTCGATCTTGCTATGTTTTGGATTAACTACTGTGGCCGGCCTACCAATCCGGGTTTTGTTCCAACTTCGGATTTTTTTCGATTTCCCGTTGCGGAATAGGCATAAAGTACATTTTCTCCTGGAAAATGTAGGGGCCCTGTGTCACCGGCTTGGTTTCGTACGTATAGGAACCGTCGTCATGCCGGGTGATATGCATGGCATGAAAGCGCTTCCCATTCAATTTTTCAATGGCCGTTTTCCATCTTCGCAGGTCCCAATAGCGTTTTTGCTCGAAAGCGAGTTCAATGTACCGCTCGTGCCGGATCCGTTCCCTCATTTCTTCTTTGCTGAGGTTATCTGGCAACTGATAAGGATTTAAACCGGCCCGCTCCCGGATACGCTCCACCGCCTCGTAGACGCTTTGATCGGGTGCCGCCAAGGCTTCGTTCCGGGCTTCCGCGTAATTGAGCAAAACTTCGGCAAAACGAAGTTCAAGCCAGTTCTGATCGCTCCCTGAGCCGCCATAATAATCCTTGTTGCTTTCATCCGTCCCTTTCCGCATTAAATAGCCTGTTATGGTGGCATAGGGTTGATTAATTCCATCGATCGGCGCTCCCACATACATGTACACCGGCAGCTCCTGGAATCCAAAGGTTGAGCCATTGACAATCAGCGTTGCATCGAAACGAGGGTCCCTATTCTGATAGGGATTAGCCGGATCGTATCCCGACCCGGGTTCACCGATCGCTTTTCCATTTTTCATTTCAAAAGCATCCACGAACTCCTGCAGGGGACTTCGACGAACAGCATCTTGCCGGGACCTGGAATCAGGCATGGCCCAGGAATCCCATCCATGCTCTCGGTACGGCCGTAGGAATTGGACACTGAACACCTCTTCCCGGTTATTCTTTTCCAGCATAATGGTACGGAAATCTGGATGCAATCCGTATATCCCCGCATCAATCACTTCTTTATTGATTAGTGCCGCCTTTTCCCATCTGCTTTTGTCTCCTGTGGGGTTATATAAGGGGCTGGCCCAGAAAAGGCAAACTCTGCCCAGAAAAGCTTTTGCCGAATATTTATTGGCTTTCCCCACGTCAATGTTCACATCGCCATACGTTTCGGGCAACAGATCGATGGCCGATGTCAACTCGCTGATGATGAATTCAAAGCACTCATCGAGGCTTTTCCGTTCTACAAACAAATCGTCAGCAAGCGATTGGGGTTCCGTAATAAGAGGGACACCTCCATACCTTTTTACCAGGTTAAAATAATGCATGGCCCGAAGGAACTTGACCTGACCCGTCAGTTCAGACCTGGTCTCCTCGTCCACTGGTGCGCCGTCTGCTTTACTCAGAAACATATTGGTTTTTCTGATGGCCGCGTAGGAGTAGTCCCAATTATCCATGGGATTGTTATCGGGGAACCACTGGCCTTCTACCACGTTCCGTGGAGCGCCGCCCCAGTAGCTTCTGGATTCGTCGGCGATGTTGTCGTAGAGGTCGTGATCAAAAGAGGGCACATCGGCGTATAATTGATTGACAAACAACTGCATTAAAGCAGGGTCTTCAAACACATCTTCTTCCGGAATGGCATCGGGAGCCTGCCGGTCAAGGAACTCATCCTGACAGGCCGTCAGGCAGGACAGCCCGGTTAAAAACAAAATAATGTGGCGTGTTTTCATTTCTTAATCTTATTACAGGTTAGAACGTCAGGTTTATTCCCAGGTTGAAGGTCCGCTGCTGAGGGTAATAGGTACCGTTGGGATTTTCTATTTCCGGGTCGAACATTTTAAGCTTATCCAACAACAACAGATTGGTACCGGAAAGATAGATCCGAAGACGGTGTACGCCGAGGTTTTTTACCACCTGATCTGAAAACGTGTACCCGACATCGGCCGACTTCAGTCGAATGTAGCTGGCATCCCGCAAATAGAGGCTGGAATTGAGTGAGTTATTCGGATGTGCTCCCTCCCAGGGCCGGGGATATCGCGCATCGCGGTTTTCGGGAGTCCAGTAATCCAACAGGTCCACAAAGGTGTTCCGGGATCCGTTCATAAAGAAATCACGCGCCATGCCACTTAATAACCGGTTGACTTTGGTGGCACCCTGGAACAACACAGCGAAATCAAAACCTTTGATAACCCCACCGAAAGAGAGGCCCCCGATAACTTTGGGAGTGCTGTTATCCATCGAAATAATCGTCTGGTCGTTGGCATCCACTTTCTGATCGCCGTTAATATCTGCATATTTCACATCTCCTGGGCGCTGCCCTCCGTTGAATTGGGGGTAATGCATTTCCACATCTTCTTCCGACTCAAAAACACCAATGGCCTTATACCCGGTAATAAAGCCTAACGGTCTCCCTGTCTGCAACAAATAGTCCGGTATGTTGGCAGGCTCGTCGAGCGTAATCACCTTGCTCCTGGAAAAGCTTCCGTTCAGGGATACGTAGAAATTCAGGGCGCCCACCTGGTTCCGATGGGTGAAGGCTAATTCGATGCCTTTGTTATCTACTACCGCGTAGTTTTCCGCCGGCAACCCGGCGCCCAGGGTAGCAGGCACAGACCGGATACGTTTAAGTAGGATATCCGACGTGCGCTTATAGAACAGATCCGCGATAAACTCCAGTTTCCCGTTCCAAAGGGTACCTTCCAGACCCAGATCAGCAATAGTAGCCGTTTCCCAAGTCACGTCGGGATTGGGCAGGATCCCCGGTGCGATACCGGTAAGCGCTTCGTTTCCGGAGACAATGGTTGCAGCACGGGAAAAAGTCTGCAAATACTGGAAGGTGGGTACCCGCCCATTGTATACATTCCGGTCATTCCCTACCTGTCCGAGGGAAGCCCGTAGCTTCAGGTGATCGATGAAAGCGAGATTTTGCATATAAGGTTCCTCGCCCATCCGCCAACCCACGGAGACGGCGGGAAAAAACCCGTATTTCCTGTTATCGGGAAATGCTACCGAGCCGTCACGACGGAAAGAAGCCTCAAAAAGGTACCGCTGTTTATAGGCGTAATTGACACGAGCCACCGCGCTGCGACGGCCATCATTGAACGATCCTCCACCGCCATCTTTCTGTGCTTCCCCTCCAAAAATAAATTCATCCAGGCCTTCCGCCGGGAAGTTGGTACGAAAGGCGTAAAAGTTATTGGATTTGGCGTCAAACTGCTCCAGCAAAAACAAACCGCTGAGTTCATGGTCTGCAAAGCTCCGCGTATATTCAAGCGACAGGTTCAACGTGGTTGTATTGTACTCGTCCAAGCCCTGATAAAGCGCTGTTTTCCCATTCCAGCCGCCATAGGGATAAATCTCCAGCGTATTCCCTTCTTCGTCCTGGCGGTTCATCAGAATGGGTACGTTGTAATTTTTATTGTTTGCATATTCCCTGCCGAACGAAGCTTTGCCCGATACCGACATTCCCGGCAGAAACGGAAGCGCTTGCTTCAACGAAAGCGTGGTCTGCAGAATATTCGTTTTTGTATTATTATAACCCGTTTTGATCTCCTCAACGGGATGTTGTTCGTGGGTATAATAGATTGTTCCGTCCGGATTGTAGGCCAAATCCATCGGATAGGCTGCTACGATGTCGTCAAAAATCGCTTCGGGCGAATAGGCGCTTTGCCTGCTGTCCCGGGTGGCAGCGTCGAAACTCGCAGAGATCGTCAGGTTGTCGTTTATGTTCGCGTCCACATTGGAACGGATGGAATAACGCTGAAAATTGATCCGGTCGTACATTCCGTCCTGGTCCAGGTACCCCAGCGAAAGATAGTATTTAATGGCCTCAGATCCGCCGTTTACGCTGATATTCTGTTGGGTCTGGAAAGACTGATCCTTAAGCGTAAGATCATACCAATCCGTCTCCGGGATTACTCCTCTGCGGATATCCTCCAACTCCTGGTCACTGTATTGGGGAGGCTTTCCCATATTCTCCACCGCCACATTTTTAGTCACCGCGTATTGATACGCATTCAGCACATCGGGATACCGGGTCGGACTTTGCAACCCTACGAAACCGTTATAATTGAACGTGGGTTTGCCTTCGCTGCCCCGCTTGGTGGTTACCAAAATCACCCCATTTGCAGCCCGTGAACCGTATACAGCCGTCGCCGAAGCATCTTTTAATATCGAGATACTTTCAATCTCGTTCGGATCGATATACTGAAAGTCGCGGACAATTCCGTCTACCACGATCAGCGCACTGTTATCGCCAAAGGTACTGGCGCCACGAATGGAAATACTTGAACCGGCACCGGGTTTTCCATTCCCCTTCACTGCAATCAGCCCCGGCAGCCTGCCTACCAGCGCATTGCTCACATTCGTTGCCGACGACTTGAGGATTTCATCGGCTTCGATGGTGGAAACCGAACTGGTCAATGTGATTTTTTTTTGGGTACCGTACCCCACCACGACAACCTCCTCAAGGGCTTCCAGGTCCGGCATCAAGGCGATTGTTATCGTCTCTCCGACTTTCACTGTTACCTCTTGGCTCAGGTATCCGAGAAACGAAACAATCAGGACCACTTCCGGTTCGTCTACGGCAAGTTCAAAATTCCCTTCCGTATCGGTGGCCGTGCCCTTCAAGGAGTTTTTAATCCGTACCGATGCGCCGGGAAGCGGATCCGTCCCATTCGTTACTTTCCCAATGATCAGATTCTGGACCGCTTCCCGGTCCTCAGGGAGCTTATCCGCCGAACGGACCACCTCCGACGACTTGAATTCTTCTTCCTCCGCAAGGATGGCATAAACTTGAGGGGAAACACGTTCGAACCGCAAGCCGGCAGACCGCAAAATACGGTTTAGGTTTTCCTCCAGTTGAAGAGAGCGGTCCACATCCAAACGGGTTGACTTCCCCTCCAAGGTAGCGGCATCGTAGGAAAAAAAGACCTCGTGCATGAGTTCCAGGTCCTTGAGTAGGGTCCGTAGGTCCCGGGCATCGGGTTCGCCCTTTAGGCGCGTACTTTGCAATCCCCACTGGGCAGTCACCATACCGGGAAGCATCACACCGATAAGCAACAAGGTAAATGTCCAGCTTCGTGTAATTGTTTTCATTTTTATGTTTATTTAGGTTGTTCTTCCTTGCGGCGAAATTCCACCCTGTTCCCATTGCATATGGCATCCAATTGATAGGTCTTCATCAGGGCCTTTAACAAAACCTGTGCGTTATCTGCGGGAAAAGTACCGTTGAACAGCCGGTTGCCCATCAGGGAATCGGGAAAGGAAACAGCCAGACCGAACTGATCCTCAATCTGTTGGCATACTTCCTTAAGGGGCGTATTGTCAAATAGAAGCTTCCCGTTTACCCAGGAAAAATACCGGGACGGATCCACCCTGGTTTTCATCGGGTGGCCCTCATTTCCTACTTTTGAAACCATTTCTCCCGGTACCATCCGGATCGCCGCCCGGTTTTCATATTGCAATTGCACGCTTCCCGAGTTCAACACCACGCGCTGTATTTCACCTCTTGCAAAAATATTGAATTCGGTCCCTAACACGCTTACCTGCATCCCTCCCGGAGTACGGACAATGAAATGCCGGTCATCCACCGTATGGACCACGGAAAACACAGCTTCTCCCCGGATTCTAGCCTGCCGCTTGCGGGACCACCATGGATCGTTAAAACGCAGGGAAGAGTTTGAGTTCAATACCACACGGGAGCTGTCTGGCAGTATAATATGTTTCTGTTCCCCGTACCCCGTCGCATACGTACGTTGAGAAGAGCGGCCTGAAATCCATATCGTTAGCAGTGCAGCCAGGACTACACTGGCCGCTGCAGCGAGCGTCCTTGTCCAGTTTATCTTAAGCATCCCACTTCGTCTTACAGTGATTTGCCTTTTTTTTTCAATGGCATCCTGGAGACGGCTCCATTCCGTGTGGATCTCGTGTTCGTGCAGATCGTCCTCAAATTTCATATGAGTCGTTTAGGAGGTCTCTGTAACCCATATGAATAAGAGGGAAGGTGTGCTGTTTTTGTAGTGTCGCTTTGAAAAAAAATCAGGTAGACCAGTTTAGGATTCCGGTGGAAAGAGGTGCTGCAGAACCTGCCACATCCTTGCTTTGCAATTCTTTCCGCAAACTCTTGATGCCCTTGGACACCAGATCCCGCGCGGTTTGATATTCTATACCCATTACATTCACAATCTGGTCGTAACTCAATTCCTGGCCGTATCGGAGGTAAATCGCTTCCCGGCGTCGATGGGGCAACTTATTAAAGGCTTCTTTGAATCGGCTATCGAACAGGAGCTGGGATTCCCTGATAACGAATTGGTCTTCCACCGAAGCTTGTTTGACTTCCGGGATATCGTCATTGGACAACCTGCTTGCCTGCGCGACTTGTATAATCCGTCTCCGGAAAGCTACCAAGAGATAGTATTTAACCTGTTTTACCGAAGGCAGACGCTCCCTTCGCTCCCAAAGGTCGAGGAACATTTCATGCAGACAATCCATGACCACTTCTTTATCTGCAAAAATGGTGAAGCCGTAGTTGTAGAGTGGACGATAATACCGGTGATACAGATTCCCAAACGCCTCCATATCACCCGTTCTGAATGCGTCCCACAATTGGTCAGCCGTATCCATGCACCCAATATGTCCAATTAGAGGACACCTGCCATCCTGTGCTGTCCTGCTTAAATACCTATACTATAGGGTTTTCGGTATTTCTTTCCAAGCAATTTATTGGCGGCGCGGTTATTGGAACGCTCTTTAACGGGATCCCATTCCAGCGGGGTACCTAGCTTGTAGGCGATATTGGCCACGTTGCAGATCGAGGCAGACCGATGCCCTATTTCCACATCGCAAACCGGCAGCTCCCGCGTTTTGATACACTGCAACCAATCCTGATAGTGATTATCGCTTTTATACAGGCGCGTTTCCGTTGGCTTAATGGTCTGGGAGGCGATGGACGCCGGATTGGTTTCCAGAAAGGACCGACTAACCTGAAGCTGCCCTTCGGTGCCGTTGAACTCGACCGCCCAGCCCCGATCGAAATCTTCGTGGGTCATGACGACCCCGTTTTCATAGTGAAATTGCATCCCCCGCTTGGCGTTCCGATCCGGGGGCGGCACAAATGCCACCGGCCCTGAATGATCCATCTGAAGAGCCCACTGGACAATGTCAAACATGTGCGCCCCCCAATCCGAAAGAATCCCCCCGCCGTATTCTTCGTAATACCGCCACATGGGGAAACCATCGAACGATGGCGGAGGAGCCATAACCGCGTTAAAGGGACGGGCAGGCGCCGGACCCAGCCAGGCGTCCCAGTCCAAACCTTCCGGACCGGGTTCGGCGGGAAGGTCGCAGGGAACAGCAGGGTCCCCGACATTCACCCTGACCGATTGAACTTCCCCAATGTATCCGTTCACCACCAGCTCGCATGCATGCCGGAATCGTTCCCAGGAGCGTTGCATGCTGCCGGTCTGCAGGATCCGCCCGTGTTTGCGGGCTGCATTGGCCATGGCCCTTCCCTCTTGGACCGTATGCGATAAAGGTTTCTCACAAAACACGTCTTTTCCCGATTCCATGGCCGCAATGGCCGGGATGGCATGCCAGTGATCGGGAGTCACAATGACGACCGCATCCACTTTTTCCAGTAATTCGTGATAGTCCGTGTGAGCGGTTGTCGCGTTGTAGGAGGGCCTGCCAAGCTTTTCCGCATACCGCGCATTCAATTGCTTTACAAAACGATCCAGTTTTTGCCGATACACGTCGCAGGCGGCGGTCACCCGGCATTCATCCAGTTTCAAAAATTGTCCGGCAAGGCCATGGCTTTGCTTGCCGGTACCGATTATTCCCAAGGTTATCTGATCGTTGGGTGCGGTGAAGCCCTTGCCGAGCACGTGTCGGGGAACGATCGAAAACAGGGTGGCCGAAGCCAGCGTGGATTGCAGGAACGTCCTTCTTTTCATTCTACCGGAGGTTTAGGTTTTTATTGCATAAATCTTAAAAGAGACCCAGATGCATGGCAGCCCCCAAGGCTGTACCCTCGTGAAACCCAAGCGATTCAATGGACAGTCCGGGAAACTCCCGCCGCAGCATGGCGATGAACAGAGGGTTTTTACTGAAACCGCCATCTATATACAGTGTCTGGTGTTTCCCGTCGGTGCCGGCCGCCAGGCGGACTGCCCGCGCCTGCTTCTTTACCAGCGCCCGCATAAGGGTGGCGTACGCATGCCTGAACTCTTTAAACCGGCGCATATCCCATTGCTCGAAATCCTCGTCCAGTCCGTTGAGTTCCAAGGTGCTCCATTTTTCGACTTCTTCCCGGTCCCAGCCTATTATTTTGATTGCCGCGGGATGAAAGATGCTTTCCAGGCGCTTGAGCATTTCATCGTGATAATGTCCCAGGAAAAAGCGGGAAGCACGAACCGTCCCCCCCTGGGGAGTCATGAAATTCAGGCAATCCGCACGGAGCAGTTCCGGACTCAGCGCTTCGCGGGCATAGGGGTTGAGTGTAATACCCCAGGTACCGGTAGACAGCAGCATAAATGAGCTGGTTGCCCGCTTCCGATAGGGAATAAGCGCGGAAGAACTATCGTGCAGACCGGTTCCAATGGGCAGGTAATCGCCGCGGAACGGAATGGCGCCATTGAAGGGATCGGTCACCAGCGGGGGAAACAGCACATCCAGCTTCTCTTCCCTGACCCACCGGTGGTACTGGCCGGCGCTGAAATCCCATAAGCCCGTGTGGCAGCCCACGCTGGTATACTCCGAGCAAAGCTCCCCGCCAAGCAAATAGGAAAAATACTGCGGAAGGTGAAGCGAATACCTGATCTTCCTGAAAAGTTCCGGCCGCATGTATTTCAGCCAATAGAGCTGAAGTCCGGAATTCAGCATACCCAGCGGAGGGGAAGCGGTTTCGGTCGAAAACCGGATCTCATCCCCGTACTTGGCCCGAAACTCCGCAAGCAGCTTTTCAGGAAAAGGCTTGAGGTAATTATAGAGCCGGCCAAGGGGCTTTCCCTTTTCGTCCAGGTGCACAAAACTTGCACCGTAGGTTGTGAAGTTAAGCGCCCGGATGTCAAAACGGCGGTCGTCTTCCAGCTTCTTCCAGGTAGCCTGTACCCAATCGCTCACCTCCGCCAGATTTTCACAGGGGAAGCCGTCTTCGTCCGTGATTTCGTCAAATTGCCGGGAAAAAGAGTGTACCACCTGGTATTGCTCGTCGAAAAGCAATACTTTTTTATTCGTTTTACCTATATCAAATACTGCAATACAAGGAATCATCGTGAATTAGCTACAATCCGGTGGCTTGCGACGACATGCCCCGTTCTTCAATCAGCCGCCGGCGGATGTTCAATTCCCGGAACAGCCCAATGGGGTCCAACGCGCCGCCCGACCGCAGCATGGCTTCTCTCACAAGCGGCCGGACATCGGTCCGGAACGCATCCTGAAGAAGCTGTTGTGCCCCCACCGCGTCGTTCTCCTGTTGGGCGACGGCCAGCGCCTCCCGGTCAATGAGCAGCGCCTGCGCGTAGGCGATCAGGATCGCTTCGACCGATTGCAGAAGATCTTCCAGCGGATCTTTCACATTATGGCTGGCGTCGATCATCCACGCATACGCATTGCTATCGCCTCCGGCAAGCCGGATTCCATCCACCAATTCGTTAAAGATAAGAAAAAGCAGATAAGGCCGGATGCTTCCCACGGTAAGGTCGTCGTCGCCGTACCGGGAATCATTGAAATGAAAACCGCCCAGTTTTCTTTCGTTGATCAAAATGCCTACGATCTGTTCCAGATTGGTATTGGGCAGGTGATGTCCCAGATCAACCAATACGTTGGCCTTTTCGCCCAATTTGGTGCAGAACAGGTGAGACGTTCCCCAGTCCTGGATTACGGTCGAATAAAAGTTGGGTTCATACGGTTTATATTCCACCAGAAACTGCCAGTCTTCGGGCAGGGCTTCGTAAATTGCCTGGAGGCTTTCCAGCGTCCGGTTGAATGCCCCTGCGAAATTCTGCTGCCCAGGGAAACAGGATCCATCGGAAAGCCACAGGGAAAGCGCTTTGGAACCCAAAGCCATTCCGTGCCGGATCACTTCAAGGTTATGTTCCACCGCCTGACGCCGGACAGCGGGGGCGGTATGACTGAGTGACCCGAACTTATAGGAAAGTTCCTGACCGGGCTGATCCTGAAACGTATTTGAGTTTACGGCATCGAACCGGATCCCGAACGCAGCTGCCTGATTTCGGATCCTGGCCGCGTCTTCTGGAATATCCCAGGGGATATGCAGGGATATCCGTCCGCTGCTTCGGTTCAGTGCATGCAACAGTCCGATGTCTTCGATCTTCTGCTCCAAGTTGCCCGGTTCGCCTCCTCCGGGGAATCGACCGAAACGGGTTCCGCCCGTTCCGAGGGCCCAGCTTGGAATCGCTACCTGAAAATCCTGTAACCGGTTGATTAGTACCTGTGTCCGGATTCCCTTATCGGAAAGCTCTTCTTCCAGCCGGGCTAGCTGTCGTGCATGTTTTACCCGGAACCGCTCATTGAAAGCGTCCAGCGCGTCTTTCTCGATGATCATCCCGCAAAGCCCTTTTATCTGACGAAGGTGGCAGGAATCCCACCGTCCACATTCAATACGTTGCCCGTACTCTTCTTCAAAAGCCCGCTGACAAATGCGAATACCGCCCCGGCAATGTCCGCGGCAGAAATCGTCTCATTCAGGATGGTTCGCTTGGCATAGTAGGCCGGCAGTTCGTCAACGGTGATCCCGTACGCTTTGGCCCGGCCTTCCGCCCAGCCGCTTTCCCAGATTTTGCTGCCTTCGATTACGGCGTCGGGATTGACTACGTTGACACGCACCTTGTCCGGGCCCAGTTCGGCGGCAAGCAAACGGGACATATGCAGTTGGGCCGCTTTGGCGGACCCGTAACCCACGTTATTGGGTCCGGACATGAGGGCGTTCTTGCTGGCAATATTAACAATATCGCCACCCATCTGCTGCTGCTTTAAAATGGCGGCCCCTTCTCTTGATACCAGGAATTGTCCTTTCACAAGCACGTCGTACAGGATATCCCAGTCTTTCTCGGTCGTTTCCAGGAGGGATTTCGAAATGGATAATCCGGCGCAATTGACCAGGATATCCACTCCACCGTATTGCAGTTTGGTGATCTTGAGTGCTTCAGCCACTTTCTCGGCGCTGGTTACATCGGCGGGCGCAATGGCCGTCACATCCTTGCTGAATAGTGCATCAAATTCGGCTTTGGTATCGACCAACGCATTCTCGTCAATGTCTGACAACACCACGCAGGCGCCTTCGGCCAGAAAGCGTTGGGCAATGGCCTTCCCGATCCCGCCCGATCCGCCGGTTACAAAGGCTACCTTTCTGGAAAGCGGCTTTTCCTGGGGCATCCGCTGCAATTTCGCTTCTTCCAGCAGCCAGTATTCAATATCAAAGGCTTCCTGTTCGGGCAGGGAGACGTAAGAGGAAACCGCCTCGGCTCCCTTCATCACGTTGATCGCGTGGATGTAAAACTCAGCCGAAACGCGGGTAGTCTGCTTGTCTTTGGCAAAGGCAAACATTCCCACTCCGGGATACAGAATGATTACCGGATTGGGATCCCGGACCGCGGGGCTGTTATCCCGCTTGCAGCGGTCGTAATAGGCTTGGTAATCTTTTCGGTACGCCTCAAACTGCGGACGCAGGTGATTGACTATTTCTTCGGGCGAGGCCTCCAGTTTCTCCAGAGGCAGATCCAGGACAAGCGGTCGGATCTTGGTCCGCAGGAAATGGTCGGGACAACTGGTACCCATGGGCGCCAGGCGCTCCAGGTCATGGCTGCCGATGAATTCGAGCACGCGGGGATCGTCGGTGAAATGACCGATCATGGCGCGTTGTTCGGAAGCAAGCCCACGCAGGTACGGGATTAAGCGGGCGGCCACGTCCCGCCGCTTGCCTTCTTCCAGGGCGGCCACCTTTTGCCCCCCGAAGACAGGTCGTTTCTTACCATAGTGTTCTTCCAGGTAAACAGCCGCCTTTTCGATGGTTTCCAGCGTGTTCAAATAGGATTCGTAGGCGGTGTCTCCCCAGGTGAACAAACCGTGTCCCCCGAGCATGATGCCGCGAATACCCGGATTGTCCCGGACCGCCTGTTCCATCTGAAGCCCCAGGTCGAAGCCCGGACGCTGCCAGGGAACCCAGGCCAGCTCCCCGCCAAAAAGTTCGCGGGTAATGGCCTCGCCGTCTTTTGAGGCACAAATGGCAATGATGGCGTCGGGGTGAAGGTGATCCACGTGCTTGAAGGGCAGGAAGGCGTGCAGGGGGGTGTCAATGGAAGGCGCCTTCGAATCCAGGTCATATATGCAATGGTTGAACAATCCCACCATTTCGTCTTCAAATTCAATGCCCCGGTACCTCTTTTTAAGGTCGTGCAACCGGTCCAAATAAAGGCCGGCCAGCCCGTTCCGTTTGAGCGTCCCGAGGTCGCCGCCGGAACCTTTTACCCAGAGTACATCCACTTCGTTTCCGGTCAGCGGATCGATCTCCCGGGTTTTACAGCTTGTATTTCCGCCGGCGTAATTCGTAAGCCGAAGATCGGCCCCCAATAAATTGGAGCGGTAGAGCAACAGGCCGATTTCGTCATTTTCCAAAGCCTTCGCTTTGTTTTCATCCCATAGGTAGCTTACGTGTTTAAACTTTGTATCCATTGTAAAACATGATTTTAATAAGTCAGGGAATTGCCGTATCCAACGATCACCACCGATAGAATGATCACGACAATTCCGGTTAATATCGTGTTGAATGTTTTTCTGCTAACCCCCGCCCATTCTTTCAGAGCCATTCCCCATAAGTTGGATGCCAGGATGATAAAGGCCATATGCAGTATCCAGGAACTGGCTCCGTTCCCCAATTTGCTTTCCCCCATTCCGTAAAAGAAAAACTGAAGAAACCAGGTCGTGCCGGCCAGCGCGGAAAACAGGTAGTTTCTTGCGAGCGGCGCGTTTGGGTTTACATAGTCCCGGAATGTTCTGTTTCGCGCATTCAGCATGAGACACCAAATCAGGTTGGTGGTGAGGCCTCCCCATAAAATAATCACAAAACTCACGTTATTCCGGAACAGGGGGTTGGCTCCGGCCAGTTCCGCCGCCTGGGCCAGGGGTTTACCCGCTTCGATCCCGTAATTGAAACAGGCGCTGAGGATCCCTGATACGATGGCTACTACCAGCCCTTTTCTTACCGAAAACTCGTTCCCCTGCCGCCTGTGCTGAGGGCTGTCCAGTTCTCTTTCCTTGCGGACCCCCGCTTTTCCGCATAGGTAAATCCCCAGCAAACAAACCGCCACACCGGCCAGCACCCATCTGCCCCCCACGTGATGGAGCATGGCCGAAAACGTACCCTCGGTTTCTGTGGTAAATACATCGCGGTAAATCGGCGGAAGAAGGGCTCCGAAGGCGGAAGTAAAACCCAGTGCCACCGATTGGCCCAGCGATACCCCCAGGTAGCGTATGCCCAAACCAAAGGTAAGGCCCCCGATCCCCCAGAGGAAGCCCATGGCGTAGGTCCAGAAAACCACCCCGTCCGGGGAACTTCCGATGATTGCCATTAACCCGGGAACGGTTAACCAGGCTGCAATAAAAGGAACGATCATCCAGGAAAACAGTCCGCCCACGATCCAGAAGCTTTCCCACGCCCAGTTTCTGACCTTTTTAAAAGGTATGTAGAAACTACCGGATGCAAAACCTCCGATGGCATGAAAAATAACTCCTAAAACTGCTCCCATATACTACTGGTAATTCTCAAGGTGTAATGTTAAGAAGGAATCGGATGAAAACTATCCTGTTCTGTCCTGTGAACAGCGCTTGTTACCCTCCATTCTTTAGCCCGCGAAGGTAGGCGATCAGGTTGAGCAATTGGTTCTTTCCCATTGCTTCACCCAGTCCGGAAGGCATCAGGGAGTGTCCGTATGGTTTTCTGGATCTGACCTCGGAACGCGCTATCTGATGGGTCTGCCCTCCGATGACGCGTAATGAAATTCCGCTTTCGGTTTCGCCCGTCAGATAACCGGTCAGCGT
>Ga0079224_100008372_pt1 | contig 14006 bp, 14 predicted proteins | sample Stecom2015_FD_80414 | JGI IMG/M metagenome (GOLD analysis project Ga0079224, IMG submission 80414) | Agricultural soil microbial communities from Utah to study Nitrogen management - Steer compost 2015 | ecosystem: Environmental > Terrestrial > Soil > Agricultural land | place: USA: Utah... | reverse complement strand
CCTGGTCAACGCCGACCCGCGCGACCCGGTCGACGTGGAGTTGACGGTCCGTGGTGGCGGTGTCCGCGATGCGGAGCTGGTCACCCTCGCCGCGGACGACCCGCACGCGCACAACACCTTCGACGAGCCGGACCGGGTCACCCCGGACGGCGCGAAGCCGATCGAGGGCGAGGGGCTGATCCGGGTCACGCTCCCGGCCGGCAGCGTGAACCGGATCACCGCCCGCCGCGCGGGCTGACCCGGCCGGGCAGGCCGTGCCCTGAGCCTGGCGCAGGGCTTCGGGCCCGCGGGTCTCCTCGGGCTCTCGACCGGATCGGCCCGCGGCGAGGCGGAGAGGCTCAGTGTCCCTCGGCTCCCACGCCGGCGATCTCGTTCGGTACCTCGGGCAGCTCGACCGAGTCGACCACCTTGCCCTCGGGCAGGTAGACCACGTGCACGGTCGAGGTGGCCGGCTCGGTCACCCAGGCCGTGTTCCCCTCGACCAGCAGGGTCGGTCGCGGGTCCTGCCACTGCCGCGGTTCGCGCCACGGTCGGGTGATCTCGATCCGGTCGGTGATCTTGCCGGTGTCCGGATCGATCACGTGCAGCCGCCCGTCGGTGCCGAGCACCAGGGCCTCGCCGTCCGGTCCGCGGCCGAGGGACCGGAAGCTGTAGCTGGTGCCGAGCTCGACCAGCCGGAGCTTCCGCGCCGTGGTGTCGATCAGGCTGACCCGGGTCGGCTCCTCGAGCTCCGCCTCGGGATCGACCTTGTAGTCGCCGAGCACCACGTCGGACCGCGGAGAGCCGGCCTGGTTGCCGATCCGCCCGTAGCCGTCCGGGCTGTCGATCTTGACGAACTCGCCGTCCTGCCAGAGCAGCACGCCGTCGGTGCAGCCGGCCAGCACCGTCCCGTCGGCCGTGGTCGCCTCGCCGTGTAGGTCCGGGCAGTCCTCGCTGGCGGCGATCACGGTGCCGTCGGCGTCGACGACCTGGGCGCCGGTTCGCCCGCCCTCGGTACCGACGCTGACGAACAGGCTGCCGTCCGGGAGCGGGACGGCCACGCCGTGGTGCGGTGCCGCTGCCGTGTAGGTCGGCTGCCCCGGCGGGCCGGCGGTGATCGACTTCGGGTCGAGAACCTGGACGGTGCCGGCGCCGTCGCTGAACAGCGCGACCTTGCCGGCGTGCCGGACCACGTGGCCGGGGTGCGGGGCGGGATAGCTGACCGGGGTGAGGGCGGGCTCGCCGGCGAACCAGTGGTTGTGATCACCGTGCCCCTGCACCTCGACGCCGGTGTCCAGTACCCGGAAGCCCTCGCTGGTCGAGATCAGCAGGTGTCGCTGGTCGCCGGCCGGGTTCAGCCGGAGGAATCCGGGCAGTTTCAGGTCGCCGACCGGTTCCAGGGTGTCGCGGTCGAGCACCAGGATCCCGCCGTTGTAGCTGACCGAGATCCGCGGGCCGCTGACCTCGGTCCGTTCCGCCGGCCGTTCCGCCCCCGGCCTGGCGTCGGTGCCGCACGCTCCGGCCAGCAGCGCCGTGATCGCGGCCGCGGTCACCAGTCCGCCTCGAAGGCGCCTCATCCCAACCTCCTGCTAATGAAAATCATTGTCATGTATGGGAGCGTAACCGACTCGCCCGGACTTGTCGAAGCTCCGTCGAGCCCTGAGTCCTGCCGAAGAGACGCTCCCTGCCACGTCGTCGCACCCAGAGCCGGTCGGAGGGTCGCCCCGTCATTCGTGCCCTGAGCCTGTCGGAGGGCGGTGGCGTGAGACCGGGTCGTACCTCTGACCGGACGGCGCCCTTCGGCGGGCTCGGGTCACGGCGGGCTCGGGTCACGACGGGCTCGGGGCACGACGGGCTCGGGGCACAACGGGCTCAGGGGTGCGTCGGACTCGGGGGCACATCAGGAGTTGATCACCGAACCGATGCGGACCCGGGCGATGCCGGGCCCGGGAGACCTGCTGCCGGAGAGGTCGACGTGGATCGGGTGGGCACGCCGCGGGCGTCCGGAAGGCCTCGTCGAGACCGAGGGGGCGGTAGCAGGCCGCGGCCCGCTCGACGACGGACCGGACAGCACGATCTGCGGGCTGCGCAACGTCCTCACCCGCCGATCACCACAGCTGGGGGCGGCGCGGCCGGGCGGCCCGTGGCAGGCTGGCGCCATGAGTTCTTTCCAGGAGGAAGTGCCGGAGCAGTCCGAGCAGCTTGATCAACTGCAGCCCGAGGAGACGCTGGACGATCGCGGGGTCGACGACGTCCTGGACGAGGGCTACTCCCCGCCGGAGCGCTGGCGGTCCACCGAGGACGCATCCGGCCTGGACGACCGGCTCGCCGCCGAGGAGTCCGAGTCCGGCGACGGTGACGGCGGCGAGTACCTCGACGACGGAGAGGTCGGTGACCGGCGGGCCGGTCGCCTGGTCGATCCCAACGGCGGCATCGGCGAGGACGTGGAGTCGGAGCTGATCGGGGAGGACGTCGGCATCGACGGCGCCGGCGCCAGCGCCGAGGAGGCCGCCGTGCACGTGGTGCCCGACGAGCCGTACGACGAGGGCTGACCCCGCAACCTCCGCCGAGGGGTCGGTCCCGCCGTCGCTCGCGCGGCGCGGCCGGACCGACCCCTCGGTGGGGCCGGCGCGGGGGGTCAGTTCCGGGTGGTCAGGGTGGACCGCGCCGAGCTGGCCGGGCGGGCCCGACGCGGGACGACCAGCAGGCTCAGCACGAGGGTGCCCAGCCCGGCGGCGAGGGTGCTGCGCAGCAGGGCGTCGGGGTCGGTGATCGAGGTTCCGAAGCCGATCAGCCCGACCACCACGAGCACGGCGGCCAGCACGGCGACCGTGCCGCGGACCAGCTCTGACGAACCCGCCATTCCACAAGCATGCACTATATTTTTCGGCATGCCAAACTTTTCCGTCCGGGGTGCCGTACTGGTGGTCATCGCGCTGGCGACGATCACCGCGGGCTGCCGCCCGGCCCCGGCACCGGACGACTCGGCCGAGCCCCTGGTGCTGACCACGTTCACGGTGATCGCGGACATGGCCCGGCAGGTCGGCGGCGAGCATGTCCGGGTCGAGTCGATCGTCAAGCCGGGGGCAGAGATCCACGGCTACGACCCGACCCCGAGCGACCTGCGCCGGGTCGCCGACGCCGACCTGGTGCTGAACAACGGGTTCGGCCTGGAGAGGTGGTTCGAGCGGTTCATGACCGGCGTCGACGCGCCCCGGGTCACCCTGGCCGAGGGCGTGCAGCCGATCCCGATCCGATCCGGCGACCACACCGGCGAGCCCAACCCGCACGCCTGGATGTCGCCCGACGCCGCGCTGAGCTACGTCGACACCATCGAACGGGCGCTGTCGGACCTGGTCCCGGAACACGCGGCGGACTTCGCCGCGGCCGCCGACGCGTACCGAGAGAAGATCGAACGGCTCGACGCCGAGCTGACCGCGACCCTGGCCGAGGTTCCGGCCGCGTCCCGCGCCCTGGTCACCTGCGAGGGTGCGTTCTCCTACCTGGCCCGGGACGCCGGGTTGACCGAGCGCTATCTCTGGCCGGTCAACGCCGAGTCCGACCCCACCCCGCAGGACGTGGCCGCGGTGGTCGACTTCGTCAGCCGGCAACGGGTCCCGGCGGTGTTCTGCGAGTCGACCGTCTCCGACGCGGCCCAGCGGCAGGTGGCGGCCCAGTCCGGGGCGCGGTTCGGCGGCGTGCTCTACGTCGACTCGCTGTCCGAGCCCGACGGGCCGGTCCCGACCTACCTCGACCTGCTCCGGCACGACCTGACCACCATCGCCGAGGGGCTGGGCCGGCCGGCCCGCGGCGGTGCTGCCGGCGAGGTCCGCCGGTGAACGGGCAGCCGGCGCTGCGGGTGACGGGGCTCGGCGTCGCCTACGACCGGGTGCCGGCGGTCGACGGCGCCGAGCTGGAGCTGGCGGCGGGCCGGGTGTACGGGCTGGTCGGCGCCAACGGCTCGGGCAAGTCCTCCTTCTTCGGGGCGGTGATGGGCCGACTGCCGCTCGCCTCCGGCACGGTGGAGATCTTCGGGCTGACCGGACGGGCCGCCCGGGCCCGGTCCCTGGTCGCGTTCCTGCCGCAGGCCGACGACCTGGCCGCCGACCTGCCGTGGAGCGTCGAGGAGGTGGTGGCGACCGGCCGGTACGGGCGGCTCGGCCCGACCCGGCGGCTGCGGCCGGCGGACCGGGCGGCGGTGGCGGAGGCGCTGCGCCGGGTCGGCCTGCCCGAGCTGGCCCGACGCCCGATCGGCGAGCTGTCCGGCGGCCAGCGCAAACGGGTGCTGATCGCCCGGGCGATCGCCCAGGAGGCGCGGCTGATCATCCTGGACGAGCCGTTCGCCGGCGTCGACGAGGCGGCGACGGCGGCGATCAGCGGGGTGCTCCGCGAGCTCGGTGACACCGGGGTGACCGTGCTGCTGGCCAGTCACGACCTGGACGGCCTGGTCGGGCTGTGCGACGAGGTGCTGCTCTGGGCCCGGCGGGTGGTCCGCCGCGGCGACCCGGCGGAGATGATCAGGCCGGAGGCGCTGCTGGACGTGTTCGGCCTCTCGGTCCGGGAGGACCGGCGATGAGCCCGGTCGACTGGCTGCTCGCGCCGCTGGGCTACGACTTCATGCTGCACGCCCTGATCACCACGGTGGTGGCGAGCATCGTCTGCGCGCTGCTGAGCTGCTGGCTGATCATGGCCGGCTGGTCGCTGCTGGGGGACGCGGTGTCGCACGCGGTGCTGCCCGGCGTGGTGCTGGCCTACATCGGCGGCTTCCCGTACGTGATCGGTGCGTTGGTCTTCGGGCTGGGCGCGGTGGTGTTGATCGGCGTGGTCCGGCAACGCACCCGGGTCCGCGAGGACGCGGCGATCGGGATCGTGTTCACCACTTTGTTCGCGATCGGCATGGTGCTGATCTCGGTCACCCCGAGCCAGACCGACCTGAACCACATCCTGTTCGGCAGCGTGCTCGGGCTCGGCCTCGTCGACGTGGTCCAGGTCGGAGCGGTCGCCCTGGTCGCGGCCGGCTGGATGATCGCCAAGCGCCGCGACCTGACCCTGTACGTCTTCGACCCCGGGCACGCCCAGACCATCGGGCTGCGGCCGGGCCGGATGCGCTGGTCGCTGCTGATCGTGTTGGCGCTGACCGTGGTGGTCGCCATCCAGGCGGTCGGCGTGATCATGGTCGTGGCGATGTTGATCACTCCCGGCGCGGCCGCGTTCTGCCTCACCCGCCGGTTCGGCACCATGCTGGTGCTGGCGCCGCTGATCGCCACCGGGTGTGCCCTGGTCGGCCTGTACGTGAGCTACTACCTGGACACCTCGCCCGGCGGATCGGTCGTGGTCTGCCAGGGTGTCGCGTTCGCGCTGGCGGCGGTGGCCGGCGGGCTGCGCCGCCGGCCGGCGAGCCGACCGGGCGCCGCGGTCACCGCACTAGACTGACGCAGATGACCGTCGCCGACCTCTCGCTGATGGCGCAGGACTACCTGAAGCTGATCTGGAAGTGCCAGGAGTGGTCCGACGACCCGGTCAGCACGAACGCGCTGGCCGGGAGGCTCGGCGTCTCCGCCTCGACAGTCTCCGGCAACATCAAGAAGCTCGCCTCGCAGGGTCTGATCGACCACACCCCGTACGGAGCGATCCAGCTCAGCCACGACGGCCACGCGGCCGCCGTGCAGATGGTCCGCCGGCACCGGCTGCTGGAGACCTACCTGGTGGTCCGGCTGGGATACGGCTGGGACGAGGTGCACGACGAGGCCGAGAACCTCGAGCACTCGGTGTCGCAGAAGTTCATCGACCGGATCGACGCGGACCTGGGCCACCCGTCCCGGGACCCGCACGGTGACCCGATCCCGGACGCCGCCGGCGAGGTGGTCCGCCCGGCGGCCCGGCAGCTGTCCGACGTCGAGCCGGGGGACTGCGGCTACATCGCCCGGATCCTGGACGACGACGCGGAGCTGCTCCGCTACCTGGACGAGCAGCGGCTGGTGCTGGACACCCACGTCACCGTGGACGAGCACCGCCGGTTCGCCGGGTCGCTCGCCATCACCCGGTCGCTGGTCGGGGAGGAGCCCCGGCGGCTCGACCTCGGGCTGGCCGCGGCCGAGTCGATCTGGCTGACCACGACCCCGCACCAGCACCGGGTCGCCGCCGGCACCGCGCCGGAATGAGGAATCTCTTGGGCTGACGCCGCGACCTTTATTAGGATGGCTGAATCTATTCGAACCGAGTGAGGACAACCCCTGAGTAGTCACGATCAGCCGGCCACGCTGGCCGCTGCGGGAACCATCGCCTCGGCCAACGGCGCCGGCACGCGCCGGATCACCATCCCGAACTCGATCGAGATGGTCAACATCCTCGGCTCGGCGGACGAGTTCCTCCGCATCCTGGAGCGCGAGCTGGAGGCCCAGATCCACGTCCGGGGCAACGAGATCACGCTGACCGGCCCGCCGGGCGCGGTCACCCTCGCCGTGGAGGTGTTCACCGAGCTGGTCGCCGTGCTGCGGACCGGTCAGGGCCTCACCGCCGACGCCGTGGAGCGGATCTGCTCGATGCTCGCCGCCCGGGAGGAGGACGCCCGGCCGGCCGAGGTGCTGACCCAGAACATCCTCTCCTCGCGCGGCAAGACGATCCGGCCCAAGACGCTGAACCAGAAGCGCTACGTGGACGCGATCGACGAACACACCGTGATCTTCGGGATCGGGCCGGCCGGCACCGGCAAGACCTACCTGGCCGTGGCCAAGGCGGTCCAGGCGCTGCAGAGCAAGCAGGTGAACCGGATCATCCTGACCCGGCCGGCGGTCGAGGCCGGCGAGCACCTGGGCTACCTGCCCGGCACGCTGAACGAGAAGATCGATCCGTACCTGCGTCCGCTCTACGACGCGCTGCACGACATGATCGACCCCGACTCGATCCCGCGGCTGCTGACCGCGGGCACGATCGAGGTCGCCCCGCTGGCGTACATGCGCGGCCGGACGCTGAACGACGCGTTCATCATCCTGGACGAGGCGCAGAACACCTCGATGGAACAGATGAAGATGTTCCTGACCCGGCTCGGCTTCGGATCCAAGATGGTGGTCACCGGCGACGTCACCCAGATCGACCTGCCCGGCGGGACCCGGAGCGGGCTGAAGGCGGTCCAGGACGTCCTGGACGACGTCGACGACATCGCGTTCCGGGTGCTGACCAACCACGACGTGGTGCGGCACAAGCTGGTCGGCCGGATCGTCGCCGCCTACGACCGGTTCGAGGCCACCCAGCCACCCGCCGCGCAGTCGCGCGGCCGACGATGAGCGAGACCGGACGATGACGATCGACATCAGCAACGAGTCCGGATTGGAGGCCGACAGTACCGGCCTGGTCCGGCTCGCCCGTTACGCGCTGGACCAGCTGCGGATCCACCCGCAGGCCGAGCTGTCGATCCTGCTGGTCGACACCGACGCGATGAGCGCGTACCACCGCAAGTACATGGGTGAGGACGGCCCGACCGACGTGTTGTCGTTCCCGATGGACGAGCTTCGTCCGCCGGCCGATGACGAGGAGCCACCGGAGGGCCTGCTCGGCGACATCGTGCTCTGCCCCGAGGTGACCAGCCGACAGGCCGCCGAGCACGGCCGGACGCCGGAGGCCGAGGCCGAGTACCTGCTGGTGCACGGACTGCTGCACCTGCTCGGCTACGACCACGCCACACCGGCCGAGAAGGCCGAGATGTTCGGTCTCAAGGACAAGATCCTGGCCGGGTGGGCCGAGGCCCGGCAGCGGAGCTGATTCACCGTGTCGCAGTACCTGCTCCAGCTCGGCATCGCGCTGCTGCTGGCGATCCTGGCCGGGCTGATGGCCGCCGCGGAGGCGGCGCTGGCCTCGTTCTCCCGCAGCCGGGCCGAGAAGCTGGTCGCCGACGGCCGGTCCGGCGCGGACCGGGTGCGCCGGATCGTCGAGGACCCGCCGCGCTACCTGAACACCGCGCTGTTCCTGCGGATCGCGTTCGAGATCACCGCGATCGTCCTGGTCTCCCTGGTCGTCTTCGGCGTCTTCGGGCTGACCTGGCAGGGCGTGCTGATCGCCGCCGGCTCGATGATCATCATCTCCTACGTGCTCTGGGGCGTCGCGCCGCGGACGCTGGGCCGGCAGCACTACGACCGGGTGGCGTGCCTGTTCGCCGGGCCGCTGGTCCTGCTGACCCGGGTGCTCGGCCCGCTGTCCCAGCTGCTGATCATCATCGGCAACGCGCTCACCCCGGGCAAGGGTTTCTCCGAGGGCCCGTTCTCGACCGAGGCCGAGCTGCGCGAGCTGGTCGACCTGGCCGAGGCGAGCGAGGTGATCGAGTCCGGCGAGCGGCGGATGATCCACTCCGTGTTCGAGCTGGGCGACACGATCGTCCGCGAGGTGATGGTGCCGCGGACCGACATGGTCTTCATCGAGAGCACCAAGACGCTGCGCCAGGCGATGTCGCTGGCGCTGCGCTCGGGCTTCAGCCGGATCCCGGTCACCGGTGACGGCGGTCTGGACGACGTGGTCGGCGTGCTCTACCTCAAGGACGTGGTGAAGCGGGTCTACGACAACCCGAAGGCCGAGTCGACCGAGCGGGTCGCCTCGCTGATGCGGCAGCCGGTCTGGTGCCCGGACTCCAAGCCGGTGGACGAACTGCTGCGCGAGATGCAGCTGAAGCGGAGCCATCTGGTGATCGTGGTGGACGAGTTCGGTGGCACCGCCGGGATGGCGACGATCGAGGACATCCTGGAGGAGATCGTCGGCGAGATCACCGACGAGTACGACGAGGAGAACCACGACGTCGCCGCGCTCAGCGACGGGCGGTACCGGGTGTCGTCCCGGCTGGGCGTCGACCAGCTCGGCGAACTGTTCGAGCTGGAGCTGGACGAGGAGGACGTCGACACGGTCGGTGGCTTGATGGCCAAGCTGCTGAACAAGGTGCCGATCGTCGGCTCGACCGTGACCTACCACGGGCTGGAGCTGGTCGCCGACCGCTCCACCGGCCGGCGCAACCGGATCGGTACGGTGGTGGTCCGGCGGCTCGAGGAGGAGCCGGACCGGACCGAGGAAACCCAGACCGACGACTCCACCGCGAAGGCGAACTGATCATGAACACCCAGCCGGCCTCCACCGACCCCGGCGCCGAGCTCGGCAACCCGGAGGACGTCAAGATCATCAAGCTGGCCCGGGCGGCGCGGGCCCGGACCGGCGCGGCCGAGGCCGCCTGCGTCCGGGACACCGACGGCCGGACCTATGCCGCGACGAACGTCGCGCTGCCGCACCTGACCCTGTCCGCGGCTGCCGTCGCCGTCGCCATGGCGGTCTCCTCGGGCGCGACCGGACTGGAGGCCGTGGCGCTGGTCGGCGAGGCACCGCTGACCGAGGCCGATCGGGCCGTGATCGCCGACCTCGGCGGCGCGGAGATCACGCTGCTCCAGGCCGACCCGAGCGGAGCGCTCCGTGGCTGAGCCGACCCCGCCGGCCGCGCCGCCGGAGGGCTTCCGGTCCGGCTTCGCCTGCTTCGTCGGCCGGCCGAACGCCGGGAAGTCCACCCTGACCAACGCGCTGGTCGGCAGCAAGATCGCGATCGCCTCGTCGAAGCCGCAGACCACCCGGCACGCGATCCGTGGCATCGTGCACCGGCCGGACGCGCAGCTGATCCTGATCGACACCCCCGGCCTGCACAAGCCGCGGACGCTGCTCGGTGAACGGCTGAACGACGTCGTCCGCACCACCTGGTCCGAGGTCGATGCGATCGGCGTCTGCCTGCCGGCGGACCAGCGGATCGGTCCCGGCGACAAGTACCTGGTGGGCGAGATCGCGGCGCTGCCGAAGCGGTCGGCCCTGATCGGGATCGCGACCAAGGCCGACCTGGTCGGCAAGGACCGGATGGCCGAGCACCTGCTCCGGGTCGCCGCCCTGGAACAGGAGCTGGGGATCGGCTGGACCGACATCGTTCCGGTGTCGGCGACCTCGGGTGAGCAGATCGACGTGTTGTCCGACGTGCTCGCCGGGCAGCTGCCGGTCGGGCCGCCGCTCTATCCGGACGGCGAGATCACCGACGAGCCGGAGGAGACGCTGGTCGCCGAGCTGATCCGCGAGGCCGCGCTGGAGGGGGTGCGGGACGAGCTGCCGCACTCGATCACCGTGATGATCGACGAAATGGGGTTGCGCGAGGGCCGGCCGAAGGAGAAGCCGCTGCTCGACGTCTACGCCTCGATGGTGGTGGAGCGCGACTCGCAGAAGGGGATCGTGATCGGCCGTCGCGGCGCCCGGCTGCGGGAGATCGGCACTGCCGCGCGGAAGCAGATCGAGGCACTGCTGGGCACCCCGGTCTACCTCGACCTCAAGGTCAAGGTGGTCAAGGAGTGGCAGCGCGACGCCAAGCAGCTGAACCGACTCGGCTTCTAGCCCTCGGCCCGGCGGGCGGGCGCCCGGCGGGCGAACACCCGGTCGAACATCCCGACGGCGACGTAGAACCCGGCGACGCCGACGCAGACCGCCGCGACCACCCCGGCTGAGGTCTGGTCCGGATCGAGGAAGAAGTACGGGATCGGCACGCCGAACCGGGCGTGGGCGAACCAGAGCGTGCACACGTACGCGATCGGGAAGATCATCATCGCCAGCACCTGGCGCAGGCTGAGCGGTCGCAACCGGGCCGGACCGACCACCAGCCCGGCGATCATCACCACCGGGGTGATCAGGTGCATCGAGACGTTGGCCCAGAACGTGTCCTCGTCGGTGCGCAGGCCCTGGGTCGGCACCACGACCGACCAGTAGAACAGGCTGGACAGCACGATCCCGGCGACCCCGGAGCGCAGGATCACCTGGTAGCCCGGTGGCTGCAGCGGCCGGGCGAACGAGGCCAGGGTGACCAGCAGCGCGCTGAGCACCGAGAACAGCAACAGCACCGGGGTGCGCAGGTCCGGCTGCTGCGCCTGCAGCCAGATCCCGACCAGGGCGGCCACCGGCACCCAGATGTTGATCTTGTACCGCGGAGTGAAGTAGCTCATCGCGGAGTCGGCGAACAGCGACCAGAGCAGCACCGAACCGAGGATCGGCACGATCACCACCCAGAACCGGGTCGGGTAGTCCGGATTCAGCCGGGACGCCTCCAGGCACATGAAGAACGTGTAGATCACGCCGAGGCCGTACAGCCCGAGGAACGGCAGCAGGGCCGCCACGTAGCGGGAGACCCAGCGGTCACCGCGCTCCTGCACGATCGTGTAGAGGTTGGTGATCGGGTTCCGGGCCCGGGCACCGACCAGGCCGCGCTCGGCCAGCGGCCTCATCCCGGCGATCCTGATCAACTCGTCCTCGATCAGTCGGGCCGACCGGGCCCGCCGCGAGGTGCCGGCGAGCATCACGGTCTGGTAGAGCATCAGGAACACCACCGGCCAGGGCAGGAAACCGATCAGCCCGGTCGGGAAGTCGGCCTGGTAGACGGCGAAGACCGACACCGGCAGGTAGGCGATCACGATGCCGACCAGCGCCATGCTGACCTGGGAGGCGTTCTGGATCCCGGCGTCCTCGGTCTGCAGCAGCGCGGACAGCGCCTCGATCCGCTCCTCGGCGTCCGGCCCGTCGGCGGGCGTCCGGTCCGTCATGTCGCCCCCTCCATCCGGGTCCCCACCCGGTGTGCTGCCGACCTTACGACATCCGTCGTGCCCGGCCGGCCCACCGCGACCCGCCGGTGCGCCGGTCGGACCACGCCGTCTCGGCGACGGTGCCGGAGGGTTGACGCTTGGAAGATCGATTTCATACGGTGAAACTGCGAGGAGGAGGTCGCAGATGACCATGACGAACCGGCGGGGGTTCCTCGCCGGCTGCGGGGCCGCGGCCCTGGCCGGTGCGGCCGGTTGCCGCGGCGGGCAGCAGCAGTCGGAGGGCACTGCGGTCGACGCCTCGGTCCTCCCGTCCTACCAGCCGTTCGAGGGGGCCGAGCCGGACCTGCCCGGCGAGGTCGACCGGTGCAGCCCGGCGTTCTTCGGCTATCCGGCCGATCCACCCCGGTTCGCCACCGAGCCGCCGGGCGACGGTGCTCCGGTGACGGCGATGGTGCCGACCTCGTTCACCGTGCCGCCGGCCCGGGACCGCAACCCGTACTGGCAGGAGCTGGAGCGCCGGCTCGGCTCCGAGCTGCGGGTCGGGATCACCACCTCGGCCGACTACGACGCCAAGTTCGCCACCACGGTCGCCGGTGACGACCTGCCGGACTTCTTCAGTGTCGGCACCGTCCAGGCGCTGCCCGAGTTCCTCCGCCGGTCCGCGGTCGACCTCACCGAGCACCTCTCCGGCGACGCGATCGCGGCCTACCCGGGGCTGGCCAACCTCCCGACCGACTCCTGGAAGCAGGTCACGTTCGACGGCCGGATCCTCGGCATCCCGATCCAGCGCGGACTGATGAACCTGCCCACCCTGTTCGCCCGCGACGACCTGCTCCGGGAACGCGGCATCACCGAGAATCCGAAGAACTTCGAGGAGTTCCGGGCCTTCTGCCGCGAGCTGACCGACGCCGATCGGAACCGCTGGGCCTGCTCCGACGTGCCGCTGACGTTCCTCCGCTCGATGCTGGACATCCCGCAGGTGTTCACCGTGAGCGACGCCGGGTTCGGCTGCAGCTACACCGACGAGCGGCAGCAGACGGCGCTGGAGGCGGCGCGGCAGCTGCAGGCCGACGGCGTGATCCATCCCGACGGTGCGGCGACCGGGACGCCGGTGCAGAAGAACTGGCTCGGCGCCGGCACGACGCTGCTGCTGGAGGACTCGTTCATCGCCTGGTTCAGCCTCTACACCCAGCACGCCCGGGTGCCCGGGTTCGAGCTGCGCGCGCTGCCGATCCCCGGCTTCGAGGGCGGCCGGGGGACGCAGCGGATCCCGATCCCGAACGTGAACTTCTCGGCGATCAACCAGCGCGCCGCGGACCGGGCGGAGACGCTGCTGGGGATCGCCGACTGGCTCGCCGCACCGTTCGGCACCGAGGAGTACCGGTTCGCCAAGTTCGGTCTCGAGGGCCGGCACTACACCCTCGACGGCACGGACCCGGTCACCGTTCCCGATCATGCCGACGAGGTGAACCTCGGCACGCTGTACCTGGCCGACGCGGCCCGGGTGGTCTACGCCCGCGGCCGGCGGGAGGTGGCGCAGGCCGCGTACGACCACCAGCGGGAGGTGACCCAGCGGGCGGCGAAGGATCCGACACTCGGGCTCTACTCACCGACCTGGTCCCGCAGGTTCGACGCCCTGTCGGCGGAGTTGACGGCCCTGGAGGGCGACATCGTGGCCGGGCGGAAGCCGGTCTCGGCCTGGACGGACGGAGTGTCGCGATTCATGAGAGGTGGCGGCCAGGACATGATCGCCGAGTACGACGAGGCGCTGCAGCAGGCCGGCACCCGATGACCCCCGCCGATCCCCGGAACCCCGCCGGCGGCCGGAACCCCGCCGTCCCCACGGGTGCCGCCGGCCTCACGGGCGCCGCCGGCCTCACGGGCGCCGCCGATCCCCCGGGCGCCGTCGGCCCGACCGCCCGACGGATCGAGGAGTCGCTGGCGGCCTGGGTGGCCGCCGCCGACCGCTGGTGGACCGCGCCGGACGACGACCCGAAGCTCGGCTGGTACGGCACCGGGTACAACAACTGGGGCGTGCAGACGAACCAGAAGTACCTCAGCGCCGCGGGCACGCTGGCCGCGCTCACCGGTGACGCGGCCCTGGCGGAGCGGGCGTTGGCCGCCCTCCGGTTCAGCGTTCGCAGCCACCACTCCGGCGGCGGGACCTGCGCCGACGGCACGCCCTGGGGTCACACCTGGATCAGCGCGCTCGGCATCGAGCGGATGATGTTCGCGCTCGACCTGCTCGACGGCCGGCTGGACGCCGATCTCGCGGCGGGCGTGGAACGGATGCTGGTCAGCGAGGCGGAGTGGATCCGCACCTCGTTCCACCGCGGACCGGCCCGGGGTGTGGTCGGCGACGTGTGGAACGACTCGGGGAAGAACGCCCCGGAGTCGAACATCTGGGCCGGCGCCCTGCTCTGGCGGACCGCCCAGCGG